>Ga0073904_10001198_pt1 | contig 19357 bp, 17 predicted proteins | sample KloWWTrecipitate_FD_66668 | JGI IMG/M metagenome (GOLD analysis project Ga0073904, IMG submission 66668) | Active sludge microbial communities from Klosterneuburg, Austria, studying microevolution and ecology of nitrifiers - Klosterneuburg... | ecosystem: Engineered > WWTP > Aerobic digester >... | reverse complement strand
GCCTTGCGGCGGCCCTCAATGGCACGAAGCCGCGATCAATGAAAATTGCGTCCGACGGGAAGCGCGGCGCGCGCCATCCGTTCCGTCGCCTCCCGGCGTTGCCGGTCACTGTCTCCACGTGGATCGGGGGTCGAGCCGCGCCGGCCCTCATCGGCCGGTATCAACGCGCGATCGCCGAAATCGTGCCCGTGGGCAATTTCGATAAGCTGCGGGGTGAGGTCGGTGAAGCTGCGCGCCACGACATGGATCACCAGCCCCTCGCGCTGCAACTGCCCGCGTACCGCCAGCATGCGCGAGCCGAGCACCACCCGCCGGTTGGCATCGAACACCTTGTTGAAGATGACGATATTGGCGATGCCGGTCTCGTCCTCGAGCGTTGCAAAGATCACCCCGCTCGCCGTGCCCGGCCGCTGGCGCACCAGCACCAGCCCGGCCACCTCGACCATTTCGCCATCCCGCGCCTCGCTGAGCGCGTGCGCCGTGCGGACCCGCCGCCGTTCGAGCAGCGGGCGCACAAAGCTCACCGGGTGCGCCTTCAGCGACAGGGTCAGCGTCCGGTAGTCGTGCACCACCGACTCGCCGGGCGGCATGTCGGGCAGGCCGGGGTCGGCCTCCTCGCGATGCGTTGGCAGGCCCGAGGCCTTGAACAGCGGCAGCTGTTCGGCCCCATCGGTGCCGACAAGGCCGCGCACGGCCCACAGGGCATCGCGGCGGTTGAGCCCGAGCGAGCCGAAGGCGTCGGCCTCCGCCAGCTTCTGCAGCGTCGTCACCGGCACGCCGGTGCGCAGCCACAGCTCGCGCACCGAGCGGTAGCCGTCGCCGCGCCGCGCCACGATCAGGTTGGCGTGGTCCTCCTTCAGCCCCACGACCTGCGACAGCCCCAGCCGGATCGCCCGGTCCGACCAGATGTCCCCGTGCATTTCGGCATGGCGGGGGTGCAGCCGGTCGCGCGCCGGCGTTCCCTGTTCAAGCTGGTGCCAGAAATCGGAGTGGTTGATGTCGACATTGTGCACCTCGACGCCGTGCTCGATCGCATCGCGCACGATCTGCGCCGGGGCATAAAAGCCCATCGGCTGGCTGTTGAGCAGGGCGCAGGCGAACACGTCGGGGTAGTGGCACTTGAGCCAGCACGAGGCATAGACGAGCAGCGCAAACGAAGCCGCGTGGCTCTCGGGAAAACCGTATTCGCCAAAGCCTTCGATCTGCTTGAAGCAGCGTTTCGCGAACTCCTCGGGATAGCCGTTCTTCAGCATGCCCTCGATGAAATCGCGCTCGAATTCGTGGATCTTGCCGTTCTGCTTCCAGGTGGCCATGGCGCGCCGCAGCTTGTCGGCCTTGCCGGGTGGAAAGCCCGCGCCCTCCACCGCCATCTGCATCGCCTGTTCCTGAAACAGCGGAATCCCCAGCGTGCGTTCGAGCACCGCCTTCAGCTTCTCGGAATGATACTCGATCTTGCTGGTGCCCTGTCCCAGCTCCTGCCGGCGCTTGAGATACGGGTGCACCATGCCGCCCTGGATCGGCCCGGGCCTGACGATCGCCACCTCGATGACGAGGTCGTAGAACACCTTTGGCTTCAGCCGCGGCAGCATCGACATCTGCGCGCGGCTCTCGATCTGGAACACGCCCAGCGTGTCGGCCCGGTGCGTCATCCGATAAACCGGCGCCGCCCGCTCGGGATACTCCGCCTCCTCCTCGAGCAACTGGGTCAGCGCAAAGTCCTTGCCGTAATGCACATGCAGCAGCTCGTACGCGCGCCTCAGGCAGGTCAGCATCCCCAGCGCCAGGATATCCACCTTGAGGATGCCGAGCGCATCGATGTCGTCCTTGTTCCATTCGATGATGGTGCGGCTGTCCATCGCCGTCTTGCCGATCGGGGTCAGGTGATCGAGCTTGTCGCGGGTGATGACGAAGCCGCCCACATGCTGGCTGAGATGGCGCGGAAAGCCGCGCAGCTCGCCTGCACAACGCAGCGCCAGCTTCAGCACCGGCTCGTCCGGATCGAGGCCGATGCCGCGGATGTCCTTGTCGGCCACATCGCTGCCCCAGCCCCAGTGCAGCTGGTTCAGCGCATCCACCACATCGGTCGAAATGCCGAACACCTTGCACACTTCGCGGATCGAACTTTTGGTGCGATAGGTGATGACATTGGCGGTCAGCCCCGTGTGGTTGCCGCCGTATTTGCCGTAGATGTACTGCATCACCTCCTCGCGCCGCTCATGCTCGAAATCGACATCGATATCGGGCGGCTCGTCGCGCTCGGTGGAGAGAAAGCGGCCGAACACCAGCTTCGCCTTCGCTGGGTCCACCTCGGTGACTTCGAGGCAGAAGCACACCGCCGAATTGGCCGCCGATCCGCGCCCCTGGCAGAGGATTCTGAGCTTGTGCCGCGCATACTGCACGATGTCGTGCACGGTGAGGAAATAGGCCGCGTATCGCTTGTAGGCGATGAGCGACAGCTCCGACCACAGCGCCCGTTTCACTGCCTCCGGCACGCCGACGGGATAGCGCCGGTCCGCCCCCGCCCAGGTCAGCCGTTCGAGCGTCGCCTGCGCCGTCTCGCCGGTGCCGGTGGTTTCCTCGGGATAGTTGTAGCGCAGGTCATCGAGCGTAAAGCCGATGCGCGAAACAAAGCGCGGAATCTCCGCCAGCGCCCCCGGATGCTCGCGGAACAGCCGCGCCATTTCGGCCGGCGGCTTGATGTGCCGCTCCGCATTCTGCTCCAGCCGCCGCCCCGCTTCGGCGAGGGTAAAATGCTCGCGGATGGAGGTGATGGTGTCCTGCAGCATCCGCCGCTCGGGCGTATGATAGAGCACGTCATTGGTCGCGATCATCGGCACGCCGCAGCGCCGCGCGAGGTCCGCCAGCCGGTTGAGCCGCGCCCGGTCGCTGCCGCGATAGCTGCAATACCCGGCCAGCCAGACCCGCCCCGGCGCCCGCGCCGCCAGCGCCCGCAGCACCTCTTCGCTCTTCTCCCACGCGGCCTCGTCGGCCATCACGATGAACAGCTGCCCCTCGCAATAGGGGATCGCCGGCCCCTCGGCCGTCCCCGCCACGCGCTCGTCGGTGCCGGCGAGACGCGGCGCGACCGGCGGCTCGGCATCGAGGAGGTCGGCGAAACCCAGCTTCGCGCTGCCCTTTTCGCCGCGCGCATTGCCCACCGAGAGCAGCTTGCACAGCCGCCCATAGGCGGCGCGGTCGGTGGGGTAGGCGACGATGTCCGGCGTGCCGTCGGCAAAGCAGAGCCGCGTGCCGACGAGATAGCGGAACCCCTCTGGCCGCCGCTCCATGTCGCGCAGCGCCACATAGGCGCGCACCACGCCGGCAAAGCTGTTGCGATCGCAAAGCCCCAGCCCCCCGAGCCCGGCGACGGCCGCCCCCACCACCAGTTCCTCGGGGTGCGAGCCGCCGCGCAAAAACGAAAAGTTCGAGGTCGCCACCAGCTCGACATAAGCCGGCGGCGCGGCGGGCCGGGCAGGCAGCCGCGCCCGCGGCGCAAAGGCCAGCACATCGCTCATGCGAAGAACCCGTGCAGGTACCAGCGCGGATGCGCCGCCTCGCCATAAAGCCCCGAGCGAAAGATCCAGTAGCGGCGGCCGTCGCGATCCTCGGCGACATAGTAGTCGCGCGTCAGCTCGCCCTCGGCCGGCGTCCACCACTCGACCGCGATCCGCTCGGGCCCCGAGGCCTTGTCGAAGCGATAGGTGACCCGCCGCCAGGTCATGCCGGCAGGCGGCCCGTCCGGCACTTCCGCCGACACCTCGATCGGCTCGGGCGCGGGCAGCAGCCGGATCGGCCGCGGCGCGCTCACCGGCGCATGCGCGTGCGGATCGTCCGGCATCCGCGCGATCACCGGCTCGAGTTTCACCGCCCGTTCCGGAATGTGCGAATTGACGAACCGGCTGCGCAGCACCGACAGCGGCCCCAGCCGGCTCGCCACGCGGTCATAAAGCCGGTCGAGATCGCCGTTGCCGTCATGCGCATCGAACGCCCCCACCTGCGTCGAGGCCAGCGGCGACAGGCTCGATGCGGCGAGCCGGATCATGTCGATGCCGAAGCCGGGATCATACTCGCCGACCAGCCGCTCGACCCGGTTGGCGAACAGCCGCCCGATATGGCCCGCATCGCGCGTCGCCCGCGCCGCGTTGACCGAGAGACTCATCACCTTGTGGTCGACGCGATAGAGAAACAGGTGAAACGCCTGCGCCCCGAGCGCCTCGCCTTCAAGCTGCTGCGCCAGCCGCACCGCGAGGTCGTTCGCCGTCATCAGCACGTCGTCGATCAGCCCGATCGGTTCGGCAAAGCGCCGCTCGGCATGCCGCTCGATTTCGGGCAGGCGCGGCACCAGCCGCTCCTCGAGCTGGCCCAGCGCCTCGTCGAGCCGCATCACCAGCAGCTTGCCGAAACGCGCGCCGAGCGCCCGCCGGTCGCGCCCGTACAGCGCGCCGATGGTCTTGAGCCCCATCTGCTCAAGACCGCTCACCTGGTCGGCATCGAGCCTGAGCCCCGCCACCGGCAGTGGCGCCAGCGCCTCGTCCGGCTCGCCCTCGACAATGCTGCCCGGCGCATAACGGGCCAGCGCCCAGGCCGCGCCGATGCTGCCGGCAATGGCGCCGTTGACGGTGTAGCCGAGCGCGCGCAGCCGCCCGGTGAGCTTTTCCAGCATCGCCGCTTCGCCCCCGAAGAGATGCGCGACGCCGGTAATGTCGAGACAGAGATCGCCATAGGCCGAACGATGCATCAGCACCGAAACGATGGGCGAGGCATTGGAATGCCAGTCGGCAAAATCGGCAAACACCTGTTCGAGATAGGCGCGGTCGATCTCGCGCGCTTCAAGCTCAGGCACCAGCGCCCGCGCGTCCGACAGGTTCTGCTGCGCGAAAAGCCCAAGGCTTGCGGCATGCAGGTCCACTTCGGCCAGCCGCATCGCCCCCTTCTGCTTTTCCCACAAGACGAAGGGGTGCTTGCGCGCCGCGAGCGCGGGGTCAGCCCGCGAGAGGCAGTCGGTCGCCCAGCGCGGCAGAATCAGCACCAGATAGCGGCGCTGCTCTGTGAGCAGGCTGGCTGTCCTCTCTGCTGTGTTCAACCAATGCGAAGCCATCTGCCGTCCAGTCCATCAGCAGGCTCCAATCGGCGGAGAAGCCTGCGATCCGTCCCTTTTCGAGTGTCACTGCGAACCGTGGAGGGCCGGGCGCGCGCGCATCGAAGGGGGGCGAGCCGCTCGGGGTGGGCAGCACCTTCCAGCGATATTTTGCGGCGCTCGCCTCGCGGCCGGTGCCATAGCGGGTGAGGAACACCGAGGTGCCGGTGGCGGCGGCGCGCAGCACCAGCCGGCGCGACACGGTGAAGTCGATGTCGTGCTGGTGGCTGGCAATGTCGGCAATCACCGCGGCAACCGCGGTGGTGGCCACAGCCTCCTCGATGGCCCAGAGAAATTCGGTGACCGTTTCGGCGCGGGTGAGGATGACGGCCCCGGGGTCGATGCCGAAGGATTTCAGCCCCGGCCCATAAGGCACGCCCATTTCCCGCCCGTCGGCGCTGAGCTGCATCACGAGGATCGCCGGCCGCTCCGGCTTCAGCAGCGGCCTCGCCGCGCCCAGCGCAAAGCCGAGCGCCGCGCCGCTGTTGCGGTGCTCGTCGGTAAACACCTCGTGCAGCATGCCGGCGGGCACCGGCAGAAGGTCGTCCGCCTTGCCCGAAAACACCGCGTCTTCGGCCAGCGCCGGGCGCTTTTCGAGCGCGGCGATCTGGGCCCGGAGGCGATCAATGGTGGTGCTGTCGTGGGGCCGCATGGCCAACGTTCCGGCATTTGTTCTGTGTGGAACAAATACAGAACATCGGAATCGGTTCCAGAGTCAAGCGACTCTGGCGTCAGGCTTTTCCGGGCAGGCGGAAAGGCCAGAATTCAAGGCTTTCGCGCGCTTCGATACGGATCACCTCGTTCCACTTCGCGGTGCGCTCCGAACGGGTGATCGAGCCAACCTTGATCTGCTCGGAGCGCAGCCCGATGGCAAGGTGGCTCAGCGACACATCCTCGCTCTCGCCCGAACGGCCCGACTGGATGGCGTTCCAGCCGAGGTCGCGGGTGGCCTTCGCCGCGGCGATCAGTTCGGTCACCGTGCCGCACTGGTTCACCTTGAGCAGCGAAGCGTTGCACGCGCCGATCGCAGCGGCATGCGCAATGCGTTCGGCGCTGGTCGCAAAATAGTCGTCGCCGATGATCTGCACTTTTCCACCCAGCCGCCTGGTGATCTCGGCAAAGCCCGCGTCGTCGTCCTCGGCCACGGGGTCTTCCAGCGACACGATGGGGTAGGCTTTCACCCAAGCCTCCAGCATGTCGATCATCTGCGCCGTGCCGAGGCGCTTGCCTTCCAGCGCCAGCACATAGGCGCCATCGGCAAAGAACGAGCTCGCCGCAATATCGAGCGCAATGCCGATGTCTGTGCCCGGCTTCAGCCCCGCCGTCTCGATGGCGCGGGTGAGGTGTTCGAGCCCGTCTTCGTTGGCGGAAAAATCCGGCCACACGCCGCCCTCGTCGGCAATGCCGTTGAGTTTTCCACGACCAGCCATGTCCTTGGCCGCAGCGAAATAGACTTCCGCCGTCATCTCGCAGGCTTCGGCAAAGTTTTGCGCCGACGACGCGATGACGAGATAGTCCTGAACGTCGATGCGGTTGCCGGCGTGCCGCCCGCCGCCAAAGATCTGGATCATCGGCAGCGGGATGCGCGGGGTCACGCCGCTGAGGTCGGCGAGGTGCCGCCACAGCGGCACATGCTGGTCGGCCGCCGCCGCCCAGGCCACGGCGAGAGACGTGGCGACAATGGCGTTGCCGCCGAGCCGGGTCTTCTGCGGCGTGCCGTCGAGCGCGATCAGCTTGTCATCCACCGCCGCTTGCCCGGCGGCGTCGAAGTTATGCAGCCCCGGCGCAATCACCTCGGCCACCGCGGCAATGGCCTCGTTGACGCCATAGCCGCCGAGCCGCGTGCCGCCGTCGCGCTTGTCGAGCGCTTCGCGGCGGCCGGTCGAGGCGCCGGACGGCGCAATGGCGCGGCCATGCGCGCCGCTCGCCAGCGTCACCTCCACCTCGATGGTCGGCCGCCCGCGCGAGTCCCACACCTGCCGGGCTTCGGTCTTGACGATGGCGCTCATGGGCTCACTCTTTCGATGACGTCGACAATGCTGCGCGGCGGCGAGGCGATCATTGGCATGGCAAGCTCGCGCACCCGCTGGCGATCCGGCTCGCCCAGATACTCGACCGGCGACTTGCCGTCGATGCGCGCCAGCATCAGGCAAGGCAGCAGCGCCGCTGTCCGCTGGTCGAGCCCGGCGCGCAGTTCATCGGGGAAATGCGACAGCCATTCCCGCGCAAATGCCACCGCCTCATCGAGCAGTTCTTCGCGCAGCGCCGGCAGGTGCACCGACTTCAGCACCAGGTGGTTGAGGCAGAACGCGGCGTCGAAGGCCGGGTCGCCATACCAGGCGCATTCGGCATCCAGCAAAACGGGATGCCCGTCCCGTTTTGAGACGAGAATGTTTTTCGGGCTGACATCGCCATGCACCAGCGCAAGCTTTGTCGTCGCGGTGGTCCTGAGCACGCCGAGGATGTTCTGCGACAGTTCCGGGTAGCGTCCGGCAGTGAAGCGCAGATAGGGGTCGAACCGCAGCGCATCGATCAGGTGGTCGGTCGGAAATTCTGCCGCCACGTCCGCATCGTTGAGCGTCGCCGCATGGATGCGCCCGAGCACATTCGCCACGGCCACCGCAACCTCCGCATCGGCCCACCCGGAAAGCAGCGCCGATTTCCAGAGCACAAAATCTTCGGCCGGGAGATACTCGAGCAGCGCCACGCCGTGCTCGCGGTCCTCGGCAAACACTCTTGGCGCAGAACCGGGGACGATGGCTCCGGCGCGCTGCAGCCAGGCCACTTCATAGTGGTTGCGCTCCAGCGGCGCTTTCCACTCCTCGGCCACCTTCAACTGGCCCAGCGCCCGCTTGGCGCAGAACTCGCGGCCATCCTTCAGGCGGATGCGCACGATGTCCGACGACACCCCGCCGGTCAGCGGCAAAACCTCGAATTCGCCGCCCGCATCGATCCCGGCACTGGCGAACAGCCGGGGCAGCAGCACCTGCCAACTCGTATCGGACAAGACCGTTCCTCCGGTTCCCGGCCTTGCCGGGCGGGATGTTGCTGGCTAAGCAACGCCCTACGCGGCCGCTCACGTCAAGGTCACCGGGGAAGGGTGATGTCCGGCCGCAAGGGGAGGAACACTTGGGACGGCTCGACGGCAAGACAGCATTCATGACTGCAGCGGCGGCCGGCATCGGCGGCGGCACGGCGCGGGCCTTTGCCCGCGAGGGCGCCCGCGTCATCGCCACCGACCGCGATGCGGCGGGGATCAAGGCTTTGGGCGAAGAGCTCAACCGGCTCTACCCGAAGGCCGGGCACGAGACCTATGCGCTCGATGTCACCGACCACAAGGCGCTGGAAGCGGCGGCCGCCCGGCACAAGGACGTCAACGTCCTCTATAACGGCGCCGGCTGGGTGCATCAGGGCATGCTGCTCAACACCGATGTTGCCGACTGGCAGCGCTCCTTCGATATCAACGTGACGCCGATGTTCGTGCTCACCAAGGCCTTCATGCCGGCCTTCATCGCGCAGGGCGGCGCCTCGATCATCAACGTCGCCTCGGTCGCCTCCTCGCTCAAGGGCGTCCCCAACCGCATCAGCTACATGTCGTCGAAGGCGGCGGTCATCGGCTTCACCAAGTCGATCGCCTTCGACTACATGAAGGACCATGTCCGAGCCAACGCCATCTGCCCGGGGAGCGTCGACTCGCCCTCGCTGCACGAGCGGGCGAAGGAACTTGGCGATCACGACACGGTCTGGAAGACTTTCGTCGCCCGCCAGCCGATCGGCCGCATGGCCACGGCCGACGAGATGGCGCACATCTGCGTCTATCTCGCGAGCGATGAATCCGACTATGCCACCGGCGCCAACTTCATCGTCGACGGCGGCATAACGATGTAGCCAGCGGGCCAGAGCCCGCTTGCCCGAAATGTTCAACAAGGAGAAGCAGCAGTGACCATCACGCGTATCGATCCCGGCAAACGTCTTTCCGGTGCCGTCAAGCACAACAACACGCTCTACATCGCCGGCATGACCGCAACCACCGACACCGGTTCGGTCGAAGTGCAGACCAAGGAAGTGCTGGCCAAGATCGACGACCTGCTCGCCAAGGGCGGTTCGAGCAAGGCCAAGCTGCTCTCGCTCAATGTCTATCTCAACAACATTGCCGACTTCGCCGAAATGAACAAAGCCTACGACGCATGGCTCGACACGGCGAACCCGCCGACCCGCGCCACCGTCGAGACGCGCCTCGCCAACCCGAACCTGCGCGTCGAAATCACTGCCATCGCCGCCGTCGACTGAGCGGCCACGGGGGCGTTTGAACCCTGATACGACTTCGGCAATCCCCGCTTGGGCGGGGGTTGCCCCGCGCTTGGTCTCGCGGGGGCGCTGCGGCAATCATATTCGCCCGAAACCACCGCCGCGGAATGCCATTCCCCGCCCAGCCGACTCCGAGGCCCGCGCCATGTTTCGACGCATAGACGGCTACACCAGCACCACCATCACCGTGTTCGTCGACGGCATACCGGTCGAGGCCACCGCCGGCGAATACGCCGCCGCCGTCCTCCTCCGCACCCCGCCCCACACCGCCCGCCTCACCCCCCTCTCCGCCAGCCCCCGCGCCCCCTACTGCATGATGGGCGTCTGCACCGACTGCGCCGCCACCGTCGACGGCGTCACCTCAGTCCTCACCTGCCAGACCGTGGTGACCCAAGGCATGCGCATCGACCGCCCCACCGGCCTCCCGGACTTCAACGCAGAGGACGCCGACCATGCGCTTTGACGTCGCCATCGTCGGCGCCGGCCCCGCCGGTCTCGCCTGCAGCGCCACCCTCGCCGAGCGCGGCCTCACGGTCGCCCTGATCGACGAACAGCCCAGTCCCGGCGGGCAAGTCTGGCGCAATATCGAAGCCGCCGACCGCTTCGCCGACCCCTCCACCATCTGGTCCGACTATGAGGCAGGCCGCGCGGCCGTCGCGCGCTTCCGACGCTCCGGCTGCACCTATCTGCCGAAGACGCAGGTGTTCCAGATCGAGCCCGGCTGGCGCCTCTTCGCCAACTCCGGCGCCACGGCCGACCTGCTCGAGGCCGACCGGCTGGTGCTGGCGGTGGGCGCGCAGGAGCGGCCCATGCCCTTCGCCGGCTGGCAGCTGCCGGGCGTCATGACGGTCGGCGCAGCGCAGATCCTGCTCAAGACCTCCGGCACCGTGCCCGAGACCGCGCCGTGGCTCGCGGGCAGTGGCCCGCTGCTGCTCTATTACGCCAGCCAACTGCTGGCGATGGGCGTCCGCCCCGCAGGAATCATCGACCTCAGGCCGCCGCAGCCAGTCGCGGTGCGGCAGTTGCTCGGTGCCGTCCGCGCCAATGCCGGTGCGTTGCTCAAGGGCGCGCGCTGGCTCGCCGCCCTGCGCACCAGCGGCGTGCCGATCATCCGCGCCAGACAGATTGCCGTCCGGGGCGGCGAGCGGCTCGAGTTCATCGAGATCACCCGGTCCAACGGCGAGATCCGCCGCGAGGCGGCATCAATTCTGCTGGTTCACGACGGCGTCGTGCCGCGCACCCACGAGGGCGCCATGGCGGGCGCGCGCTATCGCTGGGACGAAGCGTTGGCCTGTGTCGTGGCGGCGGCCGACGGGGAGCCGGATGCGCCGGTCATCGTGGGCGATGCGGCACGGATCGGCGGCGCCACGTCGGCGTTGGCCGAGGGCCAGCTTGCCGGTCTCGATATCGCCGCGGCGCTGGGCAAGGCTCAGCCGTCTGACAGCGGGCTGCGGGCCATGCTCGCAAAATCCCTTGCGGCAGAACGGGCCCTGCGCGGCTTCCTCGACCACCACTATCCGCCGCGCCCGGTGGGCGACGACATCGCCGACGAGACGGTGATCTGCCGCTGCGAGGAAATCACCGCCGGCACGATCCGGGCACACGCGGCCGATGTGGCCGGTATCGATGAGCTGAAGGCACATACCCGCATCGGCATGGGGCGCTGCCAGGGCCGCAACTGCGCGGCGGTCGCAGCGCGGCTCCTCGCGCACCACTCAGGGAAACCGCAGGAAAACTTCGCCTACCGGGTGCGCCCGCCGGCGCGCGCGATCCGCATCGACGAACTTGCCCGCCTGCCTACGGAACCCAAGCCATGAGCCCGATGGAATACGACGTCGCGGTGATTGGCGGCGGGCTGCATGGCCTCTCTGCGGCCCTGCATCTGGCGCGCCGCAAGCGCAAGGTGGTGATCATCGAACGCCGCTGGATCGGCCGGCACGCTTCGAGCGCCACGGCGGCCGGTGTGCGCAGCCTCAGCCGCGATCCCGCCGAAATCGCCCTGTCGCGTGCGGCGATGGAGATCTGGCACCGCATCGACGCGCTCGTGAGCGACGACTGCGGCTTCCACGCCAACGGCCAGATTCGCGTGGCGAAAGCAGGCGATGTCGCCCGGCTCGAAGCGCGGCAGGTGGACCTGCTCGCACGCGGCTGGAGCCATGAGCGGCTGGTCGAGGGCGCCGAACTCAAACGCCTGTTGCCGGGCCTCGCGCCCGACTACGTCGCGGGTCTCTTCGTTGACGACGATGGCAGCGCCGATCCGCACCGGACGCTGATCGCGTTCCGCAAGGCCGCCGAGGGCGCAGGCGCCACGATCCTGCAGGGAATCGGCGTCGATGGCGCTGAGCCAGTTGCCGGAGGCTGGCGCATCCGCTGCGGCGAGACATCGATCCGCGCCGCGCAGGTGGTAAACGCCGCGGGTGCCTGGGCAGCCGAAGCGGCAGGGCGGTTCGGCGATCCGATCCTGCTCGGCACCAAGGCCTCGATGATGATGGTGACCGAGCGGGTCGCGCCGATGCACCTGCCGGTGATTGCGGTCGTCGGCCAGGCACTATCGCTCAAGCAGACCAACCAGGGCACGCTGCTGCTCGGCGGTGGCCTGCAGGGCCGATTCGATCTTGCCGCAGAGCGCTCCGAAGTGCGCATGCAGCGACTCGCCGAAGCCGCGCGCACGGCGCTGGCCGTCCTGCCGCACATAGGCAAGGCCATGATCACACGGACATGGGCCGGGCTCGAGGCGGCAACCCCCGATCTCCTGCCGATAATCGGCCATTCGCTCAAGGCGCCCGGCCTCATCCACGCCTTCGGCTTTTCAGGGCACGGCTTCGCGCTCGTTCCCATCATGGGTCGCGTGCTCGCCGATCTTGTCATCGAAGGCCGAACCGAGTTCGACCTCACCGCCTTCAGTCCGGCGCGTGCTGGCGTCGCCCCGGAGGCCGGGTGAGTTTCACTGACGCATAGGCCTGAAAAGTGAAATGCCGGGCACATGGCCCGGCATTTTCCCATCCTTGTCCTGCAAGGAGATATTGGAGCGGGCGATGGGATTCGAACCCACGACCCTAACCTTGGCAAGGTTATGCTCTACCCCTGAGCTACACCCGCGCTCCATCGGCGTTCGGCGATGCCTTGGCATGCCGCAGCCGCGCGCCTATATGCCAAGTCGAACGCAGCAATGCAAGCGCTATGGCACACGATCTTTGCGTGCGACCTTTTGGCTTGAATTCGCTGGCCGCAACGGCGCAAAAAGAACGGATAACGGCCGCATCCGGCCACCCAGAGGACACGATGGATCTCAACAGCATGCCCAATGGCGGTACGCCTGCCGCCCCGCTCGTGAAGGAATCATCCGATCGCGCCTTTAAGGCCGACGTGATCGATGCTTCGCTCGAAGCGCCGGTGCTGGTCGATTTCTGGGCCCCCTGGTGCGGTCCGTGCCGGACGCTCGGCCCAGCCATCGAGAAGGTGGTGAACGAGAAGCAGGGCAAAATCCGGCTGGTGAAGATCAATATCGATGAGAATCCGGCGATCGCCGGCCAGCTCGGCGTGCAGTCGATCCCGGCAGTGTTCGCTTTCGCAGGCGGCCGGCCGGTTGATGCGTTCATCGGCGCCTATCCCGAAAGCGAAGTGCGCCGATTCGCGGACAACGTGATCGCCGAGGCGCCGGCGGGCGTGCCGCGTCCGGGTTCGCCCGAGGACGAGATCAAGCAGCTGCTCGAGCAGGCAGGTGAAGCTTTCACGGCGGGCGATCTCGGCCGTGCGGTCGATCTTTATGCCCATGTCCTGCAGCACCAAGAAGACAACGCGCCGGCGCTGATCGGAATTGCGAAGACCTACGTGAAGGCCGGTGAGGCCGAGCCGGCCAAGCAGGCGCTCGATCTCATCGCCGAAGCCGATCGCAAGGGCGAAGACTACAATTCGGTCGTTGCGGCGCTGAAGCTTCTGGGTGAGGCCTCGGCGCTGTCGCCGACCGCGGAGCTCGAGGGCAAGGTTGCGGCCAATCCCGACGATCATCAGGCGCGCTACGACCTCGCCGTGGCGTTCAATGCCGAGGGCAAGCGCCTTGAGGCAGCCGAGCAGCTCGTTGCGTCGATGAAGCGCGACCGGGCCTTCAATGAGGAAGCAGCGCGCAAGAAGCTGCTGGAACTGTTCGAGGCCTGGGGCCCCAAGGATCCGTCGACCATCAAGGGCCGGCGCCTGCTTTCGGCGCTGCTGTTCTCGTAAGGATTGAGCATGTCGAAACGCCCCGCGACCCTCGTCGAAGTTCCGAAGTTCGTGCCGGTGTTCCCGCTTTCGGGGGCGCTGCTGCTGCCGTTTGCACAGCGCCCGCTGAATGTGTTCGAGCCGCGCTACATCGAGATGGTGGATGCCGCGCTCGCCGGGAACCGGATGATCGGCATCATCCAGCCGGAGGACACGTCGGAGGAAAGCCCGCGTGGCCGTGCTCCCTTGCAGAGGGTCGGCTGTCTGGGCCGGCTGACGCATTGGGAGGAGAACAGCGAGGGGCGGTACTTCATCATTCTCGAGGGGATCACGCGCTTCGAACTCGTCAACGAGCCGACTGCGCTGACGCCGTATCGGCAGGCGCAGATCGATGCGTCGCGATTCGCCTCGGACTTTGACCGGGCGTTCGGCGAGGAGAAGGTCGACCGGACGCGGTTCCTCAAGATGATGAAGGACTATGCCGAGTTCGGGAATTTTGACCTCAACTGGCAGGAAATCGAAAAGACCGGGACGGCCGACCTCGTCAATTTCTGCTGCATGGTCTCGCCGTATGGGGCGGCGGAAAAGCAGCTGCTGCTCGAGGCAGACTCAATCGAGGCGCGGGCCGAGGCGCTGATTGCGCTGGCCGAATACGAAATGGCCAGGGGCGGCAGCGACAAGCCCACGACGCTCAATTGATCGATCCGGCCGCAGCCGCGAAATCGCTGCGGCACCGGCTCGATATCCGCACGCTCGAAATGCTGGTCTGTCCGCTGACCAAGACGCGGTTGATGCTGTCGGCGGATGGCAGCGAGCTGATTTCGGTCGCTGCCCATCTGGCGTTTCCGATCACCGAGGGGGTGCCGCTGCTCAGCCTCGATGATGCTCGCCCCGTGACGGATGAAGAGCTCAAGACCAAGCTGCCCTAGACCGGCAATCCGCGCAGCAGGCGGGGGCCGTTGCGGTTGAGGCCGGCGGCCTGGCCGATGAGGAACTCCTTCACCGGGCCAAGCCGGTCGACGATGCCGAGTCCGAGGTCGCGCACGGCGCGGACGGGGGCGATGTCGTTGGAGAACAGCCGGTTCATGCCGTCCGTCACCATTGCCATGAGTGCCGTGTCGAACCGCCGCCAGCGCTGGTAGTCGGCCAGCACGTCGGCACTGCCGTGGTCGAGGCCGAGCCGCATCGCTTCGATGACCACTTCGGCGAGCGCCGCGACGTCCTTCAGCCCGAGGTTGAGCCCCTGGCCGGCGATAGGATGGACGACGTGCGCGGCGTCGCCGATGAGCGCCAGCCGCGGGGCGACGAAGGAGCGGGCGAGCCGCAGCGTCAACGGGAAGGCCTGCAGCTTTTCCACGACGGTGACAGCGCCGAGCGAGAAGCCCATGACATCCTCGATCACCCGCGCCGCTTGATCGAGCGGTAGCGCCTTGTAGCGTTCGGCGGATTCGGAGCTTTCGGTCCAGACGAGGGACGAACGGTTGCCGGGCAGTGGCAGGCTGGCGAAGGGGCCGGCGGGGCGGAAATGTTCGTAGGCGACGCCCTCATGCGGCAGCTCGTGGCCGATCGTCGTAACGATGCCCATCTGCCGGTAGTCGTGGGTGATGACGTCGATGCCGGCCATGCTGCGCAGCGCCGACATGCCGCCATCGGCGGCCACGGCGAGCGTCGCGGCGATGGTGCGGCCATCCTTGAGGGTGATGCGGGCCAGCGGGCCGTCACCGAAAAAGCCGGTGATCTCCACCGGCGAGAGAAAATCGACCTTGCCCCTGAGGGCGTCGAGCAGCGCGGCGGAGAGCGCGGCGTTCGGCACCATGTGCGCGAAGGGCTCGCCCGGGGCGACGTCGCCATCGAAGCTGAGGAACAGCGGACGGGAAATGTCGCCCTTGCCTGAGTCGGTGATCTTCATGCGGCGGATCGGTTCGGCGGCGCCCTGCATGGCGTCCCAGACGCCGAGCGCTTCGAGCACCCGGCGCACCCCGGCGGCAATGGCGAAGGCGCGCTGATCGCGGGGCACGGCAAAATCGCGCCGGTCGAGCAGTGCGATGCGCAGCCCGGACATCGAGCGGGTGAGGGCGAGGGCCAGCGCCATTCCGGCGTGTCCGCCGCCGACGATGGCCACGTCGTAGGTCGTTTCCGTCATGGGGTCATCGTCCTCTCTCCGGGGAATGACGGCAAGCGCTTCGCCGTCGCAGGCGACTGCTTAATTGTGCGCCAACTGAGAAATGTATGCCCAACTGATAGGCAGTCAGTGGGTGGGCAGATCGGCGCTGGTTCGGGTTTGAGTGCTTGGATCATCTGCTTATGTCAACAAATTCAGTGGCTTGGCAGTTTGCGAGGGAGTCTGGCACGGCATTTGAGTCAGTAAGAGCCATTGGAGACCGTCCACACGCTATCGAAAGGGGCATCCATGAAACTCGTGATAGCCATCATCAAGCCATCGCGGCTCGAAGAGGTCCGGCAGGCCCTCAACTCGCTCGACGTGCATGGCATGACCGTGACTGAGGTCAAGGGCTATGGCCGCCAGAAGGGTCATTCCGAAATCTACCGCGGCACCGAATATGCCGTGCACTTCCTCCCCAAGCTGAAGATCGAAATCGCCGTCGACGACGGGCAGGCCGACGCCATCGCGACGGCCATCCGCGAAAGCGCGCAGACCGGCCGCATCGGCGACGGCAAGATTTTCATCCTCGACCTGCTGGCCGTCACCCGCATCCGCACCGGCGAAACCGGCGCGGCGGCTCTGTGACGCCGTCCCATCCCGGAGAAATCTGCACCATGACAAAACTCAAGACCTATGGAGTGCTGGGGACGGCTGCGGTGGCAACGCTCGCGCTGACGCTGCCCGCCTTTGCCCAGGACGCCGCGGCACCCGCGGCGGCGGCCGCTGAAGCGGTTGCGGCGGTGGCCGACACTGTCGACAAGGGCGACACGACCTGGATGATGATCTCCACCATCCTCGTCATCGCCATGACGATCCCGGGCCTCGCCCTGTTCTATGGCGGCCTCGTGCGCGCCAAAAACATCCTGTCGGTCCTCATGCAGGTGCTCTCGGCGTTCTGCATGATCGCGCTGCTGTGGGTGATCTACGGCTACTCGCTGGCCTTCAACGGGCCGACTGAAGGTGGGCTCTCCCCGTTCATCGGCGATTTTTCGCGGCTGTTCCTCGGGGGCATCGACATCAACTCGCTGGCGGCGACGTTCACGGCCGGCGTGAAGATCCCCGAACTCACCTTCGTCGTGTTCCAGCTGACCTTCGCCTGCATCACGCCGGCGCTGATCATCGGCGCGATCGCCGAGCGCATGAAGTTCGGCGCGGTGATGGCCTTCCTCGCCATCTGGTTCACCTTCTCCTACCTGCCGATCGCCCACATGGTGTGGTTCTCGGGCGGTCTGCTCTACGGCATGGGCGCCTATGACTTCGCCGGTGGCACCGTGGTGCACATCAACTCGGGTGTGGCCGGCCTCGTCGCCGCCATGGTCCTCGGGCCCCGCAAGGAGTTCCTGAAGGAGCCGATTCCGCCGCACAACCTCACCTTCACCTTCATCGGCGCGTGCCTGCTGTGGGTCGGCTGGTTCGGCTTCAACGCCGGCTCCAACCTCGAGGCCACCGGCCTTGCGGCGCAGGCCCTGCTCAACACCATCACCGCTCCGGCGGCCGCGGCTCTCGCCTGGGCGCTGGCCGAAAAGTTCACCCGCGGCCATGCGAGCCTCCTCGGTGCGGCATCTGGTGCGGTGGCGGGTCTTGTGGCGATTACCCCGGCGGCCGGCTTTGCCGGGACCATGGGTGCGATCGTGCTCGGTGCAGTGGCCGGTGTCGTCTGCCTGTGGGCGGTCGTGACGCTGAAGCCGATGTTCAAGTATGACGACGCACTCGACGTGTTCGGCATCCACGGCATCGGCGGCATCGTCGGGGCGCTGGGCACGGCGATTGTCGCGGCCCCGAGCCTCGGTGGCTACGCGCTGGGCGATCCGGCGGCCTACAGCATCGGCGGTCAGTTCGTGACCCAGGCGATCGCGGTCGGCGTGGCCGTGGTGTGGTCGGCGGTTGTGGCGCTGGTCGCCATGCTGATCGTCAAGGCTCTGTTCGGCGGCGCCCGCGTCACCGAATCGGCGGAGAGCGACGGTCTCGATCTCTCGAGCCACGGCGAGCGCGCCTACAACGGCTGATCCAGCCTGCGCGGCGGCCAGTCCGCCGCGCCAAATCTTCGGGGCAGCCCACGGGCTGTCCCATTCTCCCAGCCGCTGACCGCGGCGTGCAGTTCGCGCACCTCTTGGCCCGCCACAGAGGCTTCCCACTCGCAAACCGCGCGGACTGCACACCCCGGTCAACGACGCCAGTTCACCGCTCCGACCGATTCGGCCGTGGCGGCCTTGCCGGGATGAGTCAGGTCGCGCAGGTGCCCCTCGACCTCGGTCAGCCGGATCTTGGCTTCGGCAATCATCTGCTCTTCGCTGGTCGGCTCCCCGTCGGGGGAGGTCGGGCCGCTGAGGATGTCGCGTGACTGCAGCCCGGCGATGCGGTGCCTGAGGATCTGCGCCTCCTGTTCGAGGAAGGCGATCAGCTTGTCGTGGTTCATGGCAGAACCTCCCATGTTCTGGCTGACTCAACAGATTTGCTGCCTCTCGCGTTCCCTCTGCAGCGTGGTTAGCACGGGATTAACCACAGGAGCCTAACTTGGCGCCAATGGGCCCCGTGTCCATGCGTTCGGTCCCCATTTTGTAAAGTGTGCTCGATGCCGGCACAGCCTCTCCTCGAAGACGCCCGCCACGTCTCCCCCGCGGATTCCGCGCCAGCCATTGCGATTCGCATTCCGGTGCGAGTGGTGGGCATGGTGCTCCTCGGGCTCATCGCGATCGTGATGGTTTCGCTGGCCTCGTGGCAGGTGGACGATCCGAGCTTCTCCTATGCGAGCGGGCAACCGGCCAAGAACTGGCTCGGCTTCCCGGGCGCGGCGATCGCCGATCTCAGCTTCCAGATTTTTGGTCTGGGGATGCTGGCGGTGCTGGTGCCGCCGGCGCTGTGGGGCTGGAGCTTCATCCGCCTGCGCGTTCCGACGCGCATGGGCTTGCGGTTGCTGGCGTGGATCGGGGCGAGCCTGCTCGCCTGCGGCGTCTTCTCGTTCATCGCGGCGCCGGAGAGCTGGCCGCTGCCGACCGGACTTGGCGGGCTCATTGGCACGGCGTTCACCAATCTCGCTTTTGTCGTCGTCGGCGAAGAGCCGCAGGCGGTCACGGCGATCCTCTTCGCCATCATCATTGCCGCGCCGACGCTGGCCCTGTTCTGGGTCGCCATGGGGCTGGGCAAGGTTTCCATGCCGGCGATCCCCAAGGTCAAGATCAAGCGCATCGCGCCGGGCATGAAGGTCGCGGACGATGGCGACGATATCGAGCCCGAGCGCAACTCGTTCATGGATGTCGTGCTCGGCGGCATCGTCCACTTCGGCTATTCGAGCGCTGCCGCCTTCCGGCGCGCCCGCGCCAATATCAAGGAACGCCGGCAGGAAGAGGCGGACGCGCAGTGGCGCAGTTCGACCGAGCCGCAGATGGACGCACGCGCCCAGGCGCAGGAGGCCGGAGCCGGCCGCCGCGAGCCGATGCTGGTGTCCGAGCGTCGCATCGCCGCCCGTGAGGATGACGACTACGCCGACGCGCCGGTCGAGGCGGAACTGGGCGAGGACGATCTCTATCCCGAGGAGGCCTATGAGGAGCCGG
>Ga0073904_10001197_pt1 | contig 19361 bp, 16 predicted proteins | sample KloWWTrecipitate_FD_66668 | JGI IMG/M metagenome (GOLD analysis project Ga0073904, IMG submission 66668) | Active sludge microbial communities from Klosterneuburg, Austria, studying microevolution and ecology of nitrifiers - Klosterneuburg... | ecosystem: Engineered > WWTP > Aerobic digester >... | reverse complement strand
ATGGCTTAACTGTTTGATTTTACTGGTGCCCCCGAACGGAATCGAACCGCTACCTGATGATTACAAATCAACTGCACGACCTTCATGCTACGGGGGCAAGCGGCATCGGGGCGATATTATAGCCTGATCAACCAGATTACAACATGACCACATTAACCAATCCGTTCGAAATCGCCCGCGAGACCTTGCGTTTACTTGCCGTTCGCCGCATTCCACCGACCCCCGACAACTACCTGACGCTTTATCAAGAAATAACTGGCGCCAAGCCGGCAGCCGAGCCCTTCCCGGATAAGCAGTTACGCTCTCTGGCGGCCGCCCTGCCCAAAACATCCCCTGACCAGATGCGCCTGGCCAGGCAGCTCGACGAAGCGGTCAAAGCCGCCAATTGGGAGGATTACAAAAACCGCCTGGTCGAATTCATCGGCACGCTGGCAGACAGCCAAAAACTGGCCTGGGCCGATCTCGTCACCGACCTGCTGCGGCAATGGGATGCCAAGCACATCGGCCTTACCGCTGCCCGCAAACGAGAATCCCTGGAACACGTCCTGAGTAGCAGTGGCGCCAATCCAGAAACGCTGTTTAATCGCCTGCAAAGCCTGCTGCGTTCCTGGGGCCAGGGAAAGGAATCAGGCGCTGCCGCGGAAAGCGACGTGGCGCCGACGGAAATTGCCGTTGAATCGCCGTCGACCGCAGCAAGCAACGATCTGCTACCCGAACTGCGCACCCTCTTCGCTTTCACACTCGAATCGGCAATCGCCACCCAGTTAATCGAAAGCCCGCAACTCTCCAGCGACGCCAAGGCGCTCGCCAACGACATTCGCACTGCCGCCAGCGCCGGGCAGATGCAGGAATTTCTCACCCGCCTGAAACGTTTCGCTTTCAAGCTTGAATTACTGGCCGAAGACCAGGCCGAGCTAAGGCATAGCCTGCTCAACCTGCTACGCCTGCTGGTCGAAAACATTACCGAATTGGTGATCGATGATCGCTGGCTGCACGGGCAGATTGAAGTTGTCCGCGAAATCATCGAAAAACCGCTATCCCAACGCACCATCGACGACGCTGAACGCCGACTCAAGGAAGTCCTCTTCAAGCAAAGCCAGCTCAAGGCTAGCCTTTTCGAAGCCCGCGAAGCTATCAAGCACATGCTCGCCGGCTTCGTCGACCAGCTCGCCGACTTCGCTGACGCAACCTCGGATTACCACGACAAAATCGAAATCTGCGCCGAAAAAATCAACGCAGCCAATGACATCTCCGATCTCGGCAGCGTCCTTGGTGAAGTCATGCGTGAAACCCGCAATATCCAGATCAACGCCCAGCGTTCGCGCGACGAGCTGCGGTCAACCCAGCAAAAGGTGCAAGAATCCGAAGCAAGAATCCGCGAACTGGAAAGCGAACTTGAAGCCACCAGCGACCTCGTTCGCCATGACCAACTCACCGGCGTCCTCAACCGCCGCGGCCTCGAGGACATGTTCAACAAGGAAGTGGCGCGCGGCAAACGGCACGACACCCTGCTCTGCGTTGGCCTGCTCGATCTCGACAACTTCAAGAAACTGAACGACGCCCTGGGCCACGACGTCGGCGACCAGGCCCTCGTTCACCTCGCCAACATCTGCCGCGAAACCCTGCGCCCGCAAGACACCGTTGCCCGCTTTGGCGGCGAAGAATTCATCATCCTGCTGCCGGAAACCCCTCTGGAAGATGCCGTGCTCGCTCTCACCCGGCTACAACGCGAACTCACCAGGAAGTTCTTCCTGAGCGGCAATGAAAAAGTATTGATCACTTTCAGTGCCGGCGTGACGCAGATGCTGCCGGACGATACTCAGGCCACGGTCATAAAAAGGGCGGATGAAGCGATGTACAAAGCCAAACAGACGGGAAAAAACCGGGTCGTTTCCTCACCTTGATAAGACCAAGGCAATACAATCAAGACAGCGGCCTAAACCACCATGAGAGCACTTTTGCATCAATAGGGATGCTCTCCTTGGACAAAGTCAACCAGCGCGCCTCGGTGTTCAATAAGTACCCGCCCAGGACGAATACCCTCCCGTTCCATCTCCGCCATAATATCTCGGGCTCGCCACTGGGTTGGGATAATCACCACGTCGACTGCAACGCCCTTCAATACATCCCGAAACTTGATCTCCTGGCCTGAGCCAGGAACAAAAGTCCTCGCTTTTTCCGGATCGGAATCAACCACCAATGAGAAGCATTGTTCATCGGTGACAAACTGATGAATAAATGCAGCAGCCTTGCCGGTACCACCCCATATGGCTACTTTGGCTCCACTGGCAGCGAGTTGATCAAGTTGACTGCGAATGATTGCACGCGAAGTGTCGGCGCGTTGCGAAAAAGCCATTGAATCTGCCGCTCGTTGCTGCATCGCTGCCGGCACTTGCAGCTTGACCATGGCATAGACCACTTCTCGATCATAGCCGTGTGCCAGTTCAAGCACCTCACCGGCCCGCGCCATCAAAGTATGAAACGAATCAGTCGAAAAATGGCTGGCATGTTCGTAGAAGAAATCGGCGAGGCGGTCAGTCTCAAACACCCGATCAATGCACGGAACTTCGGCAAATAACCAGCAGGGCTTGCCGAGTATTGCGGCGCCCCAAGACAACTGTTCAAGTAGCGCGGCCGGCGAACTGAAATGCTCCAGGACGTGACGAATCACCACCGCATCAGGGGCATATGCCGCCATATCGACCAAGGGATCAAACAGCCTGGCGTGAAACTCCACCCCCCGCCCGGTTTCCGGGCTGGCATTTGGATCAAAGCCAATAAATCGTCCAGCACCCCGGCGCGCCTCCGCCATGCCCCGCACGAAATGTCCCTCCCCGCAACCAATCTCAACCACGGTAGGCGCCTCAGGCAGGTACGCCAGAAGGCTATCGCGGGTCGTTGCAAGATGCCCTCTCCAAAGTCCTCCCCGGTTGTACATCCGATTAGGATTATTTTGATAAGGAATGGCATCGTAAAGAAATGAGCGGTTCCACACGTGAGAACACGCCGGACACTGTACGAAATCCTGAGGATGGCGGGGCATCGCCTTAGCATCTGCTGTCGACCTTGGCCAGCCGAGCGTGGCCAGTGTTTGCATCCCGCCGGAATAAAATGGAACGGCAACAGTATGAGAACAGACCGGGCAAATAGCGCCAATCAGAGTTGAGAAAAAAGCCTTGTCGTTAGTTTCAGCCATTAGTCCAAGAGCTTTCTGAAATAGTTAATCGTTTCTTTCAACCCATCCTCCAGCCCTACCTTCGGCGCCCAGCCAATCACCGACTTCGCCTTTACAATATCCGGCTGGCGTCTTGCCGGGTCATCCTGCGGCAGTGGGAGAAAAATCAGCTCACTTCTTGAACCTGTAAGGCGAAGCACTGCCTCTGCCAACTCACGAATGGTGAATTCCACAGGGTTTCCCAGGTTGACCGGACCAATCTCGCTATCCTGTTTCATCATTGCCAGCAAACCATCAACCATATCGTCGACATAGCAGAACGAGCGAGTCTGTTGCCCATCACCATACAAAGTGATGGGCTCACCGGCCAGGGCCTGAACAATGAAATTACTGACCACCCGCCCATCGCGGGGATGCATGCGTGGACCGTAGGTATTGAAAATCCGAATCACACGAATATCCACACCGTTTTGCCGGTGGTAGTCAAAAAACAAGGTTTCGGCACAACGCTTTCCTTCATCGTAGCAAGCGCGTGGACCAATCGGATTGACGTGCCCCCAGTAACTTTCCTCCTGAGGGTGCTGTTTCGGATCCCCATAAACCTCACTGGTTGAGGCCTGCAGAATCCGGGCTCGTCGCCGCTTGGCCAAGCCCAGCATGTTGATGGCGCCGAGCACTGAGGTCTTGGTCGTTGACACTGGATTATTCTGATAATGCACTGGACTGGCCGGGCAGGCGAGGTTATAAATACGGTCCACTTCCAGATAAATGGGCAGCCAGACATCATGACGAATTAGTTCGAAATTCGGTTTCTGGTGCAAGTGGCGGATGTTGTTTTTAGTGCCTGTATAAAAATTATCCAGACACAACACTTCCTCGCCTGCAGCAACCAGCCTCTCGCAGAGATGTGAACCAATAAAGCCGGCGCCGCCGGTTACCAAGGTTGTTGGGATCATGACGAACCTCCAGGTTCTTTTGCCCACTGTCGCCACATTGCCCAGAGTGCCGCCTCGAAGTTCCTAGCAAAGCGCGGAGCATTGAAGAGCGGCGAAGAAAGCGCCTGTTGCCGCAATCTGGCGCGAGTCAGCGACAACTGAGCCAGGTCGCTGGAAAAGTGTGCCGCCTTGGCAACGTAATCATCGCCATCAATTGCAATCCAGTCAGCCAAACCGACGTTGTGGTCGATGCACTCTCCCATATGCGACAAAAAGCGATCACCGCGTTTCGTAATAAGTGGCACTCCCATCCAGATAGCCTCCGCGCTGGTAGTCCCACCGGGGTAAGGAAATGGATCAAGCGCGATATCAACCTGTTGGTAAGCTGCCAGTAGTTCTGCCCGCGGCGCACTGCCCTCCAGTATCAAGCGATCTGCAGAAATCCCAAAATCCGCAAAGCGCCGAGAAGTCGTCGCACAGAGATCGGCATCATTCAACTGCCTGGTTTTCAAAAACAGACGCGACTCTGGAATCGCATTAAGCACCCTCGCCCAGAGGGCAACCACTTCATCGCCCATCTTCGACAAGTTGTTAAAGCAACCGAAGGTGACATACCCAACCTTCAACGCCGGCAGCGGGCCAGGCTCCACCGCCAGATTCGGTGGCGTAAAGCATAAATAACCTTCGGGAAGGCGCCATATTTTCTCGGTAAAATGCCCAGCTTCTGCGGCCGGCGTAACGAAAGAATCCCCCAGCAGATAGTCCATTTCCGCCACACCCGTCGTCGCAAAATACCCCAGCCAACTGACTTGAACAGGTGCAGGCTTCCAGGCAAAAACCGGGAGCCGATTGCCTGCCGTATGGCCTGACGCATCAACCAAAACATGAACAGCATCAGCGTAAATCATCCGGGCTGCTTCTTCATTGGTGCAATCGGTCAACGGCTTCCAGGCAGAGAAAAATGGGGCAAGACGAACACTCATTTCATCAAAATCAGAACTCGTCGGATAAGCAATCAGTTCAATACGCGCCGGGTCGATATGGCTGACCAGGCACTCCAGCCAATGCCCGACCGGATGGTCACGCAAATCGCCAGAAACCAAGCCAACCTTCAGACGACCAGATGTTGCCAAAGATGGCCAACAGGTAAAGCGCTCCCTGGTTATGCAATCCAGCAGCAAACCGAAGCGACGTGCCTCATCAAGATAATAGGAAACAGAAGTGCTCGATGTGCAGCAATGGTTGAAAAGCAGATTGCTATATATTGCGGCATCATCCGGTTTGAGGCTGATTGCCCGCCGATAACTGGCCTCCGCTTCAAGAAGCCGTCCTTGCTGACGCAGTACCCCTCCCAAATTATTGCAAGCCTCGGCATGCTCAGGGTTAATAGCCAACAGAGCACGATAGGTACTCTCTGCCTCATGGAGTTGCCCTTGTTCGCTCAGTGTCAGACCAAGATTAAGCTGCGCTTCAAAAAAACCCGGTTTCAAAGCCTGTGCCTGCCGAAAACTGGCAACGGCCTCCGTCAGTCGCCCCAACTCCCGTAATGCACTTGCCAAGTTGTAATGGACCTCGGCATAGTCAGGCTGATAGCCAAGTGCCCGACGGAAGAAGGTTTCCGCTCCCGCTGGCCGCGCTAGCTTTCGTAACGCGTTACCCAAATTATTACAGGCCTCAACATAGTTCGGCTGAATCTCCAGCGCCTGCAAATAAGCCGCCTCGGCCTCGGCAAAGCGTTTTTGTTCATAAAGCGTAACGCCCAAATTGTTACAAGCCTCGGCAAAGCCTGCTTTCAAAGACATCGCTTTCCGATAACAAGCCTCGGCTTCGGTCAGACATCCCTGCAATTTGAGCGCCGTGCCCAAGTTATTATGGGCATCGGCAAAACGCGGATTGACCACCAACGCCTGACGATGGCAAGCCACCGCTTCAACTAGGCGATTCAAATCGCCAAGCACCAAGCCAAGATTAGTTCGTGCCTGCTCGTCACGCGGCAATAACTGCACCGACCTCTGCGTCGGCACCAGCGCCGCAGCACTATCTCCTTGCGATCGGAGCAACGCCCCAAGCACTTTCCAGCCAAAGCCATGCCGCGGAAAGTACTCAGTCATCGCACGGGCCAGCGCAACACCTTCGCTATAACGCCCCTGATCAAGCAGGGCAATCAACGTCGCCTCCTCCGTCGCACTCGGCTTGGTGCCCTTGCTTGAAAGTTTTTTTACCTGGGGTGGCCGAGAAACAAGTCTGTCAGGCACAGGATGGTTTAGAAGTGCCAACAGTGCGTCGACGGCCTGCCCCGCCAGCCCATGTGACTGCCCCAGTGCCAAAACCTCTTGTGCCTCAACCCTCTGGCCAGCCTGCATCAGTGCTTCGACATAGAGCAACCAGTGCTCCGCCGTCTCTGGATCAGCCTCCAAAGCCGCTAGTAAAAAAGGTAACGCCATTTCAGGCCGTTCTAACTGCAAGACAAGCAAGCCGAGCTGGTAATTGGCCACCGGATGCTGCGGTTCAGCTTGTAGTACAGCGCGATAGACAGTTTCAGCAGCCTCCAATTGACCCGCATTTTGATATTCAAAAGCCTTGCTACAAGCATCGCCCAGCATTGGGGAGAAAGACGTTAGCGGTGGTTTGGGATCGGTCATGGCGTAAATTTAAACTGAAATCACTTCGCGTCTCGCATTTTCCCCGATTTTTCGGTGAAACACGCTCAATAAGGCTCAGCGCCTGCGACTGCTACGGTCAACTGAAAAAACAAGGCAAAAATTGCCTAAAGTTTTCCCCGCAGCCTCCGTAAATTGATTCAACGGTGGAAACAAATCAATTGCTCCACTCAGATTTAAAGCGGTTAGCACAGAGCGCTGGCCAAATGGTTAACTGATCCAAGGAGATACAAAATGGCACAAGTTATCAACACCAACGTTTCGTCACTCAATGCACAACGCAATTTGACGAAATCCCAATCTGACCTAGCTACATCACTGCAACGGCTGTCTTCCGGCCTGCGCATCAACAGCGCCAAAGACGACGCGGCTGGCTTGGCCATTTCCAGCCGGATGACTTCGCAGATCAGCGGTATCAATCAGGCACAACGTAACTCCAACGACGGTATTTCCCTGGCACAAACTGCTGAAGGTGCACTGGCCAGCGTCAGCGACTCCCTGTCCCGTATGCGCGAATTGGCCGTGCAAGCTTCCAATGCCACCAACAGCGCCTCTGACCGCGCCGCACTGCAAGCTGAAGTTGAGCAACTGGTACAGCAGATCAACACCGTCGCCACCCAGTCTTCATTTAACGGTGTCAAACTGCTGGATGGCACCTTCAATTCGCAAACTTTCCAAGTTGGCGCCAATGCCGGCGAGACGATTGCCATCAGTTCAATCGCTAGCGCTAAAACAGACGCACTGGGCGTGGGAACCAATTCATCTTCCTCAACTAGCGTTGCCGGTAAAATCACCCAAGGCCTGATCTCGGCTGGCGGTGTCACAGTGAATGGTTATGGCATCGGCCCCACCCAAAGAGATGGCGTCTCCGCCGCAGGTAGCAACGATAGCGCCATTGCCAAGGCAGCAGCATTTAACGCGGTTTCTGGTCAAACCGGCGTGACGGCCACGGCTGGTGCAACCACAGTCACCGGCGTGGCTGGTGCAGCCGCAGCAATTGCAGGCAATTCAACCGACAACATCTACGTAAACAACGTCAAATTGGGTGCAGTTGCCGCAGGCAGTGACGTCACAACCCAAGGTGCCAATCTGGCAGCTGCATTTAATGCCGTTTCCAACCAAAGTGGAGTCACTGCAACTTTCAGTACGACGACAGGTGCAGTCTCCCTAACCGCCGCCGACGGCCGCAACATCAGCCTGATCGGCAATGGCGCTGCTACTACGGCCAACACCGGTCTGACTATGAGCGTAGGCACCGGTGCCACTGAAAGCATCGTTGGTGCGAGCGCTGCAACTTTTGCTACCATGAAGGCCTTGGCTGCCGGAGATCTAACGATTAATGGTCAAGATATCGGCGCTGTATCCAAAGGCATCGACATCACAGCCCAAGGTGATAACGTTGCAGCTGCGATCAATACGCTGACCAGCAAAACCGGGGTAACTGCAACCAGTGCTGCCGGTGTGGTAACGCTGTCAGCAGGAGAGGGCCAAGCAATAAGTATCAGCGGCAGCCTGACGAACCGGGCGCAAACTGCACTTTCAACCGGTTTCAGTGCTAACCAACTGGGTGCTTCAGCTGCTTCCAGCAATGCCACAATTACACGCGGATCTATTTCGCTGAGCTCGTCAAGTTCGGCCGGCATCACCTTGGGTGGGGCAGACATAGCACTGACCGGTCTGAGTCAAGGCAACACGGCAGCCACCACCTCTTTCGGCGCCGGCGTATCGTCGGTCGATCTGAAGACCGCTGCCGGTGCGCAGAACGCCATCGCCACGATTGACTCCGCTCTGGCCAACATCAACTCAAGTCGAGCCAATCTCGGTGCAGTGCAAAACCGTTTCAGCGCAGTGGTGAGCAATCTGGCAACCTCGTCAGAAAATCTGAGCGCAGCCCGTAGCCGGATCATGGATGCCGATTTTGCTCAGGAAACCGCCACGCTGACCCGTGCGCAGATTCTGCAACAAGCCGGTACCGCGATGCTGGCTCAAGCTAACTCCGTACCGCAAAACGTGCTGAGCCTGCTGCAATAATCCTGACCCCGGCCCGGCCCCGCGCCCGGCCGTAACACACCGGGCGCGGTGGCGGAAACGCCTCGCGCCCTTTGTCCATACAGCCAGGAGCTGGCCATGAATATCTCTCCTCTCAACAACAGCACGCTGCCCAGTACAAGTGCACAGTCTTTAGTGGCTGATGCGCGTCAGGCGCGTGTAGTTCAGAACAGCGGCACAACACAAGTGCAGACTGCACAAGCAGTTGAGCAAACGCAAAAAACCGAACCCACCCGCCAGCAAATCGAAGAAGCGGCTAAAACGGTGAATGAGTTTCTGAAGCCAATCAACAATTCAATCAACTTCAGTCTGGATGAAGAAACGGGCATCACCGTTGTCAAGGTGATCGACGTGGCGACCAAGGAAATTATTCGGCAGATTCCTTCCGAGGAAATGCTGGTTATTGCCAAGGCCATCGACCAGATGAAGGGCCTGTTGGTTCAGCAAAAAGCGTAAACTACGCTATCACCCACTAACGGAGGCGCGCTATGGCTATCTCTTCTCTCGGCGCTGGTTCAGGAATCGATCTCAACAGCATCGTCACCAGCCTGATGCAGGTTGAGCAGCAACCACTGCTCGCCTTGCAGACTAAAGAAGCTAATTACCAAGCCCGCATCTCCGCACTTGGCAATCTCAAGAGTGGCTTGTCGTCGTTGCAAACTGCGGCTCAGTTTATGGTGCTGAATGTCGGGCAAAGCGCCAATGACAAGTTCGCCAGTTTCAAGGCAACGTTGGCTGATACCACTATCGCCACTGCGACCGCGGCATCTGGTGCGATTGTCGGCAACTACAATCTGGAAGTGACTGCCCTCGCCGTATCACATCGCCTGACCAGCCCTGACAATTTAGATATCGCCGGTGCAGCCGCAGTAACTGCAGGCCTGGCGGCCGGTGGCACGCTGAAGATCGAACTTGGTACACAGTCTGGCACCAGTGGTACTTATGCCTTCGCGGCCGACACAGCTCGCGAGTTAAATGTAACGGTCGCAGAAAACAGCACGCTGGAGCAGGTACGGGATGCAATCAATACGGCAGCCACCGATGGCCGTGTCAGCGCCACCATTATCAACGGTACAAATGGCCAGCAGTTGGTGCTGAGCAGCAGTCAAACCGGCTTGTCCAATGTCATGAAACTGTCTGGCGTCGGCGGTTTTGACTTTGACCCAGCCGGCTCTGGTTCTGGTGTTCTGTCACAGGATGCGCTGAAAGGCGGACAGGCCGCGACCAATGCTGCTTATAAGTTGAATGGCATTGCCGGCACGAGCAGCACCAACACGGTCACCGGGGCACTCGACGGAGTCACCCTGAGTTTGCTGAAAACCACCTCAGGTACGCCAACTACACTGACGGTTACCAAAGACAGTACCACCCAGTTGGTTTCTGCGGTCGGCAGCTTTATCAAGGCTTATAACGAGTCTGCCGGGGTCATGAAAAACCTCGGTTACTACGATGCAACCACGAAAAAAGCGGGGGCCTTGCAAGGTAACGCCACGCTGCGCAGCGTTCAGAACGAGACGCGCAACCTGTTGCAAACCAAGGCAGGCGGTACTTCTGCTTATCAAACATTGTCCGACATTGGCGTTTCCATTCAGAAGGATGGCACGCTGGCGCTGAATACGACAAAACTGACAGCAGCCATCACGGCTGACTTTAGTGGTGTCTCGACGTTGGTTTCCAAAGTTGGCACCTCCTTTAAAAGCAGTATTGATAATGTGGTTGGCAGCACCGGGAGTATCACTAACGCTACCGATGGTATAACCCGCTTGATCAGCGATCTTGACAAGCGTGCAACGGCATTGCAAAGCCGGCTAACCCAGATCGAAAGTCGTTACCGCAAGCAGTTTTCCGCGCTCGACACCTTGGTCACGAGCATGAACGGCACGAGCGCCTACCTTACTCAGCAACTGGCCAACTTGCCAGGCGCTTACAGATCAAACAACAACTAGGAAATCCGATAATGTTTGGCATGATGCGTAGCCCCACAGAGACTTACGCCAAGGTTGGCGTCGAAGTAGCCGTTGAGTCTTCTGATCCGCACCGCTTGATACTGATGCTATTCGATGGTGCCATTAGCGCAGTGTCACTGGCCCGGATTCACATGAATGCGGGCGATATCGAAAAGAAGGGAATGGCTATCTCCAAGGCCATCGATCTGGTTACCAATGGTTTGCTGGCCAGCCTGGATATGAAAGCCGGTGGCGATCTCGCCGAACGGCTGGGTGCGCTCTATGAATACATGGCCCAACGCCTGCTGTTTGCCAACCTGAAGAACAATGTCGCAACACTGGACGAGGTCGCAGAATTGCTGACCAATTTACGTGAGGCCTGGGCCGAGATTGCGCCGGGCAAGCAACAGGCGGCAGCCTGATTCATGCGCCTGCTTTCATGCTATGAAAACTTGCTGAGCCTCTCCCAAAAGATGGGGGCATTGGCGCGCGAGCAGGCTTGGGATGAACTTACTCAAACTGAAGCTGAACGCCGCACGCTGGTCGCCGGCTTGCCCACAGCCGGGCTGAGATCCTTGCCGCCGGCAGATCAGCAGGCCATTGCGATGCTGATTAAGCAAATACAGCACTGCGACCAAACGGTTCGCGACTACGTACTTCCTTGGCAGGATAGCGTGAGTACGCTGCTCGCCCGCTCCGAACTGAAACCCTAAGCGGCCAGCATGCTCCCGCCCGACGTTGCCAGTAGCTTGCGGCAGATACTGCCGGATCAGCAGGCGTCGCTAAATGCACAAACACAGCCGGTTGCGGCGGCGCAAAAAATCGCCGACGTCTTATCCAACCTCGTCCCCGGCCAGCGGATTTTGGCGGAGATTCAGGCTCTGTTGCCGAACGGCACTTATCGCGCCATCGTCGCCCAACGCGACATCACGCTGGCGCTACCTTTTTCAGCCAAGGCTGGCGACACATTGGAGCTGGAAGTCACCGAAAGCGATGGCAAGCTGACGCTGGCTTTCGTGGCCAACCGTTCAAGCGGCGAGCAGGCCGGCAAACTGACAGACTCGTCGGCGACGACGCTAAGCCAGACCGGAAAGTTGATTGGTGACCTGCTCGGCGGCATCAACGATCAAGGCAAGCGCGCCCCCCCCGCTCCGCTCAACGGCAACTTGCCTCTAGTCGATGATTTTCCTGATCAGGCAGCGAACCTCGCGCCAATACTGAAAGATGTGCTGACCAAGAGTGGTGTTTTCTACGAGGCGCATCAGGCGCGCTGGGTAGCGGGTGATCTGGCGACTGAAACGCTGCAACAGGAACCACAAGGGAAGCTTTCAAGCGGACTGCGCACAACGCCGCTCGACACCACAATGGAGGCAAAAACTGCTGAAGCCAGCCAGACTGGTGTTGGAATCAAGCCGGAAGTGGCAGCAAAACCATCAATGCCACAGGGTATTGCTACGGTCGACGCCACATTTGAGCCAAAAACCACAGATTCCAGCAAGGTCGCCACCACGCCTACGCTGACAGCCAGCCAAAGCAATCAACCAGCATCAACACCCGGGAGCCCAATTCCGCGAGATCTGGTGCCCATCGTTCAACAGCAACTCGACGCCCTGGCCACGCAAAATTACGCTTGGCAGGGGCAAATCTGGCCGGGCCAGCAGATGCAGTGGGAAATCAGCGAGAACTCTGATGGCACCCGCTCATCCGACGACGACACCATCGCCCGCTGGCAGACCCGACTGAAACTCTCCTTGCCGATGCTGGGCGGGATCAATGCAGTTTTGCGCCTGAATCCTGCCGGCGAGGTCAACATCATAGTGACCGCGGATTCGGCAAGCAGTGAGACCCGATTGCGCGAAAGTAGCGCTTTGCTCAGCCGCCAGATGGAATCAGCCGGCCTCAATCTCACTCAATTGCTGGTCGAGCATGTCGAAACCAAAGAGTGACCCGGCTCGCGAGGCAATCGCCCTCGCCTACAGCCAAACCGATGCCGCCCCACGCGTGGTTGCCAAAGGTAAAGGTCTGATCGCCGAAGCGATCATCGCCCGCGCCCGTGAACACGGGGTATTCGTCCACGAATCGCCGGAATTGGTCGCCCTGTTAACGCAAGTAAACATTGATGAACACATTCCAGCCCAACTCTACATGGCCGTGGCTGAATTACTCGCCTGGCTGTATCGTATCGAACATGGCGAAAAATTGTCGCCACCTGGAATTTGAGTCCGACCGATAAACGGCATTACCTTGGCTGATCGCCGGATAGCTGCCGTGGCAAACCTCAAAATCCCCCTGACACGAAAACCTGGCCGCGGAGTCACGCGGATGGTTTACCATCGCGAAATCGCCTTCCCAGCCCATTCGCATGATGCCAATCGCCGCAGAACTGCCTATCCCCAATATTGTTCCCGATTTCGAAATTGATCACCGCGATGAATTTGCGCCGTTTTTTCTCGGCAACCCACGCGAAATTCTTTTCTACCTGAACATCCTGGCCAAGCGGCGCAGCCTTTTCACGGCTTACATTGATGAAGGCACACGCTTTTTTTTAACGGCGATTGTTGCGGTCGACGAGGCAAAATGCCTTATTTTTCTCGACCCCCAGCACGCTGAAGAAAGTAATGTCGAATTTCGCAACGCTCGACAAATTACCCTGGTGGCCAATCTCGACAGCGTCAAAATACAGATTCGCCTTCCGGCGCTAACGATAGCCAGTTTTGCCGGACAAAACGCACTGTCTGCGCCAATCCCGGAGAAAATCCTGCGCTTGCAACGTCGCGAGTTTTTCCGCCTTGAACCACCGCTCGCCCAGCCAATTCACTGCAAACTAGCGACCAAAAATGACGAGGGAACAATCCAAACGTTTGAATTGATGCTCGCTGACATCAGTGGCGGAGGCATTTGCCTGATCGGACCGACCGAGATTGCTGAACACTTTCAGCGTGATGCGCTGTTTCAGCAATGCCGTCTGGAGATTCCCGGCGAAGGCGTTATACAAGTGAATTTGCGGGTTCGGAAGACCGTCGAGATGTCTGACCGAAGTGGGCGCCACAGCCTGCGTATCGGCTGCGAATTTGTAAATTTGCCAGGCGCCCGCCTGGCATTCATCGAACGCTACATCACACGCATTGAGCGCGAGCGCAAGGCCAGGGATTCCGGCCTGGCCGATTAAACCTGCATGTTCATCACGTCCTGATACGCTGATACGATTTTGTTGCGGACCTGAACCATCTCCTGGAAGGAAACGCTCGCTGTCTGCAGGGCGATCATGACTTCATGCAGATTCTGGGAGGTATCACCAGCGGCCATTTTTTCTGCCATCTGAGTGGATTGAACCTGGGTCTGATTGACTTTGTCGAGCGAACTTTTCAGCACCTGGGCAAAATCGGGCGCGCCTGCGACTGGCGTCGCTTCCGCTGCTTTACCGGTAGCCTGCGCTGCGGTCGACCGCAGCACGCTCAACATTTGTTCGATGCCTTGTGTGCTCATTTGCAACTCCTAAACTTTGGGCAATTACATGCAATTTCCAGGCCAGAATCAGCCCTTGAAATAACCCTCATCCCGATACTGCTGCAACTTGTAGCGCAAAGTCCGTTCGGAAATTCCCAAACGCTCAATCGCCAGCTTCCGCGAACCGCCCACGTCAGCCAGCGTACGAAGAATATGGTCGCGCTCCAGACCCTTCATATTGTCGGCGCCACTCCCGACCTCCGGCGCTCTTGAGACCTGCCGAATCTCGGCTGGCGCTAGCCGCGCCGGTGAAATTTCAACCGCAGGCCTTGCGGCTGAGAGCAGATTGAAATGTTCCGGCCCAATACTGGCGCCCGTAGAAAGAATCAAGGCCCGCTGGATCGCGTTTTCCAACTCACGCACATTGCCCGGCCAGGGGTGCGCGACGAGCAAAGCCTCTGCCGCCAGCGTCAGAGATACACCTGAGCGCCCCAGACGGCCACCATGCTCGACGACAAAATGCCGGGCAATGGCGAGAATATCCTCGCACCGTTGCCGCAAGGCCGGGATCGCCACGGGAAATACATTGAGCCGATAAAAAAGATCTTCCCGGAAAACGCCTTTGGCCACTGCTTCAGCCATATCGCGATTGGAGGTGGCAATAATGCGAATATTCAGCGGCACCGGCTTCTTGCCGCCCACCCGCTCAACCTCACGTTCCTGCAAGACGCGCAACAACTTGGCCTGCAGACTCATCGGCATTTCGGTGACTTCGTCGAGCAGCAAACTGCCATCCTGCGCCTGTTCGAATTTACCCGCCTGGGCTTGTGCCGCACCAGTGAAAGCACCTTTTTCATAGCCGAACAGGGTCGCTTCGAGCAGGCTATCGGGAATCGCCGCACAATTAATGGCGACGAATGGCCCATTTTTGCGGGCTGAATTGCGATGGATAAAGCGCGCCACGACTTCCTTGCCGACACCGGATTCGCCAGTCAGCAAAACCGTCGCATCGGTCTGCGCCACGCGCTGGGCCATGGCAAAAAGTTCGCGGCTGGCCGGGTCATGGGCAACAACGCCAGCCGACTCACCGGTTTCCGGCAATTCGTATTTATTGATATGGGCCAGCAGGGTCCGCGGTTCGAAGGGCTTGAGCAGAAAGTCGCAGGCGCCGGAGCGCATTGCGTCGACGGCTTTATCAACTTCGGCAAAGGCAGTCATCAGCACCACCGGCAAATGCGGCAGACGCGAGCGAATTTCCTTGAGCAGGGTGATGCCGTCCATCGGCATCATGCGCACGTCGCTAATCACGATGGAGAAGGCCTGCTCGCCCAACACTTTCAAAGCATCTTCGCCTCCGCCGACCGCGACATAGGGACGCCCGGCCAGTTCCAGCGTGTCGCCAATTGCTTCGCGCAGACTGGGGTCGTCTTCGACCACCAGAATCGGCAAGCTATGTTCAGCCATTATTTTCCATTAAGTCAGTTTCCGCTCTCTGCCGAGCCAAGCGGCAGTGTGATGACAAACTCGGCACCTTCGCCGGGCTCTGAAAAAAGATCAATTGAGCCGCCATGGGCCCGCACGACACCGAGCGCGATCGCCAGACCCAAACCAGTGCCCTGCCCTTTGGTAGTAAAAAACGGTTCAAATATACGCACCTGCGTTTCACGGGCAATGCCCGGCCCGCTATCGCGCACGCTAATCGCCAGTAAATCACCTTGCCGTTTGCCGGTCAGGCAAATTTTGCCGCCTGCCGGTGCCGCCTGCATGGCATTTTCCAGCAGGTTGATCAGGGCACCGAACAGCGCCTTGCGGCTGCCCACGATTTTTGCCTCAAAACAAGTGTCGACCGCAGCAAATGCCAAGCCATGCTCGCGCATCAGGGGCTCGACCGTTTGTGCCACTTCGGCCAGCAAATCGCTGATTACAATCATGTCGCGCCCGATACTTTCACCGCGGGCAAAAAGCAACACATCCTGAATCAGATGCTCAAGCCGGCGTAGCTGGCCAGTCGCCTTCTCCGAAAAACGGGCCCGCGCCTCATCCGGCACGCCGGGCTGCCCCAGATTGGCGGCATAGAGCAATGCGGCCGCCAACGGCGTGCGCAACTGGTGAGCCAGCGAAGCCGCCATTTCACCCATCGCGGCCAGACGCTGATTGCGCTCCAGCTCGGTTTTCATTTGATGCGCTGCAGTAACATCGTGGATCAGCAAAATTTTCCCACCCGCCGAGGCAAGCACGCTCTCGGCAATCGACACCCGCCCCTCACTGAGCAGCCACTCGCCAACCGTCATCGTCGGCTCAAGATGGGCGCGCACGATATCACCCCAGTGCCGACCGACCATATCAACCCCAAACATGGCCATTGCGGCCGGGTTTGCCGCCGCCACCAGCGCCGCCGCATCGAGCACCACGACCCCGGCCGGTAGCGCATCAAGCAATGAAGAGAGGCGTTCGGAAAGCGCTTCCTTCTCCTGGTATTGCCGCCGCAACTCGCCATTGGCAATCGCCAACTCATCAGTCAGCGAAGCAGCCCTCGCCTCCAGCGCTTCATACGCCTGCGTCAACTCGGCAGAAACCTGATTGAACATGGCAAATGCCCGCTGCAATTCGGCGGTCTTGCCTTCGGAATCGGGAGTAGCGGCGATGGCCTGCAGGGTGGGCATTGAAAAAGATAGGATGGATTCAGCGCCGGTAATAGTAAAATATTTCTAGGTAACTCGGCCTATCAATTGATTCTTCTTGTGTTTCATCGCAATTCACCCGGGCATTAATGGCAGCAACGACTGAAACAACAGCAGGCACTGCACCGGATGCGAATCCGTTGGAGCGTCTGCGCGAGGCGTTTAACCGGCTCGGTGAACAGCAGAAGATGATTTTTCTGGTGGCAATGGCCGCGTTGATTGCGGTCATTGTCGGTTCCATTCTCTGGAGCCGCCAGCCCGACTGGAAGGTCCTGTTCTCCAACTTGACCGAGAAAGACGGCGGCGCCATCGTCGCCATCCTCGAAGCGCAAAATACCCCACATCGTTACAGCGATGGCGGCGCCCTGATGGTGCCGGCCGAACGCGTTCATGAAGTACGTCTGAAGCTCGCATCGCAAGGCCTGCCACGCGGCGGCCTGGTTGGCTTCGAGTTGATGGAAAATCAAAAATTCGGCACCAGCCAGTTTGCCGAGCAGGTGAATTATCAGCGCGGCCTGGAGGGTGAACTGGCACGCACCATTCAGTCGATTGGCGCAGTGCAGGCAGCGCGGGTGCATCTGGCCATCCCCAAGCCTTCCGTTTTTATCCGCGAAGAGCAAAAGCCGACGGCATCGGTCATGCTCAACCTATACCCCGGCCGCACGCTGGACAATGGGCAAATCGCCGGCATCGGCCACCTGATTTCCTCCAGCGTGCCGCAGCTCCCCATGGCCAATGTGGCAATCATTGACCAGAACGGCACTCTTCTTTCGCAACTGAAGAGCAAGCTCTCCGACGCCGGGCTGGACCCGGCCCAGCTCAAATATGTGCGTGAAACCGAGAACGGCGTGATCAATCGTATTGAGGAAATTTTGAAGCCGATGCTCGGTGCCGGCAACTTCAAGGTACAAGTTGCCGCCGATATCGACTTCTCCCAGAGCGAACAAACGGCCGAGACTTTCCGTCCCAACACCACGCCGGAAACAACCAGTATCCGCAGTCAGCAGAATAATGAAACGGCCAGTATTAACCAGGTGATCGGTGGTGTTCCCGGTGCCCTGACCAACCAGCCGCCCGTGCCGGCCACTGCACCGCTCACTCAGCCAGCAACCGGAACCGCCCCCGGCAAACCGGGAAAACCGGGCGATATTCAGGGCAAACTCGACTCGGCCGGCGTGACGGCGCCACTCAACGCCGTCGGCCAGCCAATCAGCACCAGCAAGAACGCCACAATCAACTACGAAGTCGACAAGACAGTCCGCTATACCAAACAGGCTATGGGCAACATTCGCCGTCTCTCGGCAGCCATGGTAATCAACCATCGCCGCGAGATTGGCAAGGATGGCAAGCAGGTGAATAAACCGCTGCCCGAAGCGGAAATGAAGCAAATCAACGAACTGGTCCGCGAGGCGATGGGCTTCAACAAGGAACGTGGCGACACCATTTCTGTGGCGAATGCACCGTTCACCGAGGTCGACAAGAGCGAGAGCGAACTGCCGGTCTGGAAGGACCCTGAGAACATTTCTTACGCCAAGGATCTCGTCAAGTACCTGATGATTGCCGCCATCATCGCCTTCCTATACTTCAAGATCATCCAGCCTTCACTGAAAACGATGTTTCAGCCGCCGGCGAAATCGGAAAAGGAGATTGCCGAGGGCGGCGGCCTGCATGGAGGCATCAGCGGCCTGCCCGGCGAGCTCGATGAAGAGGGGGCGACCGAGGTCCGGATCGATCACTACGCCGCCAAGATTCAGAAAGCGCGGGATGTTGCACAGGCTGATCCGAAGGCGGTCGCCAGCATAATAAAAGACTGGATGGATCCAAGTGGCAGCTAATCCCGACGACGGCATGGAAAAAAGCGCGACACTGCTGATTGCGTTAGGGGAAGATCACGCCTCTGAAGTACTCAAACACCTCGGCCCGCGCGAGGTGCAAAAACTTGGGCATGCCATGGCTTTGCTCAAATCCGTCCCACGCGCCAAGGTCGAAGCCGTACTGGACGAATTCAACCAGATCGCCGAGGAAAGCTTGGCAGTCCACGTTGACACCGACAACTACATCCGCTCGGTACTAACCAAGGCGCTGGGTGACGACAAGGCTTCCAACCTGATCTCGCGCATTCTGCAGGGCGGTGAAACTTCAGGTATCGAGGGTCTGAAATGGATGGACGCACCGACTGTTGCCGACCTGATCAAGAACGAACATCCACAAATCATCGCCACCATCTTGGTGCACCTGGAGCATGACCAGGCCAGTGAAATCCTCAATCGCTTCACCGAGCGCCTGCGTAACGATGTCGTGCTGCGTGTCGCCACCCTGGAAGGCATCCAGCCCGCCGCCTTGCGCGAACTGAATGAAGCGATGATGCGTATTCTCTCTGGCTCAACCAACGTAAAAGCCACTGCCCGGGGCGGCGTGCGTACGGTCGCCGAAATCCTCAACTTCATCGGTACCGCCAACGAAACTTC
>Ga0073904_10001193_pt1 | contig 19406 bp, 20 predicted proteins | sample KloWWTrecipitate_FD_66668 | JGI IMG/M metagenome (GOLD analysis project Ga0073904, IMG submission 66668) | Active sludge microbial communities from Klosterneuburg, Austria, studying microevolution and ecology of nitrifiers - Klosterneuburg... | ecosystem: Engineered > WWTP > Aerobic digester >... | reverse complement strand
CGCTGCCCGTTCCACGGCTGGAAGTTCGACCGCCAGGGCCAATGCCTGGCGACACCCGGCGAGCCGGATGCCCCCGCCGGCAAGCGCTTGTGCGAACGGGTGCGCCAACGCAGCTACCCGCTGCTTGCGCAAGCTGGCATCCTGTTCGGCTGGTTCGGCGAGCCAGGCAGCACGCCGCCGCCGTTTCCGGCATTCGACTGTTTTGCCGCGCCGGCCAGCCATGTGTTTGCGTTCAAGGGCTTGTGGAACTGCAACTGGCTGCAGGCGGTCGAGGTGGGCATCGACCCGGTCCATCCATCGTTCCTGCATCGCTTCTTCGAGGACCAGATTGCCGGCCAGAGTTACGGCCAGCAGTTTCGTGCCGCCAGCGTCGGCAGTGTCGACGGACAGTCGTGGCCGATGTCGCGCGTGATGCGCGAATGCCACCAACCCGAGATCCGGCATGAACCCACCGAATGGGGCATGCAGCTCACCGCGCTGCGCCGGATCGACGCCGCCACGATGCACGTGCGGGTCACCCAATCGGTATTCCCGCAGGCCTTCGTGATTCCCTTGTCCGAGACAATGACCATCACGCAGTTCCATATGCCGGTGGACGATACCCATACCTACTGGTATTCCATCTTCACCAGTTTTGCCGATCCGATCGACAAGGAGGCGATGCGCCGGCCGCGCCTGGCGGTCGTCGACCTGCCGGGCTACATTCCGAAGTCCGGGCGCCACAACGACTGGGGTTTCGATCCGGTGGACCAGCGTGACCGCACCTTCGTTGGCATGGGCGAGGCCGACATCAACATCCACGACCAATGGGCGGTCGAGAGCATGGGCGCCATCGCAGACCGTACACGCGAGCACCTGGGCACGACCGACAAGGTCATCATCGCCAACCGGCGCATGCTGACGCAGGCGATCGATGCGCTCGAAGCTGGCCAGAGCCTGCCCGGCCTGGCCGACCCGGCGCGTGTCGCCACCATGTCCGGCCCCGACACGGTCGACGGTATCACCCATGCCGACAGCTGGGAGTCTTTCTGGCGGCAGGCCGCAGCGCAAAAGCGGGCTGCAGCGCCGTGGCAGCGGCGGCCAAAGGCACAAGCCCCATGACGACGTTTGCACATCGCTGCGCGTTGGACACCCCCGCCCGTGCCGAGCAGGTGGCCAGCGTGATCGGCCAGCTCAAGACTTCCGGTATCGCGCAGGTGCGGTTTTCCTGGTGCGACCAGCACGGCAATCTGCATGGCAAGACGTTGATGATCGGCGCCGTCGAACGCGCGCTCCATGAGGGCGTGAACATGGTGGGCACACTGATGCTCAAGGACATTTCGGGCCATACCAGCTACAAGGTGTTCGAACCCGACGCCCTGGCCGGCATGCCCGGCTTTGCCCACGCGGCGAACCTGGTGATGTTGCCCGATCCGGCGAGCTTTCGAATTTTGCCCTGGGCCAGCCACACCGCCTGGATGTTGTGCCAGCCCTGGTTTCCGGACGCCACGCCGGTGGCCATCGACACCCGGCGCGTATTGCAGCAGGCGCTGGCGAAACTGGCCCAGGCCGGCTTCGGCCTGATGTGCGGGCTGGAGGTCGAGTTCCACATCTACCGCATCGAGGACCGCGGCGCCACGGATCCCGGCGGCGCGCTCGATCCGGATCAGGCGGCATGGCCGGCTCCGGTGCCGCGGGTATCGATCCTGCATCCGGGTTACGACCTGTTGTCCGAGGCGCTGGCCGACCGCACCCATGCGGCGCTGCGTATCGTGCAAGACACCGCCCAGGGCCTGGGCCTGCCATTGACCTCACTCGAGATCGAAGCCGGACCCAGCCAGTTCGAGGCGGTGTTCGAAGCCACCGACGCGCTGACGGCGGCCGACCACATGGTGCTGTTTCGCAATGGTGTCACGCAGGCCTTGCGCCGCGCCGGATACCACGCCACCTTCATGTGCCGTCCGCCATTCGCGAACATCATGTCCAGCGGTTGGCACCTGCACCAGTCGCTGACCGAGCTTGCGACCGGGCGCAATGCCTTCATGCGGCCAAAGTCCAAGCCCGGCAGCGCGCCTCGTGATGCCCAGCATGTGTTGTCACCCACCGGTGAACACTACCTGGCGGGCCTGCTGGCCCATGCCGCAGGCATGGCGGTTTTTGCCACACCGACCATCAATGGCTACGGCCGCTACCGGCCGCATGCGCTGGCGCCGCGCGCGGCACTGTGGGGGCGCGACAACCGGGGCGCAATGCTGCGGGTCATCGGAACAGCGCCACGCGCCGGCTCGGACCCAGCGGGCGACGCTGCGACCCGGATCGAAAACCGGCTTGGTGAACCGGCGGCCAATCCCTACCTGTACATGGCTTCGCAAATCATTGCCGGACTCGACGGTCTGCGGCGCGCCCTGGCGGCACCGCAGGCATCCGATGACCCGTATGGTGGTGGCGCTGCCGCCTTGCCGGCAAGCCTGGATGAAGCGCTGCAGGCGCTGACGGCCGATTCGGTTCTGGTTGAGGGTTTCGGTGCCGGTTTCGTGCGTTATATCGAGACGATCAAACGCAACGAACTGGCACAACATGCACAGGCGCAGGATCCCCAGGAATGGGAGCGCCGCGCCTATTTCGGCCGGATCTGACGCTGGCCATGCGGGCATCGCGACGCCCGGCAGCAGCGCGGCATCAAATGGACGTAGACTCTTCGCCATTGCCGATGCACCCGCGTGCCATATTTCCATGACAACCTCTACTCCCGCCATCATCAGCGCCCAGGAGCTCGGAATGCGATGGTCGACCATCGACCCGTTCCTGTTCTGTGTCCACCATGACGACCGCTATCCGCAGGGCAATGACAAGCTCGGGCCGGACGCATCACTCGCGGGCCGCGACATGGGCCAGGATTTCGCCGGCAAGGACGGTTGGCGCATGTACCACGGCAGCACGGTGCCCGGTTTCCCGGCCCATCCGCACCGCGGGTTTGAAACTGTCACCGTCGTGCGAGAAGGCCTGATCGACCATTCGGATTCACTGGGCGCGACAGCGCGCTTCGGTGGCGGCGACGTGCAGTGGCTGACTGCCGGGCGCGGCATCGTGCACGCCGAAATGTTTCCACTGCTGCAGCGCGATCGGGAAAACCGCCTTGAGCTGTTCCAGATCTGGCTCAACCTGCCGGCCAGCCACAAGATGGCCGAGCCGCATTTCAAGATGTTCTGGTCCGAACAGGTTCCGCACCACCACTTCGACGATGCCAACGGCGCGCGTACCACCGTGACCTCGATCGCTGGCGCGGTACGTGGCGCCGACGGTCGTACCGCACCGACGCCACCGCCAGATTCATGGGCATCGCAGGCGCAATCGGATATTGCGATCTGGACCTTGTCGATGGCGCCTGGTGCACGCTGGACCTTGCCGGCCGCCAGCGGCAAAGCCACGCGGCGCTCCCTGTATTTCTTCGAAGGCCAGAGCATGTCGGTCGGCGGCTTGCTTGTCGACCGCCATGCCGGACTCGAGGTGGTCTGCGACCGGGACATCGAACTCGTCAACGGCAACCAGAGCGCCCAGATGCTGATGCTGCAGGGCAAGCCGATCGCGGAGCCGGTTGCGCAGTATGGGCCTTTTGTGATGAATACCCAGGCCGAGATCCAGCAGGCGTTTGCCGACTACCAGCACAGCCGCTTTGGCGGCTGGCCATGGCCAGACGATGCACCGGTGCACGGCCGGGAGCCGCGCCGCTTTGCCACCCATCCCGACGGCCGATCTGAACGGCTGCAGATGCAAAATGCCAACCAGGAGTGACCCCTCGATGATTCTAGAACTTGCCGACATCCGTATTGCCCCAGGCCAGAATGCCGCCTTCGAGGAGGCCATACAGCGTGGCCTGGCCACCGTCATCGGCCATGCCAAGGGATTCCAGGGCTTCAAGGTGAACCGGGGCATCGAGAGCAAGGAGCGCTACATTCTGCAGATTTTCTGGGATACGCTGGACGACCACAACGTGGGGTTTCGCCAGTCACCCGCCTTTGCGCAGTGGCGCGCGATTGTCGGTCCGTTCTTTGCCGGCCCGCCGACGGTCGAACATTTCGAACTCGTCGCCAAATCCGATTGAACCGCGCCGGCGCAGCCGGCTTTTCCCCGATGCGGCGACGGCGTCGCAGTTCACCCCATTACGCAGAGGTTCGCATGCAGTATCTTTTTCCCCCGGCAGCGCCGGTCTCGGTCCCGGTCCTTGGCCAGGACATCCGGTTTCCGGTCCACCGCATCTATTGCGTCGGCCGCAATTACGAAGAGCACGCCAAGGAGATGGGTTTCACCGGCCGCGAGCCGCCGTTTTTCTTCCTCAAGCCTGCCGACGCGCTGGTATTGGTCGCCGCAGGCGAGACCGCCACCATGCCCTACCCCAGTTTGACCAGCAACCTGCACCACGAGATCGAGCTGGTGGTGGCGATCGGCACCGGTGGCAAGAACATCGCTGCTGCCGATGCACACAAACACATCTATGGTTATGCCGTCGGCCTGGACATGACGCGCCGCGACCTGCAGGGCGAGATGAAGAAGCAGGGCCGCCCCTGGTGTATCGGCAAGGCGTTCGACCATTCGGCGCCAATCGGTCCCATTACGCCGGCCGACAAGCTGCCAAGGATCAATGATGCAGCCATCCATCTGGACGTCAACGGCACGCAGCGCCAGCACAGCAACATCGGCAAATTGATCTGGAACATCACCGAGACCATCGAACACCTGTCAGCGGCCTGGGAGTTGCAACCCGGCGACCTGATCTACACCGGCACGCCCGAAGGAGTGGCTGCCGTTGTCGCAGGCGACACGCTGACCGGGTCGGTCGAAGGCCTGCAAGGCATCAGCGTCAAGATCGTCTGAGCCGCCACTGCACCATCCGACTGTGCTGCGAGGCCACATCAAACACTGCCGCGAATGCGGCGGGGCGGTTGTCTACCGGATTCCGGATGACGGTGACACGCGTGAGCGGGCGGTTTGCCCGATATGCCACACCATCCACTACGAGAACCCGCTGAACGTGGTCGGCACCGTGCCGCATCTGGGTGACAAGGTATTGCTGTGCAAACGCAATATCGAACCGCGCAAAGGCAAATGGACCTTGCCGGCGGGCTTCATGGAGCTCGAAGAAACCACGGCCGAGGGCGCCGCCCGCGAGACCGTGGAAGAAGCCGGTGCCTTGTTCGAGATGGAGGGCCTGTTCGCGGTGCTCAATGTGGCGCGGGTCGGACAGGTCCACCTGTTCTACACCGCGCGAATGCTGTCAGACCATGTCGACCCGGGTCACGAGACCATGGAGACAGGCCTGTACACCGAAGCCGAGATTCCCTGGGACGAGATCGCGTTTCGCACGGTCAAGGAGACGCTCGAGCACTATTTCGCCGACCGCCGTGCCGGGCGACTGGCCCTGCATGTGATCGACATCGTCTGATGCTGGCGCGCTGTGGTCAAGGCCGCCGCAGGCGCCCTGCGACGCCTTGAGCGCCGGTCCCGGCAATCCTTGCGCACATGCTGCTCTGTTGGGTGTATAAGCGGATGGCGCCGGTACCATGTCCGGTGCGGCGCTGAGTCGCGAGGGCCGAGATGTGAAACAACAAAATTTTTGGGACGTCGACCTTGTCGAGCTGTTCAAGGTCTGGATCGACGACATGGGCACCTTCCTGCTGACCGCCCTGACCTTCCTGGGCCTGTCACTGCCCGTGGTGATTCCGACGCTGATCCTGTGGTACCTGTCGTCGATCAACTGGAGCATGGCGCCCTGAACCGCAGGGCCATGCCCGCGGCGCGTCGCGCAACACGCAGATTCGTCGGGTAAACGGGCCGCCGGTCGATAACTGAACGCGGCCTCAGGCGCCGATACACCACGGCGCCGTGTCATGAAACAGCCCCATCCACACCGCCCAGCTGGAACTCGCCGCCAGGGCCAGGCCAGCCAGACGTACGCCCCACTGGCCTGAATTCGCACCCCGCAGGCGCAACCACAACCAGGGTCCGGCCATCAGCGATACGCTGGTGCCGGCGGCAAACAGTGCCATCACCAGCGCGCCGTCCAGCGGCCGCGCACTCATGGCCGCCACCAGCAGCGCCGAATACAGCAATCCGCACGGCAACAAGGCCCAGACGGTGCCCAGCAGCAAAGGCGCGCTGCGCCCGCCGGCGCCGACCATGGCACGCGCACGGCCCCAGACGGCCTTGCCCGCGCCCTCGAGCCAGACCGGCTGGCGGGCGCTGAGCAGCAAGACCAGCCCGAGCACAATGGCCGCGACGTGAAACAGTGTCCAGACCGGCCGGATGGCGGCGCTATGCACACTGAGCCAGCCCACACCCTGCATCGATGCAGCAGCCAGTGCACCGAGCAGCGAATAACCCAGCACCCTGCCCGCCTGAAAGGTCCACAGGGCGCGTGTCCCGCTGCCACCGGCAGCACGGCCGATACCGGCGCAGGCTGCACCACACATGGCCACGCAATGCGGGCCACCGACCAGGCCCATCAACAACGCCGTCAAGGCCAGTGAACTCTGCATCCGGAGAGCTTAAATGATGCGCGAGAATCGTGCCCGGTTGCGGTCGCTCTGCAGGTACCGGTCGAACACCATTGCCACCGCCCGCACGAAGTACCAGCCCATCTCCGTGACCTGGATGCCACTGTCGTCGAGCAGCACCATGCCGCTGTCCTGCATGCCCTGCAGCAAATCGAGTTCGGCCGCAAAGTAGCTCTTGAAGTCGATCAGGTAAGCCAGGTCTATCGATTCATACAGACATTGACCCTGGCACATCAAGGCCATGATCACGGCGCGCCGGATCAGATCGTCACGCGACAGCGCCAGTCCCCGCACTACCGGGAAGCGGCCGTGGTCGATGGCGTCGTAGTACTCGGGCAGTGTCTTGGCATTCTGGCTGTAGGTGGCGCCCAGGCGGCCGATCGACGAAACGCCCAGCGCGATCAGGTCATGGTCGGGCTGGGTGCTGTAGCCCTGGAAATTGCGGTGCAGGCGTCCCTGGCGCTTGGCCACCGCCAGCGGATCGTCCGGCAGGGCAAAGTGATCCATGCCCACATAGATGTAGCCGGCACCCATCAGTGCGGCCAGCGAGCGCGCCAGCATGCTGACCTTGGCCGATGCATCGGGCAAATGCGCCGCAACGATGCGGCGCTGCGGTTTGAACCGCTCTGGCAGATGGGCATAGGCGTACAAGGCAATACGATCCGGTCGCAGGGACACGATCTGTTCGAGCGTGCGGTCGAACGAATCGGGGCTCTGGTGCGGCAGACCGTAGATCAGGTCCACATTGATCGAATCGAAGCCGCGTTCGCGCGCAGCAGCCACCAACGCAAACACCTGTTCGGCCGGTTGAACCCTGTGCACCGCCTTCTGCACCACCGGGTCGAAATCCTGTACGCCGAAACTCAGACGGTTCAATCCCATGCTCGCCAGCGCGTCGAGCCGCCCGGCGTCGACAGTGCGCGGATCGACCTCGATCGCGTATTCCCCGCCGGGCACCAGCTGGAAGTGGCTGCGCAGCATGTCCATCAGTCCGCGCAACTCATCGTCGTTCAAAAAGGTCGGGCTTCCGCCACCAAGGTGCAGTTGTGTGACCTTTTGCTGCGTTCCCAGCAATGCGGTGTGCAAGGCGACCTCGCGCTCCAGATAGGCAAGATAAGGCGTAGCCCGCTCATGATGGCGGGTGATGATCTTGTTGCAGGCACAGTAATAACAAAGTGCCTCGCAGAACGGTATGTGCACATACAGCGACAATGGCAAGGCCATGGCTGCAGCGCCGTTCCTTCGTTGGGTCAGCGCACGCTGGTAGTCATCGGCAGTAAAAGCCTCCACGAACCGGTCAGCGGTCGGATAGGATGTGTAACGCGGCCCGGCGACGTCGAATTTGCGCAGTAGCTCAGGGGATATGGTTTCGTGGGTGGTGGTCGTCATGGCGATATCCTGCAAGTCGTGCCACTATGCCCATTGCAGTCGCCTCGTACCTTGATATGCATCAAGGGTGCGTCAAAGGCACAGAGGCACAATTGACCCATGTCAGGAGCAACGAAAATGCCGTCATCAGCCCACAGTCTGGACAACCACCCAGTTACCCCCATCGTGCCCATCACCGGCAATTCCATCCGGGTCGCGTGCTCGAGCTGCAACCTGCGCGAGTTGTGCATGCCACTGGGCCTGACCACGGATGAACTCGAACGGGTCGACGACCTCGTGGCCAGCCGACGCCGGGTCAAGCGCGGTACCAGCCTGTTTCGCAACGGTGACCCGTTCACCAACCTGTATGCGATCCGAACCGGCTTCTTCAAGACCTGCATCACATCCGAGGACGGTCGCGACCAGGTCACCGGCTTCCAGATGGCCGGCGAAGTGATCGGCCTCGATGGCATCGTCAACGACCGCCACACCTGCGATGCGGTTGCGCTGGAAGACGCCGACGTCTGCCTGCTGCCATTCGAGCGCATCGAGGAACTGTCCACCGAGATCCCTGGCCTGCAGCGCCACGTGCACAAGATCATGAGCCGCGAGATCGTGCGCGAGCACGGCGTGATGCTGCTGCTCGGCAGCATGCGGGCCGAGGAACGGCTGGCTGCCTTCCTGCTGAACCTGGTGCAACGCCTGCACGCACGCGGCTTCTCGCAGTCCGAGCTGGTGCTGCGCATGACCCGCGAAGAGATCGGCAGCTACCTGGGCCTCAAGCTCGAAACCGTCAGCCGCACGTTCTCGAAGTTTGTCGAAGAAGGCATCGTGGAAGTCAGGCAGCGCCATGTGCGCATCGTCAATTCGGATGCCCTCAAGCAGCTGGTGAATCCGCAGGTGTGCAACTAGGCCATAGAGCGAACACGTGCGCGCAAAGCTGCTGCGCTTGACGGTGACCGGCAAGGCCGGGTAACCGACCCAGGCCCGAGGCCATCACCAACCGGGTCTGAATCCGTGGTCGGGCTCAAGATGGCCAGGACACCTGGACCGACACTGCTTACGCAAGGTCCTGGGGATGATTGACCTCGGTCGGCGTCATCGCCAGCACGGCCGTCAGTGCGCTGGCCACCATGGCCAAGGCCCAGAAGACAAAAAAAGCGACGGTATAAATGCCCTGGCTCGACAGCGGCAAGGCCTGGCCGGCCCAGTGCAGATCCTGCGGATCGACCAGTGCAAAAACCAGCGTCTCGAGCAGGCCGGCCACCAGGAAGGCCGGCCATACGATCCACATCAGGCGCCGGGTCCGCATGCTGCTGTCTTGCTGCTCTTGTTGCACCGCTGACCTCTTTCAGGGCTTGGCCGCTGTGGTGGGGGGCGGCACGACGACCACGCCGGTCTGCGCATGGTTGCGTCCCTGCATCGCCGGGGCCAGGCTGGCGGCCGGGTTGACCAGCGTCTGGTTGATCTCCTGGCCCTTGCGGTAGTAGTCTTCATTGATCACCTGCTCGGGATACTTCAACGCGATGAACAGGGTGATGAAGCCGGCCACCACGACAATGGCGGGCCCGGCGATCACCATCCAGACATAACCGAATTTCCACCAGGGCTGCGCAGGCATTGGGTCAGGGCGTGGCATGGAACAGAACTCCTCAACGGGGCACCAGGAATACGGACTTTTCAAGGACATGCTGGGCATGTTCGGGCGCACTGATGTCGAAGCGGATCGGATGCGACCCCGCCACAGCACCTTCGTACGGCAACTGCAAGCGTACGGCAATCCAGCGCGACTCGGTGGCATCGACGACGAATTCACGCTCGGATGCCACGGCAATGCCTTGCAGCCCGGACACGTCGACGCGGTATTTCTGCGCCGACTCGGTCGCATTCATGATCTGCAGCCGGTAGACGTTCTCGATCTTGCCGCCCGAAACGATACGTGCCAGCGAACCCCGGTCACGCACCACGTCGACCTTGAACGGTGTGCGCAGCACCAGGCTGACACCCATCGCCAGCACGATGGCCAGCAGAATGCCCGAATACAGCAATACCCGCGGACGCGCTACATGGTGCAGGATCTGCTTGCTGTCCCAGTGCTGTTCGACGGCGTTCTGTGTCGAATACTTCACCAGGCCGCGTGCGTAACCCATCTTGTCCATCACGGTGTCGCAGACGTCGGCGCAGGCGCCACAACCGATGCATTCGTATTGCAGGCCATCACGGATATCGATGCCCGTCGGACAGACCTGCACACACAGTGTGCAATCGACACACGCACCCAGGTTCAGCTGCAGCGGGTCGGCTTTGCGTGAGCGCGGGCCGCGTGGCTCACCGCGTGTTTCATCGTAGGTAACGATCAAGGTATCGCGATCGAACATCGCGCTCTGGAAACGTGCATACGGACACATGTGCTTGCATACCTGCTCGCGCATGAATCCTGCATTGCCGTACGTGGCGAAGCCGTAGAAGATGGTCCAGAACACCTCCCACGACGACATGTGCAGCGCGATCAGTTCGCGGCCGAGTTCATGGATCGGCGTGAAATAACCGACGAAAGTGAACCCGGTCCAGAAGGCGACCGCCAGCCAGGCCAGATGCTTGCCGCCCTTGCGCGCAAATTTGTCGAACGTCATGCTGGCGGCATCGCGGCGCATGCGCGCCGAACGGTCGCCTTCGAACTTCTTCTCGATCCACAGGAATATCTCGGTGTAGACAGTCTGTGGGCAGGCGTAGCCGCACCACAGGCGCCCGGCGACGGCCGTGAACAGGAACAGCGACAGCGCCGATATCACCAGAATACCGGTGAGATAGATGAAATCCTGCGGATACAGAACCAGGTTGAAGATGTAAAAGCGCCGCGCGCCCAGGTCGAACAACACCGCCTGACGCTGCCCCCAATCGAGCCAGGGCAGACCGTAAAACACCAGCTGCGTGATCCATACCATGACCCAGCGCCAGTTCTGGAACAGGCCGGAGACGCTGCGCGGGTAGATCTTCTGGTGCGCCTCGTACAGCGACACCAGCTCCGGGTCGCCAGCGATCGCTGCGTCGGTCGACGCCATGATCGGAATGACCTTGCCGGAGGGACGCTTGCGGGTAGTCAAGGTACGCGGTGCCCGGTTCAGTTGCCGCTGGCGACCGCGTTCGATTTGTGCGACAGGCCCCAGACGTAGGAAGCGAGCACCTTGATCTGCGGCGCGCTGAACTTGTCAGCCTGGGCCGGCATCTGGTTGACCTTGCCGTTGTTGATCATCGCGATGATGGCGGCCTCGCCATAACCGTGCAGCCAGATGTCGTCGGTCAGGTTGGGCGAACCGACCGACAGATTGCCCTTGCCATCGTTGCCGTGACACGCCGCGCAGACGCCGAATTTCGACTTGCCAAGTGCCGCCTTGAGCGAGTCATGCGGACTGCCGGACAGACTCAGGACGTACTGGGCCACGTTCTTCACATCGTCGGCGGTGCCCAGCGCAGCGCCCAGTGCCGGCATGTTGCCGATGCGGCCATTGGTGATGGTTTCGACGATTTTTTCGGGTGCGCCGCCATGCAGCCAGTCGCCATCGGTCAGGTTGGGGAAGCTCTTGCTGCCGCGCGCGTCCGAGCCGTGGCATTGCGAGCAGTTGTTCATGAACAGCCGTTCACCGATGGCCATGGCTTGCGGGTCCTTGGCGATGTCCTCGGTCGCCATCGAGGCAAAACGCGCGTAAAGGGGTGCAACCTCGTCTTCGCCCTTCTTCATTTCTGCCGCATGTTGTCCGAGAGACGTCCAGCCCAGCCGGCCGGGATAGGTTCCCAGGCCTGGATACAACACCAGATAAACCAGCGCAAAGACCACGGTGATGATGAACAGCCAGACCCACCAGCGCGGCAGCGGGTTGTTCATCTCGCGCAGGTCGCCGTCCCAGACATGACCGGTGGTGTTGTCGTGAGCGGTCATCGCCTTGGCCTTGCCGCTGAACCACAGCAGCAGCAGGCAGGCGACGATACCGACCAGCGTGACCGCAGTCACATAAAACGACCAGAAGCCGTTGGTGAAATCACTCATGCTTGTTCCTTGTGCAAAACGACATCAGTCCTGTTCGAACGGCAACCGGGCCGCCTCGTCGAAATCGGCCTTGCGATTCTTCGACCAGGCCCACCAGACGATGCCCAGGAAGGCCACCAGCGCGGCGACCGTGGTGATCGAGCGCAGTGTGTTGATATCCATGAAGTTCTCCCGACTTATTTGAGTGCCAGACCAAGCATCTGCAGGTACGCGATGACTGCGTCCAGCTCGGTCTTGCCCTTGACCTCGGCGGTCGCAGCGGCAATCTGCGCATCGGTATAGGGAACGCCGACTGTGCGCAGGGCACGCATATGGGCCGGCAGCGAGTCGCCGTCTACGGCTGACTTCTCCAGCCAGGGGTAAGCGGGCATGTTCGACTCCGGCACCAGATCGCGCGGATTGTTCAGATGGATGCGATGCCATTCGTCGTTGTATTTGCCGCCGACACGGGCGAGATCAGGGCCGGTGCGTTTGCTGCCCCATTGAAAGGGATGGTCGTAGACCGACTCGCCGGCGACCGAATAATGGCCGTAGCGCAGGGTCTCGGAGCGGAACGGCCGGATCATCTGCGAGTGGCAGTTGTAGCAGCCCTCACGCACATAGATGTCGCGCCCGGCGAGCTGCAATGGCGTGTGGGGCTCGACCCCCTTGATCGGCTCCGTGGTCGACTTCTGGAAGAACAGCGGCACGATCTCCACCAGGCCGCCAACGGCCAGCACCAGCAGGATCAGCACGATCATCAGGAAGTTGTTGGTCTCGATCCGCTCATGCGAGAGCCATGTGGTCTTGGAATCATTGTTAGCCATGGTTGCTCTTTCTCAAGCGTGCGCTGCGGCGTTGGGGATGGCGACATTGACGGCCTTGCCGGAGGTTGCCGTCTTCCAGGTGTTCCACAACATGACCAGCATGCCGCCCAGGTACAACAGGCCACCGAGCAGGCGCAACACGTAGAACGGAAAGGTTGCCTTGACCGATTCGACGAAGGTGTAGGTCAGAGTCCCATCCGGGTTGATGGCACGCCACATCAGGCCCTGCATCACACCGGCAATCCACATCGCAGAGATATAGATGACGATACCGATGGTGGCGGTCCAGAAGTGGATCTCGATGGCCTTGACGCTGTGCATCTGCTTGCGGCCGAACAGGCGTGGAATCAGGTAGTACATGCTGCCCATCGTCACCAGGCCAACCCAGCCCAGAGCACCCGAGTGCACATGACCGATGGTCCAGTCGGTGTAGTGGGAGAGCGCATTGACGGTCTTGATCGACATCATCGGGCCCTCGAACGTGCTCATGCCATAGAACGACAGCGACACGATCAGGAAGCGCAGGATCGGGTCGTCACGCAGCTTGTGCCAGGCACCGGACAGGGTCATGATGCCGTTGATCATGCCGCCCCAGCTCGGCGCCAGCAGGATCAGCGAGAACACCATGCCTACCGACTGGGTCCAGTCCGGCAGCGCGGTGTAGTGCAGATGGTGCGGGCCGGCCCACATGTAGGTGAAGATCAGCGCCCAGAAGTGCACGATCGACAGGCGATAGCTGTAGACCGGACGCTCGGCCTGCTTGGGAATGAAGTAATACATCATGCCCAGGAAACCGGCCGTCAGAAAGAAGCCCACGGCATTGTGGCCGTACCACCATTGCACCATGGCGTCCTGTACACCGGCATAGGCCGAATACGACTTCATCCAGCCCGCTGGAATGGCCGCACTGTTGACGATGTGCAACATCGCCACCGCCAGGATGAACGAGCCGAAGAACCAGTTGGCGACATAGATGTGACGCACCTTGCGTGTGCCGATGGTGCCGAAGAAGACCACGGCAAAAGACACCCATACAACCGCGATCAGGATGTCGATCGGCCACTCGAGTTCAGCGTATTCCTTGGCCTGCGTGAAGCCCAGCGGCAAGGAAATGGCCGCGGCCACGATCACCGCCTGCCAGCCCCAGAACGTGAATGCCGCCAGCTTGTCGCCGAACAGGCGGACCTGACAGGTTCGCTGCACCACGTAATAAGCGGTTGCGAACAAACCGCAGCCACCAAATGCGAAGATCACCGCATTGGTATGCAGTGGCCGCAGTCGCCCATAACTGAGCCAGGATATGCCGAAATTGAGTTCCGGCCAGGTCAGCTGGGCGGCGATGATCACGCCCACCAGCATGCCCACCACCCCCCATACCACGGTCATGATGGCGAACTGCCGGACGACAGTGTCGTTGTAGGCAGTGGCCTTCGCATTGGCAAATTGCATGTTTCAGTCTTCCAGATTGGTTCAGGTCAAGTTTCCGCTGGAAAACCCTGATTCGGGTTGACCAACATCAAATACGCGCAACATCGCTCAGGGATCTTCCAGAATCCGTTCACCTTCGCGTTCGATATCTTCGAACTGGCCCCGGTGGATCGCCCACCACAAACCCGCGAGGATGAAAAATACCAGCACCACCGACAACGGAATCAGCAGATACAGGATATCCATCGTCAATGTCCTTCGCGCGTCATGTCGCCCGCCAGTCGCAAGGCATTCAAGACCACCAGCAGAGAACTGGCAGCCATGCCCAGACCGGCCAGCCAGGCCGGAATCCAGCCGACCACGGCCAGCGGAATACACGCCAGGTTATAGGCCAGTGCCCAGCCCAGGTTCTGGCGCACAACACGCATCGTGCGTCGGGCCAGGCGCAGGGTTTGTACAACCCGCAGCAATTGCCCCCCCAGCACGACGAAATCGGCCTGCGACTGCGCCAGCGGCGTGGCCCGGCCCATTGCAAATGACACATCGGCACCGGCCAGCACCGGGGCATCGTTCAGGCCATCACCCACCATCGCCACCCGGCGACCCGATGCCTGCTGGGCGCGCAGGAAGGCGAGCTTGGCATCCGGCGCGTTTTGCGCCTGCACCGAGGTGATGCCCAGCATGGCACCGACCTGCTCGGCTGCGTCCTGCCGGTCGCCCGACAACATATGCACCTCGATGCCCTCGGCCGCCAATGCGGCAACCGTCGCGGCGGCATCGTCGCGCAGCGACTGCGTCACGGTGAAACTCGCCAGCCAGCCGCTGGCGTCACAAAGATAGGTCAAACCCGCTTGGGCACCGGCCGCGGCTTGGCTTGCACCCAAGCCGCAGAACGCGCCATGCCCCAGACGCATTTGCAGCGGCTCGCCGGTCCCGCTGGCCGCTCGCAATCGGGCCGACACACCCTGCCCGGCAACTTCGTGCAGGTCATCAGCGACCCATGCGGCGGGCGTTGCAGCCATGCGGGCATCGGCCGCCGCAACAATGGCACGCGAGACCGGATGCAGCGACTGGCGCGCCAGCGCCGCCGCCATGGCCAGGGCCTGCTGCGCATCGGCACCATCGCGCACCCGGATCTGCGACACCTGCTGCTGGTCGTGCGTGAGCGTGCCGGTCTTGTCGAAGACCACGGTATCGACCTGGGCCAGCACCTCGAGCGCCTGCAGCCGGCGCACCATGACACCGGCACGGGCCAGGCTGCCGGCACCAGCCAGCATCGCCGTCGGGGTGGCCAGCGACAACGCACATGGACAGGTGACGATCAGCACCGCCACCGCCACCATCAGGGCATGGCCCTGGCCTTGCGGCCACCAGTAGACCGCTGCCAGCGTCGCCGCCAGCAACACGACCAGCAGGAACGGCCTGGCGATGCGGTCTGCCAGCTGTGCCAGACGGGGCCGTGCCGTTGCCGCGTGGTGCACCAGCGCCACGATCGCGGCAAACTGGGTCTGCTCACCGGTCTGTTCGACCTGAAGGTCGATCGTGCCGCCCAGGTTGTAGCTGCCGGCAACCACCTGCGTGCCTTGGGCCCGCGCCACCGGCCGGGACTCGCCGGTCAACAGCGACTGATCAACCGAGGTGCTGCCGCTCAGGATGGTGCCGTCGGCAGGAATCGCCTCGCCCGCCAGCACCCGCACCACGTCACCGACTGCCAGGCGCCGTGCGGCGATGGCCTCGAAACTGCCGTCGGCACGGCGCCGGTGCACCGCCTCGGGCATCCGGTTCACCATCGCCTCGAGCGCGCCCGCGGTACGGTCGCGCAAGCGCAGTTCGAGCCAGCGGCCGGTCAGCAGGAAAAACACGAACATCGTCAGCGAGTCGAAGAACACCTCGCGTCCGAAAATCCCCAGCGGCTCGAAGGTCCCCGCGGTGCTGACGACAAAGGTGATCAGCAAGGCAATCGCCACCGGCAGGTCCATGCTGATGCGCCGCTGCAGCAGGTCGCGCATGGCGCTGCGAAAAAATGGCCCGCAGGAGAACAGGATCACCGGCAGCGTCAGCACCCAGGAGGCCCAGCGCAGCAGATGCTCGGATTCGGCGCTCAGGTCGCCAGGCTGCGCGACATACGCCGGATACGCGTACATCATGACCTGCATCATGCACAAGCCGGCGACCAGCCAGCGCCACAACATCGTGCGGCTTTCCTTCAGGCGCGCCGCGCGGGCACTGCTGTCATTGGCCGGCAAAGGCAGGTAACCTGCCTTGCGAATCTCGCCCATCCACTGCGACGGGAGCACGGCATCGGGTGACCAGACCACAGTGGCACGGCGGCTCGCGGCACTGACATTGGCCATCTGCACACCCGGCATCGCACAAAGGATCTTTTCGATCGTCACGGCGCAGGCCGAGCAGGTGATTCCGTCGACCATGATGCTGGACTCGACCAGGCCGGCAGCTCCGACAGCGGGCCGGCTGAAGGCCGCCCACTCCTGCGGATCGTCCAGCAGCGCCGCAGCTTCGTCCCCAATCGCTGGGTCGGCCACGGACGCGCGAGCACCGCTGGGCACCGGGGCCGGGTCGTGGGAAAGGGCCTCAGCGGCCAGTGTCGCGGCAGACATGGTCAACGAGCATAGCGGAGAAATGCCCTTCACCCTTGATCTGCATCAAGCAGAACAAGCCATGTCGGCCTATGCTAGAGCCATCAACCACCACTGAGGAGTATTTCATGTACCAGCGCATTCTTGTCGCCACAGACGGTTCCAACCTGTCCCGCAAGGCCGTGTCCAGTGCAATTGCGCTCGCTGGCCTGTGCGGCGCCGAACTGGTGGCGCTGAAGGTGGTCGCCCGTTATCCGATGACTTACTTCGAAGGCGGCATGGCAGTACAGGCCGGCGAAGTGGCAAGAATCGAAAAGCAATGGGCCGACAACGCGCAGGCGATCGTCGATGCGGTCAAGAAGACGGCGATGGCCAAGGGGGTCAAGGCCAAGGCCATCACCGCCAAGTCCGACCTGGTTTCCGAAGCCGTGATCGCCGCTGCCAAGAAGCACAAATGCGACCTGATCGTCATGGCATCACACGGCCGCCGTGGCATCAAGCGCCTGTTGCTGGGTAGCGAGACACAGCTGGTGCTGACCCATTCGCACGTTCCGGTGCTGGTACTGCGCTGATCCGCTGCCCCGCGCCGCCAGTACGGCAGCGCCGGGTGGCCCGCGCGGCGCCAGGTGCCGCCGAACAGGTCGCGGGTTTCAGGTGCCGCCGAACAAGTCGCGGGTTTCAGGTGCCGCCGAACAAGTCGCGGTATTGGTCGCGCAACACGTTCTTCTGAACCTTGCCCATCGTGTTGCGCGGCAGTGCGTCGACAACAAAACACTGTTTGGGCACCTTGAAGTTGGCCAGCCGGGCCTTGGTGGCAGCGATGATCTGCCCCGGATCGGGCGGCACACCGTCGCGGCCCGTGACCACCAGCACCCCCACTTCGCCGAAATCCGGGTGCGCAATGCCCACCAGCGCACTCTCGGCCACGCCTGGCAGGTCGTTGACATAACTCTCGACCTCGGCCGGATACACGTTGTAGCCACCACTGATGATCAGATCCTTGCTGCGCCCGACGATGGTCACATAACCGTCTGCATCGACACGCCCGACGTCGCCGGTCTTGAAAAAGCCGTCAGCGGTGAACTCCTCGCGGGTCTTTTCCGGCATGTGCCAGTAACCCTTGAACACGTTGGGTCCGCGCACCTGGATACCGCCGATCTCGCCCACTGCGACCGAAACACCCTGGTCGTCCTGCACCCGCAGTTGAACGCCCGGCAGCGGCAACCCGACAGTTCCGCCGCGGCGTTCACCGAGCGCCGGATCGCAGGGGTTGGAGGTCAGCATCGCCGTCTCCGACATGCCGTAGCGCTCCAGAATCGTATGGCCGGTGCGCTGCAGCCATGCCGTGAAGGTGTCCAGCAGCATCGGCGCCGACCCGGAAATGAACAGGCGCATGTTGCGGCATTGTTGTGGATTGAGCCCAGGCTCGGCCAGCATGCGCACATACAAGGTGGGTACACCCATGAACACCGTGGCACGCGGCAGGTTCTGCACCACCCAGGCCGGATCGAACTTCGATTGCCACAACATCGCACTGCCATTGAGCAGCGCGCCATGCAGCGCCACGAACAGGCCATGCACATGAAAGATCGGCAGCGCGTGGATCAACACATCCCCACCCTGCGCGGGTGAGCGCCAGCCCCAGTAGTCCTTGAGCACCCGTGCGTTGCTCAGCAGATTGGCGTGGCTGAGCATCGCGCCCTTGCTGCGCCCGGTGGTTCCGCTGGTGTACAGGATGGCCGCCAGGTCGTCGCCGCGGCGCCGGAGCGGCGTGTGCTGGTCACTGCAGACCAGCGCACGCTGCAGCAAGGATCCGGTACGGTCCGCGTCCAGCGTGAAGACATGATCGGTGCCGGCCGTGAAGGCAATCTGGCTGACCCAGCCGAAATTGCGCGACGCGCACACCACCACGGCCGGCTCGGCGTCGCCGATGAAGTAGGCCATCTCGGCGCTCTGGTAGGCGGTGTTCAGCGGCAGGAACACATGGCCGGCGCGCAACGTGGCCAGGTACAACATCGCAGCCTCGACCGACTTCTCGACCTGCACCGCGATCCGCGAGGCCGGCGGCAGGTCCAGGCCGCCCAGCAGGTTGGCCAGCATGGCGCTGGCACGCTCGATATCGCGCCAGCTGTAGCACAGGCCGGTGTCAGTCTCGATGGCGACGGCGTCCAGATCGGCCGGGAAGGCTTCACGCAGGGCTTCGAAGAGGTTGCGGTCCAGCGCCGCTGCGTCGATGGCTGTGCTCATGGTCATGGTGATGTCGCCCGATGCCGGGTGTCGGAGTGGATCAGAAAGTCGGTTTGCGCCTGGCGATGAAGGCCGCGATGCCCTCGCGGTGTTCGGCGGAATCGGCGTAGCCGTAGGCATCGGCCACCAGCGACTCGAGCGCGGCCGGCCCGGGCGCCACGGTGGCGTGCGGACCACTCCCGCCCAGACCCGCCAGGACCCGCAGCATGCGCTTGTGCATGCGTGCCACCTGCGGCGCCAGCGCGCAGATGCGTTGCTGGCGGGCATCGACCTGGGCGGACAACTCTGCATCCTCGACCCACTGGTTCAGAAAACCCAGTTGCCACATGCGCGCAGCGTCGATCACCTGCGCCTCCAGCAGCATCTCGCGCGCGGCGCTGGCACC
>Ga0073904_10001192_pt1 | contig 19420 bp, 16 predicted proteins | sample KloWWTrecipitate_FD_66668 | JGI IMG/M metagenome (GOLD analysis project Ga0073904, IMG submission 66668) | Active sludge microbial communities from Klosterneuburg, Austria, studying microevolution and ecology of nitrifiers - Klosterneuburg... | ecosystem: Engineered > WWTP > Aerobic digester >... | reverse complement strand
CATTCCCGAAACCGGGCATATAGTGGGCATGGGTGCCGACCGGGGTCGCGGCGCGGACCATTCCCTTCGGCAAAGCGTGATTGGTCATCGGTCGATTCCTTTCGCCAGGAACGTGCGGTGGCTTCTCATATCGTTGCAAATGCAACGATGTCAACTCCTTTCCGAAAATAGCCCGTCAGTGGAAAAAACTTGACAGGTTAAGCAATGTCGGAGACTGTCTTGTTAAAATGAGGACCATTGGTTCAAATAATAAACCAATATCATCAGCTAGGGAGGGCGAAATGACGGACGAAATGAAGGGGGCTGGACCGAACCAATTGCGAAGGAACGCACTTGGCGTTGGGGCTGTGACATTTCTGGTGATCTCGGCCGCCGCGCCGCTGACCGCTGTGGCAGGCGGCGTGCCGATCAGCATGCTCATTGGCAATGGCGCGGGGATCGCCGGGTCTTTCCTGATCGCAACCGCAATCTTGCTGCTGTTCGCGGTCGGCTATTGCGCGATGGCGCGGCATGTGTCGAACGCCGGCGGATTTTACGCGATGATTGCACGGGGTCTTGGCGGGCGCTTGGGTGGCGCCGCAGCGCTCGTCGCGATCCTGAGCTACAATGCCATGCAGATCGGCATCCTTGGCCTTCTTGGCGCGGCATCGTCTGCGACATTCGCAGAGTTTGGCGTGAACCTGCCCTGGTGGGTGTGGTCCTTTATCGCCATCGCGATTGTCGCGGTGCTTGGCTACCGGCAGGTGGACTTGTCCGCCAAGATCCTGATGGTGCTTGTCGTTTTGGAATATGTGATCGTTCTGATTATCGACATCGCAATCTTTTCGACCGGCGGCGACTCGGGTCTTTCGATGGCGCCGTTCAGCTGGAGCCAGATCATGAGCGGGTCGCCCGCGATCGGCATACTGTTCTGCTTCGCGGCCTTCATCGGGTTCGAGGCGACGACGATTTATTCCGAAGAAGCACGCGATCCTGAAACCACGGTGCCGCGCGCCACCTACTATTCGGTCCTGCTGATCGGCATCTTTTACATGCTGACCGCCTGGCTGATGGCAAATGGTGCAGGGGTCGATAAACTGGTCGATACGATTGCCGGGCTGCCGGACCCGACCCTGTTCCTGTTCGAACTTGCCGGGCGCTATGTGGGCGGGCCGGTGCCGACGATCATGGGGTTCCTGTTCGTATCCAGCCTTTTTGCGGCGGTCCTTGCCTTTCATAACGGGGTTGCGCGCTACAAGTACGTGGCGGGACGCGAGGGGATCTTGCCGGATTCGGTCGGTGTGACCCATGATGTGCACAAAAGCCCGCATGTCGGTTCGATAATCCAGACCGTGCTGGCCGTTGTCGTGGTGGGTCTCTTCGCCGTCCTCGGAATGGACCCGGTGCTGCAACTCTTCACCTGGCTCACGCAGCTGGGCACGCTGGACGTTCTGGGACTGATGGCGATCACATCTTTCGCCGTAGTGGCTTACTTCGCCGGCGATGCGATGGGGGAAAGTGCGGCATCCACGAAATTTCTGCCAATCGCGGCGGGGCTGATCATGGCAGGGCTTTTCGTCTACATCTTCGCGAAGTTCGGCGACATAACCGGGGCCGTCGGCTCGATGGGTGTGATTCTGCCTTCGCTGGTGATTGTCGCGGCGGTCATCGGTTTCTTCCTGGCGAATGGATTGGCGGGGCGTGATCCTGACCGGTTCGGCAAGATGGGCCAGAACGTCTGACGCGACGAGGACTGGACCCTCAAGGCGGCCCTCGGGCCGCCTTTTTTCACGATGTTCAATCTGTTGCGGCTGCGATCAGGTCAAATATCTTCTGGCGTTCGTCGTGGATCAGAAGCAGCGCGAGATCACCGGGGCGCAGCTGGTCGATGATTGCCGCCGCCCCTGCAGATGGGCTGTCCGCCATCAGCACCTGGTCCGGCGCCAGGCCCAGCTGGATGCTCGTTTGCCGGATCAGGTCTGGGATCTGGCCGGCGGGGCGACCCCGCAGATATTTCGGATTTTCCGCCGCCACCACCACATCGGGGCGCAATGCGAATGCGCCCGTCGTCAGGGCACGAATGTCGTCATCGGACCTGTCGCCAGCATGTCCCAGAAGGACGAACCGCCGCTTGGCAGGCAGCGCAGCGAGCGCAGAGGTGACGGCCGCAATCGAGTGCGGGTTGTGGGCAAAATCGACGAACAGCCGCGCGCCCTTGATCGAAAATTCGTTGGCGCGACCCGGATTGTCCTTTGCGTCGCTGCGGAAACTGCCCAACACCCGCCGGATCGCTTCATCCGGCAGGTCGAGGGCACGGGCCGCCAGCACGGCGCCCAGCGCGTTTTCGATGTTGTAGCGTGCAGCCCCGCCGAGCGTCAGCGGCACGTCTGTTGCCGTGATCAGCGCCAGATTTTCCCGGCCATCTGACAGCACGAGCCCACCCTCTTCAAGCCAGCCGCAAGGATGACCGGCGGCGCGGGCAGACACGATCTGGGGCGTATCGGGGGAAAGGGAAAACCAGCCTATCCGTTCGGTGACACCTTCGGCGGCAGCAACGACCTGCGCATCGTCCGCATTCAGGATCAAGAGCCCACCGGGCGCCAGCGCCCTGCGCACCGCAAGCTTCACCTGCGCCAGTTCGGGCACGGTCATGATACCATACTGGCCAAGGTGATCGGCAGCGACATTGGTGACGATGGCGGCACGGGCGCGAGTCACCGGCAAACCCCGGCGCAAGATGCCGCCGCGCGCCACCTCAAGCACCGCAAGCTCCAGCCTTGGATCGCGCAGCAACAGCCGTGCGCCCGCTGGTCCGGAATAATCGCCCTTGTCGAGAATTTCATCACCAACCTTGACGAATTCCGTCGAGGACAAACCCGACACCTTGCCTGCGGCCCCGCCCATCGCCGCGATCAGACGGGTGGTCGTCGTCTTGCCGTTCGTCCCTGTGACCAGCGCAAGCGGTACATCATGCAGACGGTCCCAGGGCGCGGGCGCGGGCAGATTGTCCGTGGCCCAGGTCACGGCGCCTGATCCATGGCCCAGCGTCAACTGATCATCGTCCAGAAGCCGGTCGACGCCATGTGATGCGGCATCGGCCACGATCTGGCGTAGTGCCGGGTTGGCTTCAAGCTGCGCCACGGCTTTCAGATCGCGGATCATCTGGTCTCGCGGCATCTGCGGCATGGCCATCAGGTCGGTCGCGGCGAAATACCAGGCCGCTTCGATCAGATAGGCGGCAGTGAAAAGCTGATCCACCGACGCGGGAATGAAGATGCTGCCACCGCCTGTGAAGGGGCGCAAGGTGATCGCCGTGTTCGTCCAGCCGACCCCATCCAGCAGCGCACGCAGGTGCGCCTGCCAGCGGGCCAGCATCCGGACCGGATCGAAGCCAGGGCTGAGCCCATCCCCGACTGCACCGGTTTCGACCCCGAAAAGGTTGGGGCCAAGCAAGCGGCGGCAACTGTCGAGGACAAGCCTACCGTCCTCGGGCACCGGGATGACCAGTGCCTCCTGCAACTTTTGCGAACTCGTCACGGTTTGTCCGATCAATCTGCTTCTTCGCCACCGACCTTGGCCAGTCGGACGCCGCGTTCATCACGGATCAACTGATCACCGCCAGAGAGCAGTTCTTCGAACCCGACAGCAGGCTTTTCCGGTTTCGCGGGCGGCGCGGCCAGGGCTTCGCGTTCAGCCTTCTTGAAGTAGATGATCTGCTTCCAGGACCGCGCCAGTTCGTCGGCGAAGACCACCAGAAGATCACCCTCTCTTGCCGCGGCCAGACCGGCCTCGACCCCTTCAACTTCGCTGGGGCAAAGCGTGATCTGGTTGTCCTTCACACCGGCCTTCATCAGTTCGGCCCGCAGTATCTGCGGCACTTCCATTTCTTCTCGCCCACGACGGTCGTCGTCGGGTTTCAGGAAGTAATGGTCGAAGTGCCCCGCAAGTTCCCTGGCGGAAGCCACAATATCCTCGTCCCGCCGGTCGCCGGGCATCGCGGCCACCACCAGACGGCGGCCCTTCACATCCAGCCGGTCGGCCAGATCGGCCATCGCCGCGATGGCGGCCGGGTTGTGGCCGTAGTCCAGAATGACCTTGAACGGATGTTCGTCGAACACGTTCGTCCGCCCGGGCGCCTGGAAGAAGGATGTATCAAACGTGCGCAGCCCGTGGCGGATATTGTCGAGATCAAGCCCGAAGGAATAGGCCATCGCGGTGGCGAACATCGCGTTTTGCACGTTGTAGAGTGCCTTGCCCTCCAACGTTGCAGGGATCAGGTGCGACCATAGGACCGGAAGATGCAGACCCTTGGCATAGATGGTGATCATGTCACCGTTCATGGCCTTTTCCAGAACCACCGCACGGCCACCGGCGCGGATATGTTCCTTCACCAGCGGATGATCGGAATTCATCGTCACATAACAGATATGGGTCGCGTGACTGAAATCAGCCATACGCAGGCAGTGCAGATCATCGGCGTTCAAGACCACCGTATCGGTCGCAGTTTCCACCACGACCCGCTTCACCACCGCCAGCTCCTCCAGCGTATTGATGCCGCCCATCCCGAGGTGATCCGAAGTGACGTTCAGACAGGCCGCCACATCGCAGCGCTGATAACCAAGGCCCGAGCGCACAAGCCCGCCGCGCGCGGTTTCCATTACGGCAAAATCGACGGATGGATCGCGCAACACCATCTGGGCCGACGCCGGCCCGGTCATGTCGCCTTTCACCGTCAGCTTGCCATCCACATAGACCCCGTCGGTGGAGGTCATACCCACGATCCGGCCCGAGGATTTCATGATATGGGCCATCATCCGGCTGGTCGTCGTCTTGCCGTTCGTGCCGGTGATTGCGGCAATCGGGATGCGAGAGCCGGTTCCCGGCGGGAAGAGCATATCCATCACCTTGCCCGACACATCGCGCGGCTGGCCTTCGGATGGGGCCACATGCATACGGAAGCCCGGCGCCGCGTTCACCTCGACGATCGCGCCGCCGATATCCTTGTAGCTTTTGGTGATGTCAGCGGTCAGGAAATCGACGCCCCCCACGTCAAGGCCCACTGCCTTGATCGTGCGTTCGGCCATGTCCTTGTTGTCGGGATGGCAGACATCGGTCATGTCGATGGCGGTGCCGCCGGTCGACAGGTTCGCGGTCGAGCGCAGATAGAAGACCTCGCCCTTGGGCAGCACGGTTTCCGCGCTGTGGCCTGCATCAGCCAACAGCCGTTCGGCCTGGTTGTCCAGTTCCAGATTGGTCAGCACCTTCTCATGGCCGATCCCGCGCCGCGGATCGCTGTTCACGATGTCGATCAGCTGGGCAATCGTATGTTTGCCATCCCCCACCACATGTCCGGGCACGCGCTTGGCCACGGCGACCAGCTCGCCGTTGACCACCAGCATCCGGTGATCCATGCCGGTCACGAACTGTTCGACCAGAATGCCCCGGCTTTTTGACTGGGTCTTTGCCTCGGCAAAGGCCACCTCGACCTGTTTGTCTTCCATCAGGTTGATCGAAACGCCACGGCCATGGTTTCCGTCAAGCGGCTTGACCACGACCGGGAAACCGATGCGTTTGGCGGCGCGCACTGCCTCGGCCGGCGAATAGACCAGGCGCTGCTGAGGGACCGGCAGACCCAGATCGTTCAGCATGTTGTGGGTGTCTTCCTTGTCGCAGGAAATTTCCACCGCGATATGCTTGGTCTGGCTGGTGATCGTGGCCTGAATGCGCTGCTGGAACTTGCCATGGCCGAACTGGACCAATGAGTTGTTGTTGAGCCGGATCCAGGGAATGTCGCGCTCCTCGGCCGCCTTGACCAGCGAGCCGGTCGAAGGGCCGAATTCACGGCGTTGGGCGGACAGGACGAAACTTTTCAGCTCGGCCGGAAAATCAAACTCTGGGTCATAGTCGTAGTCGGTCAGCTTCTTCACATTCTCGGGCAGAAGATGCATCAAAAGCCGGATCGCAAGCCGACCGGCATCAAGGCCCACGTCGCGCTGGCGATATTCATAGACAAGATTGTATTGCCCCGGCGTGCCGGTGCTCCGTGTCCGCCCGAAGGTCACGTCAGACCCGGCAACGCCCTGAATTTCAAGCGCCACATGTTCAGCCACATGGCCAAGCCAAGTACCTTCACCTTCGCGCAGCCGCCGGATAAGGCCGCCTGCCTCCCGGTAGGAACAGCCATGGTCGCGCAGCCCCGGCAATGCCTCGACCAGAGCTTCGATCCACGCGTCGCCCAGCTTCGCTGAGGGCCAGTCTTCCAGCACACCCAGATCAACCACATGGCGGATGACGGGAAAACCCGCCCAGATATTCGGACCGACGAACACGTTGGTCGAGACAATCTTCATGCGCGGGTCTCCTTCCTGTCAGAACTGATTATTGTTTTGTCTGTGGTCCCGGCGTGTTGGGCAGGGCGCAGAATGCGGCATGTTCGTCCGGCGGATAGGCATGGCGGTCCACCAGATCATAGCGGCAGCCCTCGCCCATCACATCGACCTTGAGACCGAGGAGCGTCAGCGCCTGTCCTGGCCGCGCCTCCCACATCGAGGAATGTTTGAGGCCGGAGGCATCCACCACGGTCACCGTGCCGGAGCCCACCACTTCGAACACTCCGTCGGGGCCGATGAAGGCGGCGGTGTCTTCGTCGATCCCCAGACCGATCAGAAAAGGATTGTAGCTGGACGCGGCCAGAAGGCGGCCCAGCCGGTTCCTCTGGGTGAAATGCTGGTCGATGATCACCGCATTGGTCAGCCCCAGACCCGGCGCAAGGCTGACCGCGCCTTCGACCGGCGCGGAATTGCTGTCGCCGCCCGCGATCATATGCTCCGACATGATCGACGCACCGGCCGAGGTGCCCGCGACGGTGGTCCCTGCGGCATTGCGGCGGCGGATCTTCTGGGCAATCCCGGTGCCGCCCAGGATCGTCGACAGGCGCAGCTGATTGCCGCCGGTCAGGAAAATTCCGGTCGCCTTGTCCAGCATCTCCAGATAGCGAGGATTGTCGCAGTCGGCCCTGCGGGTGATCGGCAGGAAATCCACCTCTGCCGCACCCAGATCGCGGAAGATCCGGTTATAGTCCTGACCTGTGGTTTCCAGCTCGGATGCGGTCGGTATGACCACGATGTCAGCGCCAGCACCACCAGACAGTTCAACAAAGCGGCGGTGGATGTGGCGTTCCTTGACCCGGTCCTCGCCCCCGCCGATCGGAATGATGAAACCTCGGGCCATATTCGCATTCACCTGGGCTGGGCACATATTTTCTGTTCGATCCTGCGATTGTCGCTGCTTCGGCTTTGCACTACCCCCATGTCGTCCGCTGACCCTAGGCCCGGATGACGCCCCCCGTTCATGACAGATTGGCAAAGGCAACCGCAGCCCGCAAGGGGCTTTATTCTAGCACGGCTCTTCGGAGAATTCTTTTTTCTTTCATCAACTTGCACCTTTCGGCATCGGCAAGTCTCCGGTTTTGTAGGGCTGCCAGTCGGCGATTTCGGGGTAGAATTGGCGCCGCCAGGCCCGGACGCGCGGATTCATGACCCGAAACCAGAGCGGCGGAATCAGCGCCAGCGCCGTCATCGCCGGATAGCCAAATGGCAGCTGCGGCGCCTGGTCGGGTTCGTAGGTTTGCAGCAGCGGAAAGCGGCGGTCCGGTTTGTAGTGGTGATCGGAATGGCGCTGAAGGTTGATCAGGAACCAGTTCGTCGCCTTGTGAGCAGCGTTCCAGCTGTGGTGAGGTTTGACATGCTCATATTTGCCATCGCCCAGATGTTTGCGCGACAGACCATAGTGCTCGATGTAGTCGACAAGCTCGAGCTGCCAGATCGCGACATAGGCTTGCAGGATGAACAGACCCAGCCCAAGCCAACCGCCGATCGCCCAGGCCGCCGCCAGCGCCAGAGCCATCAGCGCACCATAGCGCCAGAAGGGATTGCTGCGGTGAAAGACCCCGCGCCCGGCGCGCGCCAGCATCTGCCGTTCCGCCCGCCAGGCCGAATGTGGCCCTTCGATCAGCACCCGCAGGAAGAAGCCATGGAACCCTTCGTTATAGCGGGCCGAGACCGCATCGCGCGGGGTTCCGACATAGCGGTGATGCACCAGCAGATGTTCGGTGCGGTAGTAGCTGTAAAGCACCGACGCCAGGAGCAGATCGCCCAGCCAGCGTTCCGGGGCGTTCTTCTGATGCATCAGCTCATGCGCATAGACGATGCCGACCGCGCCCGACAGGATGCCGATCCCCGCAAAGAGGCCGACCTTTTCCCACAGGGCCAGCACGTCGGTATGGGTGGCCCACCAGAGCGCGCCGTAGATCACCAAGGCCTGAAGCGGGAACCAGAGGAGCGTGATCAGCCGATACCAGAACAGATCCGTGTCGGGCGTGGTCGTGTCGGGATTGTCCCGGTTCAGGCCCAGCGCGACGTCGAGGAGTGGCAGCAGCACCCAGCCGTAGACCGGCAACAGCAAAAGCGCCCATCCGCCATGGGTCGCAGCGATCCAGACACAGGGCAAAAGCCCGAGCGACAGCCAGAACGGCAGCGCGGCAAGCGGATGGGACATCTGACGTTTCGCGCGCATGCTCGTATCCTCGCAGATGGGGGAAGCTTACGCCCGCCTGCCCTGCGGCTCAACTGCGCGCCAATCGGAGGACGCCACGTCATGGACCTTGCGCATGACAGTTGGCAGATCGTCGGGGCGCACTTCGGCGGGCGGCAGAAAGACCCCGCTTTCAGGGTTCGTGCCGGGTTCGGCCATGGCGACCAGCACGGTCAGGTTCAGGTGAAAATGGGTGAACGTATGGCGCACTTCGGCTTCAAGCCTGCGCCAGTCGGCGACGAAGGGCGGCGACGGTGCCGGTTCCCCGGTCGTCCAGTCCGACCCGGGGAAGCCGAGCATCCCGCCCAGAAGGCCCCGGTCGGGCCGCCGTTCCAGCAAGAGCGCCCCGTCGGGCCGCCTACCGACATAGGCCAGCCCAAACCGGGTCGGCTTGTCGGGTTTTGGGATTTTGCGCGGCAAGGCACTGGCCGTCCCGGCCTTTCGGGCGACGCAAAGCGTGATCAGCGGGCAGATTGCGCAGGCCGGGCTTTTGGGGGTGCAGATCGTGGCACCCAGATCCATCACCGCCTGCGCATAGTCGCCGGGCCGGTCCTGCGGGGTCAGACGGGTCGCAAGCGCCCGCAGTGCGGGGCGCGACAGGGGCAAGGGCGTCTCGATCGCAAAAAGCCGCGAGATCACCCGTTCGACATTGCCATCAACCACGGTTTCCGGCCGGTCGAAGGCAATCGCGGCGATGGCCGCCGCCGTGTAGGGCCCGACACCGGGCAGGGACAAAAGCGTGTCTAACTCGGCCGGAAAGGCACCATCATGCTGCCCGACCACAGCCCGCGCACCCTTCAGAAGGTTGCGGGCACGGGCGTAATAACCAAGCCCCGCCCATTCAGCCATCACATCGGCATCGGGGGCGGCGGCAAGATCGCCCACAGTTGGCCAGCGCGCGAGAAACCGGTTGAAATAGCCGGTGACCGCCGCAACGGTCGTCTGTTGCAGCATCACCTCGGACAGCCAGACGGCGTAGGGATCGGGCCGCACGCCCCGCGCCCGATCGGCCGGCCCCACCCGCCACGGCATCTTGCGCGCCGCGCGGTCATACCACTCCAGAAGCAGCGCCGCGACCTGCGGTTCCTTGCCGTCTTCCCCCGCTTTTGCCATGTCCAAATCCGGCCTGCCTGACTATGATGTCCCTATTCCTTTCACGGACAGGACGGCAATGTCCAACTCTGCTCGACGATCCGACCGGCGCTTACGCGGCTTTGAGGCCGCAGGCGGCCTGTTGCGCGATCAGGTGCGCACGGCGGGCGAAAGCCGGGGATTCGCCCTGTCGCGCCTTCTGACCCATTGGGCCGAGATCGTGGGCGAGGATCTGGCCCGCGCGGCCCAGCCGGTAAAGATCGGCTATGGCAAGGGTGGGCTGGGGGCCACCTTGACGCTTCTGGTGCCGGGGGCTTCGGCGCCCTTGGTGCAAATGCAGTTGCCCACCCTGCGCGAGCGGGTGAATGCCTGCTACGGCTATAATGCCATTTCCCGCATCCACCTGACCCAGACCGCAACCCAGGGCTTTGCCGAAGGTCAAACCCCTTTCCACCCCGCGCCCAAAGCCGTGGCCACGCCCGATCCCGAAATGCAGGAGGCCGCCCAAGCACTTTCGCGTGATGTGAAGGACGAAAATCTCAGGGCACTGCTTGAAGCTCTGGGCGAAAAAGTCTTATCTCGCCCCCGATCTAGGAAAGGCTGATCTCATGTCGAAAAAGCTTCTTCTGTCGTCCTTGGTGGCGATTTCCGCAGTCGGCGGCATCTGGTGGTATGCAGGGCAGTCCGTTACAGACCTCTCGCCCATCGCAAGCCCAGCGACGGCGCAGGAAACGACGGCCACGACCAGCTCTGATATCGCGCTGGTGCCGGACATGATCCTTGGACAGGAAAATGCGCCGGTGACGGTGGTCGAATATGCCTCTTTCACCTGTCCGCATTGCGCCAATTTCCACGAGACGGTCTTCGACGAGTTCAAGAAGAACTACATCGACACCGGCAAGGTGAAGTTCGTCTACCGCGAGGTTTACTTCGACAAGTTCGGCCTTTGGGCGGCGATGGTCGCGCGCTGCGGCGGGCCGGAGAAGTATTTCGGCGTCTCCGACATGCTGTATGACGGTCAGAAAGACTGGCTCGCCAGCGGTGAGGAGGCCGGTATTGCCGATGCCCTGCGCAAGATCGGGGTGACGGCGGGCATGACGACCGATCAGGTCAACGCCTGCCTGAACGACAATGCCAAGGCGCAGGCGATGGTCACCGCCTATCAGACCAACGCGACAACCGATCAGGTGCAGTCCACTCCCACCTTCATCATCAATGGCGAAGCCCATGCGGGCGGGATGAGCTATGCCGATTTTGCCGCCCTTTTGGACGCGAAACTGGCCAACTGATCCATGACACCCCTCAACGGACTGAAAGTCATCGAACTGGCGCGGATTCTGGCTGGCCCCTGGGCCGGTCAGATTCTGGCCGATCTGGGCGCCGACGTGATCAAGGTGGAGGCGCCCGAAGGCGACGACACCCGCCGCTGGGGCCCGCCCTTCATCGAACGGGAGGGGGACCGTTCGGCCGCCTATTTCCATTCCTGCAACCGCGGTAAACGGTCGGTCATCGCCGATTTCCGCACCGAGGAGGGACAGGATTTCGTCCGGCAGCTCGTGGCCGATGCCGACATATTGATCGAGAACTTCAAGGTCGGCGGGCTGAAGAAATACGGGCTGGACTACGAAAGCCTCAAAAAGGTCAATCCGCGCCTGATCTATTGTTCGATCACCGGCTTCGGGCAGGACGGGCCTTATGCCCACCGCGCGGGGTATGACTACATCATTCAGGGCATGGGCGGTCTGATGTCCGTGACTGGCGACCCGGAAGGCCAGCCGCAAAAAGTCGGCGTGGCTGTGTCGGATATTTTCACCGGGGTCTATGCCGCGACCGGCATTCTCGCGGCCCTGCACCAACGGGATCGCACAGGTCAGGGCCAGCAGGTCGATATGGCGCTTCTCGATGTGACCACCGCCATCATGGCCAACCAGTCGATGAACTACCTGACCAGCGGGCGGGCGCCGGGGCGGATCGGCAATGCGCACCAAAACCTCGTGCCCTACGCGGTCTTTGACTGCGCCGATGGCTGGATCATCCTCGCCACCGGAAATGACGGACAATATCAGCGTCTGTGCGGCATTCTGGGCCTGGCGGACCTCGCCACCGCGCCTGCCTATCTGACCAATGCCGACCGGATCGCCAACCGCGTTGAACTGACCCGTCTCATCACCGAAAAGACGAAGGGCTGGGCCAAGGCCGACCTTCTGGCCGCCTGCGAGGCCGAAGGCGTGCCCGCCGGGCCGATCAACAGCCTTGAGGACGTGTTCGCCGACCCGCAGGTCGTCGCGCGCGGCATGAAGCTTGAGCTGGAAGGCATCCCCACGGTCCGTTCGCCCTTCACCTTCTCGGGGGCGGAACTGGCGCTGGAGCGTGCCTCGCCGAAACTGGGGCAGCATGACGCGGACGTTCGGGCGAAACTGAAGGGTTAGGCGCGGGCGTCCCACGGTGGGACGCTTTGCAGATCTAGAAAAATCAATAGGTTGCGGGATCGGATTCAGGGTTTCTTAGGAAATGGGTCCGGGTCACGCCTTCCGGTAGAAGCGGCGACCCTCGCCCGGTCAAATCTGAACCGCCCGCCCCTGCGGCGCTTGGCCGCGTTCGCCACCCAGTTGGGCGCGGCGGATTGGAGGGTCGGGATGGGCGTCTGTTCTGCGTCCCTAAGCCGTCTGGTTTGCATCTGGCCTATCCCGCCCGTCTAGGCGCGACACGAGTGCGCTGATTGCAAAGTATTCGTCTGCCGAACACTCGGCGGCGGCACCATGTGACCAATCGCCCGTGAATTCGCCTAGCTCGAATGGACCAATCGACAGCGGAAAAGCCTCCGTTGCCGTCTCGATCTCAGCCCTGCCCGAAGCGAAGATTTTGATCAGCCCTAACAGCCACCCTTTGGCGTCAAACCAGAGGTATTCAACGACAGATTCTTCTTCGGACCATGGATGGACAATCCGAAAAAAGCGATCACCCGCAATGCTGTGCGATCTAAGGAGTCGCGCCATACCCTGTATCCTTCCCGGCAGGTTAGCGAACCTATCCGGTTCGCCTAAGACATCTGATATTTGAGTGAGGCGCCCCCAGGTTCCAAGCCGTCTGCCTTTCTCAATTTCACCCGTCAGGCCCTAAAGGCCCAGCGCCTTCAGCCGGATACCCACTTCCGACCAGTCGGCGATCGTCAGGCGGACGGGCAGGGCCAGCACTTTGGGGCGGAAGCGGGCGGGCAGGCGCACGGCGTCTTTTTCGGTCGTGACCATTTGCGCGCCCAGATGGTTCGCCTCGACCTCAAGCCGCTGTAACAGGGCCGGGGTGAAGGGTTGATGGTCGTCCAGAGGCTCCGCCCGGACCAGATCGGCGCCAAGGTCGCGCAGGGTCGCGAAGAACTTTTCGGGATGACCTATCCCGGCGAAGGCAAGCGTGCGCAGGCCGGCCCAGTCCATGCCGGTCGGCAAAGGCGCCACCGCTCCGGTCAGGAGAGGGCAGGGCAGCGCGCGCGCCCATTGCGACTGAAAGGCCGCCTGCGCCTCAGGCCCTCCAATGGCGAGAACCAGATCCGCGCGCGCGAGCCCCGTGGCGACCGGTTCGCGCAAGGGACCGGCAGGCAGACAGCGGCCGTTGCCAAACCCGAGGGCGGCATCGACCACGACGATACTCAGGGATTTTCGCACCGAAGGGTTCTGATGACCGTCGTCCAGCAAGATCACTTCCGCCCCGGCCTGAGCCGCCGCGCGACAGCCTGCGGAACGGTCCCTGGCCACCCATGTGGGCGCGAAGGCCGCGATCAAAAGCGGCTCGTCGCCGGTTTGGTCGGCGGTATGGGTGCGCTCATCCACCCTCACCGGGCCGGACAGACTGCCGCCATGACCACGGCTGACGACATGGACCGTGCGGCCCCGCGCTTGGAGATGCTGGACCAGCGCGATCACGGTCGGGGTCTTGCCGGTGCCGCCTGCGTTGATATTGCCGACGCAGATGACCGGCACCCCCGGATCGAACGGCTGCGCCCGGCGCAGGCGGTGCGCAGTCGCGGCGGCATAGAGCCAGCCAAGGGGCGCCAGAAGCCGCGCCTGCCAGCCCGGCCGGTGCGGCGGATTGTTCCAGAACTCAGGCGCGCGCGGCATCGGGGGCCAGCCTTCCTTGAGGCGCTTTCAGGTCCAACGCGGACAGGATCAATTGAACCAGCCGTTCGGCCACATCGGCCCCACCGGAACTGGCCGCCCAGGCATTGTGCGCCAGTCCTGCCGCCTTGTCCGGTGCGATCAGGTCGGCAACCGCCGCGCAAAGATCCTGTGGCCCGGTCAGGCTGCGCACGGCGCGCGCTTCGGCAAGGCGGGCATAGGCGCCCGCGTAACTTCCATGATTGGGGCCGTGCAGGATGGCCGACCCCAATGCCGCCGGTTCAAACGGCGAGCGCCCCGCCGTCTGACCGGACAATGTGCCGCCCATGTAACACACCGGCGCCAGACGATACCAAAGGCCAAGCTCGGTCGGGCCGTCGGTGATCAGCACCTGCACTTCCGGTTCGATTTCATCATCGCGGCTGCGGCAGGCGGCGATCAGACCTTCGTCCACCAGCATTTCGGCCAGGCTCTCCGCGCGGTCTGCCGACGAAGGACAGAGGATAAGGAGCAGCCGGTGGGCATGGCTGAGGGCGTGGATATGCGCGTCGATCACCGCGCGTTCTTCCGCGTGCGGGCAGTCAATCGCCAACCAGACAGGACGGGCGCGCAGCCGTTCGGCGATGTCTTCACGCTCCGCCTCGTTGCAGGGCAGCGGGTCGGCGGTTTCCTCGATCCGTCCGGCAAGCTCCACATTCAGCGACTGGCCGCCCAGCTTGCGCAGTGCCGTCACACTTTCTGCGTCGGTGGCCATGATCCGGCTGAACCGGGCCAGAACCGACCCTGACAGGCCCCGCCGCCAGAAGGAAATATCATCGGCCGAAAGGGCCGTATCGGCCATCATCAGCGGGATGTGGCGGGCATGTGCCTCGGCAATCAGGGCAGCGGGCAGGCTTGCCCCGATGAAAAGCGCCGCAGACGGCTGCCAGTGATCCAGAAAATCACGCACGGCGGGCAGATTTTCCGGCGGAAGCTGGTCGGCGAGGGTGCCGTCAATGGCGGGCGGAACCTCGGCAGTGATCAGGAGTGTCAGGTCCGGCCGCTCAGCCCGGAAAAGCCGCGCGAGCTGACGCAGGCTTTCGATCCGGCTGCCCTGCCCCGCCACAAGCCACACCAGCGGTCCGTCAGGGCGTGCGACGCGCGCAGGGGAACTCTCCGCCGCGCCCCGTTCGGCCAGAAGAAGATAAAGCCCAAGCGCCAGTGAGCGGGCCATCGACCCGGTTTCCTTTTATCCGCCCAGCTCCTCCGTCGGGCCAGAGGCCGACCCTTCATCTCTCAGCCGGTGGATATGGGCGATATAATAGCGCATGTGGGCGTCATCGACGGTGCGCTGCGCCTCGCCCTTCCAGGCGGAAAAGGCGCTGGCATAGTCAGGGAAAATTCCCACGACATGGATCTTGGAGACATCCTTGAAGACATTCTTCAGGGGGGAAACAAGTTCGCCGCCAAAGACAAGGTGCAGTCGCTGGGTCATCATCGGTCCTCGGGTCGGGTTCTGGGTCAATGTAAGTCAGGCGCGGCTGGCCCTCAAGCCGGGTGAGGCGGGCCGCCCCCTTCGGGCCGGAGGCGGTGCAGAAGGCCGTCATGCACGGCTGGCGCCCCGGAAATCAGCCCGTTCAGCCGCGCGCTTTCGCCGTTGAAGCGCGGGGCCAGACCGCGCCGGTCGCTGACACGGGCACCGGCCTGCGTGGCGATCAACGTGCCTGCTGCAACGTCCCATTCCCAGGTCGGGCGCAGGGTCATCATCGCGTCAAACTCACCCTCTGCCACAAGGCACATCCGCCAGGCGAGCGATGAGCGGAACATGCGGCGCACCGGGGGAGGGGCGTTGTCCTTCCACTGTTCGGGCGCCAGGTTGGGGCGGGCAGTCAGAACGGTCGCGCCCTCGATCTCAGCGCGCGATGAGGCGTAGATCGGCGCGCCATTCAGCGTAGAAACAGTGTCTGATGCAGCCGAATAGAGCCGATCTTGCGCCGGAAGGAAGACAACGGCGGAAGTGATGCGCCCGTTTTCGGCGATGGCCAGCGAATGGGCGAAATCGGGGGTTCCGTCGATGAAGGCGCGGGTTCCGTCGATCGGGTCGATGATGAAGACCCGTTCCGCCTGAAGACGGTTCCTTGCGTCCGGCGTTTCTTCGGACAGCCAGCCATAATCGGGGCGCGCCGCGCGAAGTTCGGCCATCAGCATCGCATTGACCGCCAGATCCGCGTCCGTCACCGGACCGGCGCCATCGTCCTTTTCCCAGACCTCATGCGACTTTCGCCAATAGCGCAGCGCGATTTCGCCGGCCTGTCGGGCGGCGTCGGTCAGAAGCCGCAGATCGTCACTGTCCGGCAAGGGTCAGCCCCTCGACCAACAGGCTCGGGACCACCTGGCTCAGATGGGTGCGGGCATCGTTTGCCGGGATGATCCGCAGGAGCATATCGCGGAGGTTGCCCGCGATGGTACATTCATTGACGGCAAAGGAGATCTGGCCGTTTTCGACCCAGAAGCCTGAAACCCCGCGCGAATAGTCGCCCGTCGTCGGGTTGATGGAGGCGCCCAAAAAGCCGGTGACCAAGAGACCCGTGCCCATGTCTGCCAGCAGGTCGGCCCGCGACTGCTTGCCCTGTGTCAGGGCAATGTTGCCGTTTCCGGGCACAGGCGGTCCCGCGGCATTGCGCGAGGCGGAGCCCGTCGACTTCATGCCCAGTCGCCGCGCTGTACCCAGATCGAGCGTCCAACCCATCAGCACACCATCCGAGACGATTTCGCGGCGGCGCGTGGCGAACCCTTCGGCGTCAAACGGGCGCGAGCCTGACAGGCGCGGGCGGAACGGGTCTTCGCTGACCGACAGACCGGGGGGCAGGATGCGGGTACCGAGCGCGTCCCTGAGCCAAGAGGCTCCGCGCACCACGGAGGATCCGTTGACCGCCGACAGAAGATGGCCGATCAGGCTGCCGGAAATCCGTTCGTCAAAGAGAACCGGGAAAGTCCCGGTCACGGGCTTTTGTGCCCCCGCGCGTTCAACCGTGCGGGCGCCGGCAAGACGGCCCACCTCTTCGGGTGAGGGTAAATCCGCCTGAAAACTGCGCGATTCGGCGGCCCAGTCCCGCTCCATCGTCAGGCCATCGCCGGTGATCGCCACGGCTGAGATCGAGCGGGACGTCCGCTCATAGCCGCCCGAAAACCCATTGCTGGCCATGATGTGAATGCGGCGGCGGCCATAGGAGGCGGACGCGCTGTCCACCTGGCTGATGCCCTTGACCGACAAGGCCGCCGCTTCGGCGCGGCGCGCATCGGATTCCAGATCTGCCGCCAGCGCATCAGGCGTGGGGTCGGAAAGTTCGAGCGCCGCCAGATCCCAGTTACGGGCCAGGTCCGACGGATCGGCGAGGCCGATGGAATCATCCGCGGGCGCTTCGCGCGCCATGGCCACGGCGCGCTCGGCCATTTCGCTGATCGTCCGGGCGGAAATGTCGGATGCAGATACGCAGGACTGCCGTTGCCCGACAAGCACCCGCAGACCTATCTCGATACCTTCGGCGCGTTCCGCCTGCTCTAGCCGACCCTGCCGGACATCGACGGATATCGCCGTCCCATCCACCGCCATTGCGTCGGCGGCAGTCGCGCCCGCCTGTTTCGCGGCACGCAGAAGCGTATCCGTCAGCTCTTGCAGTCTGTCACTCATCGTCGGTTTCCTTGCCGGTCCGATCAGCACCTAAGCGTTGGTATCGGTTTTGCCAAGCAAAAGGGCCGCCCGAAAGTGTGGGCGGCCCTTGCGATAGGGTTTCAAATGTTACTGGATGCGCTGACCGTTGGCATAAATGCCGCCGTCTTCCTTGAACTCGATCTTCGAGGTCACGGCGTCTTCCCCGGCGGGAACGGTGAACATGCCCAGCATCATGCGCGCGCCCATGACCTGATCTTCGGGCAGAAGACCCATCGCGACCAGCTTGTCCATCAGCGCATTCGCCCCGGTCAGGTTCAGGTCGATGGCGCCCAGCGGTTTCGGCGGCGTCGCGCTGTTGTCGAACGTCATCGCGCCAGTACCGGTCAGTTCGGCGCCAACCGCCTTCAGCTGAAGCTGGTTGATCTTGGCTTCGCTGACCTCGAAAGGCGCGGGCGGAGTGGCTGCGGCGGGGTCGGACCCTGCGGCCAGTTCCTCGGTTTGTTTGGGATCGAACAGGTCGATCAGCGGCCGGATCGCGCCCGAAAGATCAATAACCAGCGTGGCCGGATCGCGCGGAAGCTGTTCGCCCGGATCCACCATGTTCCAAAGGCCATCCGAGACCTTGAGATCCACGATCTTGAGCAGAAGCTCCGCAGGTTTCGGGGCGTCGGATTTGGAGACCGGCATGGCCAGATTGAAGGCCGTCTGCGCCAGCGCAACCTCGATCGGGAACGGGATGGACGGCGATGTCAGGGTTACGTTGCTATCAGCCGCTTCGCCACCATAGGACAGGCCATCTTTCGACATGCTGAAGTTGAGCTTCCCGGCGCCGCCGGTCGATTCTGCGACAAAATCGCCGTCGGACCCGGTTCCTTCGATCTTGTAGGCCCCATCGGTGTAGAGAAAATCGCCTGCGATGGTCATTCCCGCCTGCATTGCGGCGTTCATGTCTTTGGTCGATGCATCCGTCGGCATGGCCATCGTGCCGGTGCCGCCAACGCCGTTGATCGTGCCCGTCATGTTGAAGGTGCTGCCGCTTTCCGGATCTGCGCCAGCGGCCGCGAACGTGACCGTGTCCGACGTGATTTCGGAATTCAGAATGCGCGTCACACCCTTTTCGGTGTGATACTTGCCCTTGTTGCCGGTTGCCGTGATCTGGATTTTCACCGGGGCGGTCTCGCCTTCGACCTTGGCCTCGTCCATCGACATGCCAAGTTCGGCAGAGGTGAGATCAAAATCCATGCTTTCGGGCGTACCGCTGGCCACGATCTTAAGGTCGCTGTTGGTCAACAACATGGTCACGTCCGAAGGCGTTCCCTCGGCGGGTTTGGAATGAATCACCACCGGAATTTCTTTGGGCAGGGTGATTTCCACCGTGCCGTCGCCCATTTCCTGCAGGCGCACTTCGGAAATCGTGCCTTCGGTGGTTGCTTCGGTGGCTTCAGAGGTGAATTTCACATCGCGGGCCACGAGCGTATCGCCTTCCATGGCCTCGGCACCCACGCTTACCGTCTGGCCAAGCTGGGCATAGTAATCTTTCCAATCCTGCCAGACCTGTTCGGCCGTCACATCGGCGCGCGCGGCATTGGCACAAAGAAGCGCGGCGACGATGGCGCTAACGCTCAGGTGGGTCCGGGTTTTCATAATCTTCCTTTCGGATGCAGCAATCTGACCAGAATCATCCCGCAAGAGGCGGGGGTCAAGGGGGCGTGGCTGGTGGTATTCCACCATCGGCTGGTGTTTAAAGAGGGCCAAACCGGCAAATTTAAGGCGCGCCATGATCGGACTGGAAAAAGAAGGTGGGCTGTGGACCCTGACCCTGCAGCGCGCGGACAAGGCCAATTCCCTGACCGGCGCGATGCTGGAGCGGTTGGTCGAGGTCGCCGAAAGCCTGCCAGGGCAAGGGGTCAAAGCATTGGTTCTGACCGGCGAAGGCAAGGTTTTCTCGGCCGGTGCCGATCTGGCGGAGGCGCGCACGGGGCTGGCCACCAGCCCA
>Ga0073904_10001191_pt1 | contig 19425 bp, 13 predicted proteins | sample KloWWTrecipitate_FD_66668 | JGI IMG/M metagenome (GOLD analysis project Ga0073904, IMG submission 66668) | Active sludge microbial communities from Klosterneuburg, Austria, studying microevolution and ecology of nitrifiers - Klosterneuburg... | ecosystem: Engineered > WWTP > Aerobic digester >... | reverse complement strand
TGCCCGGCACCCAGGGCTAGACGGATGCTGGCCTCTCGCGTCCGCTCCATCGCGCGAGCGAGCAGCAGGCTGGCGATGTTCACGCAGGTGATCGTCAACAGCACCGTGACGCCAGCCCACAGGGCCCCGTAGATCGCCGGGGCTTCGCGGCCGATGAACATCGTCGGGAATGTCTGCACCCAGGGGGTGATGCCGGCATTCGTCTCCGGATACGCGGTGGCGAGACCTGCGCCGATCGTCTCGAACTCTGCCCGGGCCTCGGCAGGTGTGACGCCTGGGGCCAGTCGCCCTACGGCGAACCAGAGAGCCCGGGCGCTGCGCGGTTCTCCCGTGACTCGCGGGCCTACCGGCAGCCAGAGATCCTGGTTCTGGGGAAACACGAACTCCGCCGGCATGACCCCGATGATCGTCGTCGCTACGCCGTTGAGATGCACGACGTGCCCAAGCACCCCCGGGTCCCCGAGCATCTTCGCCCGCCAGAACCGGTCGCTCAGCATCACGACGGGATCGGCCCCAGGGCGGTCATCGTTCGCCACGAAGTCACGGCCCAGAGCGGGACGCGCGCCGAGCAGGGTGAACGTGTTGGTGGTCACCTCGGTGGCGGTGGCCGTTTCGGCCCCAGTGCCCGCATCAAACGCCACGCGCAGGTCGGCCACGGCCGCGATGTCCTCGACGCTGCGCGCGGCCGCTCGCCAGTCGAGCACGTCCTGGTACGAGACGCAGCAGCCAGGGCCCGTCGTGAGATACACGAGGCGGTCCTGGTCGGCCAGGCCGGCGAAGCCGCGAAACAGCGCAGCGTTGGCCACGGTGAAGACGGCGACGTTGATGCCAATGCCGAGCGCCAACACCAGCACGGCGCCGATGGCGAACCGCGGCGCACGCCACAGGCTTCGCGCCGCATATCGCAGGTCCGTCCAGGCGCGCTCGAGCGAGGGGAACCCTTGCGCCTCGTGCACCGCCTCACGTGCCGTCACGCGGCTGCCGAAGCGGACGGCCGCGAGCCGGCGGGCGTCGGCAGGCGAGTGGCCTTGACGTTGATACTCCGAGGCGGCGAGGTCCAGATGAGTGTCGAACTCGTCGTCGAGGTCCGTTGTCGCGGCCCGCCGAGCCAGGGCCGACCGCAGGCGAGTGAGCCGGCTTTGCCACGGGCCAGTCATTTGGCATCGCCCCCGGCGGGCGCCAGCACCCGTCCCATGACGGCCGACAGGCGAGCCCAATACGACTTCTGCTCCGCGAGCTGCTTCCGTCCGGCCTTGGTAATCGCGTAGAACTTTGCCCGGCGGTTGGCTTCGGACGTGCCCCAGTCGGCCTCGATCCAGCCGCGCTGCTGCAGGCGCACGAGTGCCGCGTAGATGGTGCCTTGATTCAGTAGGACGTCGCCGCCGCTGCGCTGCTCGATTCGGCGCGCGAGGCCATAGCCGTGCTGTGGACCCATGGCGGCGAGCGTCTGGAGCACCATCACGTCGAGCGTGCCCTGCATCAGGTCGAGCTTGTCAGTGCGTCCCATCGGTCCTCTCGGTTGGCGTCGTGCCTGATGTCATTCGTGGCGGAGCGCGATCGACGGATCGACACGAAGCGCCCGGCGGATCGGGATGCGGCAGGCGGCCAGCGCCGTGACCAGCAGCATGGCCGCAACGGCGGTCAGGACGGTTGGATCGTCAGGCGCAACGCCCACCAGCTGCGACGCAAACACGCGGTTGATGCCGGTGGCCGCCGCGATGCCGAGCCCCAGGCCCAATATCACCGGGCGCAGGCCCTCAACGGCGACCATGCGGCGAATGTCCCGGGGCGCCGCGCCGATGGCTACCCGCACACCAATCTCGCGCGTTCGCTGTGCGACGGAGTGCGCGATGACGGCCACGAGTCCGGCGGCGGCGAGGAGCAGCGCCACGCCGGCAAAGACCGGAGCGACCCTGGAGTACTTGCCCAACTCACTGTGCTCGGCGTCCATGAAGTCGCGGTCGAATGCAAAGGTGGTCTCGAGCGTGCCGAAGTAGTCGAGTTCCACGTTCGCGTCGAGAGCCCTCAGCGCGAGGCGCACGGCAGGAGCCATCGGGGCCGCCCTGTCAGCCGTACGCGCCAGGAAGAAGGCCGTGCGCGCGGGGGGCTCCTGCCGCAACGGCACGTAAACCAGCGGCTTGAACTGCTGCCGGAGCGGGTCGGCGCCCATGATATTGGGTACGACGCCAACCACGACTCGCCACGGGCCAGGGCCGTCGCGGTCGGCACTGCGAAGCCGTTTGCCGACGGCTGACACGCCGGGCCAGTGCTGCGCGGCGAAGCGTTCGTTGACGATCGCGACCGGCTGCGTCGTGCCGACGTCGTTCGCGGTGAAGTCGCGGCCAGCGACCACCTGGGCCCCGACCACCGTGAAGTAGCCGGGCGCCGTCGTCGTGACTGAATACAGGACCGTCTCGTCATCAGCGGCCGTCCGGCCTTCGACCTCGAGCTGGCGCGAGGCGCCGGGGAACTTCACCGGCAGCCCGCCGGACAGCGAGGTGCGCTCGATGCCAGCCACCCGGCCAAGGGCGGTCTCGACGCGGTCGAAGAACGCCAGGCGAGCCTGCGGTGTGGGATAGGTCTCGGACGGCAGCCGCAGCAGGCCTACGAGCACCGACTCAGGATTGCGCACGCCGGTCTCGGCGCCAACGATGTTGCTGAAGCTCCGCACGAGCACGCCGGCTCCGGCCAGCAGGACCACGGCCAGCACCACCTGGCCCGACACCAGTGCGCTCACGAGCCGCCGGGTACCGCGCGATTGCGTTGCCCCGCGCGACTCGCTCTGCAGCTTGTCGCCGCTGCTCAGTTGCATCACGCGGACGACGGGCGCGAGTGCTAGCAGGACCGCGACCGTCACCGACGCGATGGCGAGATAGACGACGGTGCTGGACGTCAGCCGGTAGTCGACCATCTGATACCGTGACGCCGCGAGCGTCGCCCACCGAGCCAGGCTCCACTGCGTCAGACTCCATGCCGGTAGTGCCGCAACAGTGGCTAGCATCACACTCTCGACCACCATTTGCCTCACGATTCGGCCCCGTCCGGCGCCGAGCGCCAGGCAGGTCACGAACTCGCGCCATCGGCCTACTGTTCGCACCACGGTCAGGTTGGCGACGTTGGCGCAGGCGATGAGCAGGACCAGACCGGCGGCGGCCCACAGCGAGCCCCAGATCAGGCGGGCGTCCGCGCCACTCGTGAACTGTGCGTGGTCGACCACGGAGGGCACGAGGCCCCGATTCGTGTCCGGGTACGCGACTTCCAGCTGCCGATTGATGGCTTCGAGTTCGGCGCGCGCCTCTACCAGCGTGACGCCGTTCCGGAGCCGCGCTGCGGCGGTGAAGCCGCCAGGCGTGAGGCCGCGTCGCAGAAGGTCCGGTGTGGGCACGATCGGCATCCACAGGCCGTCGGTCGCCGCCATCGGAAACTCGAATCCCGGCGGCATGACCCCGACGATCTCAGCGGGCGCCGCGTCCACGTGCATCCGCGCCCCCACGACGTCGGCACGACCCCCGAAACGGGCCTGCCACAGGCGGTCGCTGAGCATCACCACTGGCCGCGCTCCGGGGGCGGCGTCAGCGGCAGTGAAGTCGCGCCCGAGCACCGGATGCACCCCCAGCAGGCCGAACAGATTGGCCCCGACCGTGGTGACGCGCAGGTCCATCGGGCGTCCCTCGGCGTCGCGGAGGGCGACCGTGCGTCCGCCAATCAGGGCCAGGCCCTGTAATGAGCGCGCCTGCGTCTGCCAGTCACTGGCGTCGGCATACGAGATGCAGCACATGCCCCGTCGGTCGTGCTCTTGCAGGAACACGAGTTCATGGCTCCGGGGCACCCCCGGATAGCCGCGGAACAGCATCGCGTCCATCACCGTGAACACCGTTGTGTTCAGGGCCAGTGCGAGGGCCAGCATGGCGACGGACGCCAGGGTGTACGTCCAGTCACGACGCAGGCCTCTCAGTGCCAGGCGTGCGTCGAACGCAAGTGACTCCAGCCAGGGCACTCCACGCGCCTCCCGATGGGCATCTCTCGCTGCCTGGGTTGAACCGAACTCCAGACGCGCTCGGCGCCGAGCCTCGGACATTGGCAATCCCTGCCGGACGAATTCGTCGGTGGCGAGGTCGAGGTGCGCCGCGGCCTCCTCGTCAAAGTCGCGGTCAAGCGCATCGCCCTGGAAGACGGCCCGGAGTCGACGCCAGAAGGTGGTCATGTGGTGTGGCCACACGAATAGCGGATCGTGCTGTGGCATGTCCACAGGAAAGTGAACCAGCACGGCCGTGCGACATCCATCGTGATGGCCGGTGATAGTGAAAGACGGTCCGGTTGGCTCATACAATGACCAAGGACTACCGTCGGTGGACTTGGAGGCGTGGTTATGGCGCTGACGCGAACGATTCGGGCGTTGAGTGGGACGCCGCAGGACACGCAGTGGGCGGTCCGGACCGTCCGCCGCCGCCCAGTGTTCGCCGCATCAGTGGTCCTGATGCTCGGCGTCGGGATCGGGCTCAACGCGGCCATCTTCACGGTAGTGGACGCCGCCCTCTTCACAGGCTTCCGTCACGTCCAGCGAAACGAGCGGCTGGTCCGTGTCAGCACCACGATGGACGCCATCTTCTATCCCGACTTCGAAGCGTGGCGGACGCAGAGTCGCGCGTTTGTCGACCTGGCGCTGGTGCGTGGCGTGTTTCACACGCTGCAGGCAGGCCCGGACGGGCCGCAGACGGTCTTCACGACGGAGGTGACGCCAAACGCCTTCCGCCTTCTCGGTGTGGCACCGGTGGTCGGACGCGATTTCGTCTCCGAGGACGCCCAGCCGGGCGCGGCGCCGGTGGTCATGCTGCAGCACGACACGTGGACGCGTCTGTTCCAGGCGGCGGCGGATGTCGTTGGCAGACAGATTCGGCTCGACGGCGCACCGGCGACGATCATCGGGGTCATGCCCGAGGGATTCTCTTTTCCCGCCGAGCAGGAGATCTGGACGCCCCTAATCCCCACGAGCGCTGCGCTGGCGCGCGAAACGACGTACGCCCGGTATGCCTACGGTCGCTTAGGTGACGGCGCCTCGCTCGAAGCCGCGCGCGCCGACCTGCAAATCATCGGGGGCCGATTGGCAGCGGACTTCCCGGCCACCAACAAGCGAGTCGTGCCCACGGTGGCCGGATTCGATGAATGGTTCGTAGGGGCGCAGTCACGTGCGATCTATCTGGGGGTCTGGGGCGCTGCGTTCTGCGTGTTCCTGATCGTGTGCGGCAACATCGCCAATTTGTTCGTGCTCCAGACGATCGGACGCGGTAATGAACTCCGAGTGAGGCAGTCGCTTGGCGCCAGCTCAGCACGCCTCGTCCGGCAGGTGTCGCTTGAAGCTGGACTGCTCACCCTGCCGGCCGGCGCCGTCGCCTGGTGGGTGATGGGACTCGGCGTGGACCTGATTCGTGGGTCTCAGGTCATACCGCCCATGCTCGCGGTGCAGCCAGACACGGTCTCATTCGGCCTCATGTGGGTGTCGGGCGCGCTCGTCGCATGCGGCGTGGCTGCCGCCGCCGCGGGACAGTGCCTCGGGCGCGATAGCGTTGGCAGTCCGGCGACCTCCGACCGAACCACGACGGCGAGCCGTCGCGGGACGCGGATGGTGGACGGATTTGTGGGCCTGCAGGTGGCGCTGGCCATCGTGCTGCTCGTGAGCGCCGGCGTGCTCGTGCGGATGCTCGTGCGTATCACCACCGCCAGCGCTGGCGTCGAGGTGTCCAAAGTCGTGACGGCGTCGATCTACTTGCCGCCCGAGCGCTATGTGAGCGGCGACGTCAGGCTCGACTTCTTTCGTGCGCTCGACGAGCGGCTGTCTGCCCACCGGAGCATTGCCACCGTTGGCTTCGGGGAGGTGCCGCCGACGGCGCGGGCGCCCCGTCGATCAGTCGAGATTGCCGATTCCGTCACTGCGGGACCGGAGCCAGCGGAGGCCACTGCGTCCGTCGTTGTGAGCCCCGGCTACTTCCGCACGATCGGAGCGGCGATTGTCGAGGGGCGGGATGTGCTGTGGACCGACACCTCGGCCACGGCCGTCGTGCTCGTCAATCAGCGCTTCGCCGCCCGACACTGGCCGAACGGTTCACCGCTCGGCCGCCGACTGCGCTTCGCACCCACTGCGTCTGGAGGCGCACCTGGCGAGTGGTTGACGGTGGTTGGTGTGACATCAGACATCGTGCAGGACGACGCCACGAGACAACGGTTCGGGCCGGTGGTCTACGTCCCGTATAGCTCGCAAGCACAATCCAACATGTTCGCGTTTGTGCGGTCGCGGCACGACCTGGGCCCGTCGGCCGCGGCGCTCCGGGAGTCGGTGTTCGCCCTCGACCCCTCGCTGCCGCTGCCGTCGCTCGTGCCGCTGAAAGATCGTCTGACTCGCGCCCACGCGCTGGAACGGCTAGCGGCGCAGACGCTGGGAGGCTTTTCGACCCTTGCGGTCGCCTTGGCTGCCGTGGGGCTGTACACGGTGCTCGGACAGGTTGTGACGAGGCGCACTCGTGAGATCGGCATACGGCTGGCGGTCGGAGCTACTGGCCGCGACATCATGACCGCCATCGTTGGCGGCCAGATGAAGCCCTTCGCCGCTGGCGTCGGTGTCGGTCTAGCGCTCTCCGCTGGAGCGACGGGGTTTCTTTCCACGCGAATTGTTGGACTCGCTTCCTGGGACCCGGTAGTCCTGATGGCAGCGATCGGCGCTCTCGGGGCAACGTCCGCGCTCGGGTGCTGGTTTCCGATGCTCCGGGCGCTCCGCACCGACCCGGCGGTCGTTCTACGGCAGGAGTAGCATTCGCCGGTCGCAGCGCGAGATTCCGCGCCTGAGGCGCAGCCGCTGAAGGTGCCGGCGTCGCTGAAGGTCCTAGGTGCCGACGATCGTACAAGCTTACTCGAATAGAGGGCGCGGAAGTCAAATAAAATCAGTCAGTTGCGGCCGCCGCTCGGCTTGGTGGAGACCCGCCGCAGCGTGAGGGCAAAGGGCCGGCTGTCAAGTTTTACGGACTTAGGCTACTATTGACGCTGATGCACCCGATTCAGCGCCAGCTCCTGGAACTCGCGAAGCACGTCAACTTGGCTCGGTTGACTCTTCGGGAGATGGCCGTCCGCATTGGTCTGACCGACGAGTCTCCGCAGAAAGTGAAGCACCATCTCCAGCAGCTCCAGAAAAAGGGGCTACTCACGGTCAACCGCGAGGGTGAAATGGTCAGGGCCACGGCCGAGCCGAGCTTCGCTGCTAATTCCGGCATGACCGAAGAGGCGCTGTTCGCGATCCCGATCGTGGGCGCCGCGAACTGCGGTCCCGCCACCCTCTACGCGGACGAAAACCTTGAGGGCATCCTGCGCGTATCTCGGCGGCTTGTGCAACGAACGAGCCCACGCGGTTTGTACGCGCTCAAGGCGGACGGCGCGTCGATGAACCGTGCCCGAATCGCCGGCCGCAACATCGAGGATGGCGACTATGTCGTCGTCGACAGCAACGCGAGGGCACCGCAGCACAATGACGTTGTCGTCGCGATCATCGACGAGAAGGCGACGATCAAGAGGTTTATCGTCGACACGCAGAATGACCAAATCGTGCTACAGGCGGAGTCGTCGTTCGACTACGAGCCGATTCATTTGCATCCGGAAGACGATTTCAGCATCAGCGGGAAGGCGATTGCCGTTATCAAGCGGGCACGTTCGTAATGGAGCGCAACTGATGAAGATAAAGATGTCGCTGACCGGTCTTGCGAAATACGTCGCTAGTTCGCCTGCTCCGCAACGAAAGATCCTCCAGGACCACAAATTCCCCGCATCAGACGAAGCATTCGCAATGCGCGTCTACTATCGCGAAGCGACGGACATCCTCAAAGACTTCATTGATCGTCAGGGGTCGAACGAATGGCTCCGACAGCAGGCGCTCGCTCTTCGGGCACCGCGACCTGAGCAGACGCCGAAGGGTGCGGCACGACTTGAGCGCAATGCGGCGGCCGTCATGTGCCTGGATCGCTACTTCGGCGGACGCAAGCTCGAGCGTCTGGATTGCCCGCGCTTCCGCCTGGCCTACTCCAACGTCCTGATCAGCGTCGTCCCGCACCTGTACGTTCGCGACGGGTCGAAGATGAGGTTGATCAAGTTGCAGTTCGGAGGCAAGGCGCTTCCGGACCAGGCCGCTAGGGTCATCGTCCAGTGCATGCTCGAGGGCACGCGATCACAGGGCTTGGATCTTCCGCCATCGTCCGTGATGTACGTCGACTTGCCGCGTAGCGTGGTTCATACTGCCCGAGCCGGCAAGAAGACGCTCAACGACATCAAGGCGGCTTGCGAAACCATCTCCCAGATTTGGGACTCAATCCCGCCACCGGCCGCGTCGAAGCGGAAGAAGGTGGCCTGACGGTTTGTGGCTGTCCTGTCGCGATGACGTGCTCGAACGGCAGCGCCACTTGATCCGGAGCGGCGGCCCCGAGCTCCGACCCTGGCGCCTTCAAGTGCCTGACATCACCCGCGAATCCCACTACGTCCCGCAGGCCACGCTTCGTCGCTGGTCGGAGGACAACGTGCATGTCTGGGCCTATCGCATCTTGGCGCCGACCGAGAGTATTGAGCCGTGGCAAGCATGCGCGATTAGAGGCCTGACGAAGCAGCGCGACCTCTACACAACTTTCGAGGGCGACCACGAAGGGGACGACTTCGAGAAGTTCATCACCCGAGAAATCGAGGAGCCGGGACAGACGGCAATCGAGAAGGTGATCAGCCGCCGGAAGATGAAGCCGAAGGACTGGCACGCCGTCGCGAAGTTCGTTGCTGCTCAACAGATGCGCACGCCCCTCTTTTTCGTCGAATGGGTGCGACGCATCAACGAGGAGATTCCGGAGACGCTTGAGTCTCTGCTCCACGAGCTTGAGCAGAAGTCAACCGTCCAGCTCGCAGCGGACGCTCACGAGCGCGGAGACGAACACAACTACCTGCGCGAGAAGCTCCGCATCACAATCGACCCGGTTCCCGGCAGTGAAGGCCTGAGCTTGGTCCAGGCGCAGGTCAGCTCGTCCAGAACCGCGTGGCTCCGATTCATGCGGCGCATGCTCACGGAACGCGTCAGTCTGTTCTGTCAGCACCGCTGGCGCGTCATGAAGCTGGCGGACGACGCGGAGTGGCCGTTGACCGACAATCCCGTTCTGGCGCTCAACTACACAAGACCTGGTGTGTACGACTTCGGTGCCGGCTGGGGCAGGCACAACTCCAACTTCATCATGCCGATATCACCCACTCTGGCAGTCTTTACGCAGGTGGGATCGAAGGTGAGGGGGCCGTGGCAGGCTTCACCAGAGCAAACTCTGGAGCTCCAGGGCTTTGCCGTCGAGCGAGCTCTGCGCTGGATCATCGCCCGCAAGCCCGACTCGCGTATCGCAGTGATGCGCCCGCGCATCATCGACGCGGCGGCCTACAAGACGGAGCAAGACGCGTGGCGCAGTTGGAACGAAATGCACCTCGGCTCCGAGGCTGAGTTCAACGCGCCTCGAACGCCGCCTCATACGACCTGAGCATGACGGCCAGGCCGGCCATGTCGCGCGCCTAAGCGACGCCGAGAACAACGCGGCTGATCTGCAGTTCACAATCGGCAGTGTCCGCTACCGAGACGAGACCCCTTGCAATTCGATGGGATTGCACATAGTCTCCCATCGAAATCCAATGGGAACGCCTGAGACCACCACCGGCCCCGATATTCTGCGCGGCACCTTGGACCTGCTGATTCTTCAAGCCCTCAGTCATGGCCGCGCTCACGGCTACGACATCGCGCGAAGAATCGAGCGGTCGACCGACGATCTGCTGGCCGTCGGTGAAGGGTCCCTGTATCCGGCGCTGCATCGCCTCGAAGCGCGCGGCTGGGTGGGTGCCACCTGGGGCACGTCTGACAACAACCGGCAGGCGAAGTTCTACACCCTTACGGCGCGGGGCCGAGGTCGGCTCCGCGTCGAGGCCGCCAACTGGCGTCGCTATGCCGCTGCCGTCTCGGCGGCTCTAGGCGCGCGCCCGACTGACTAACCGGACGTGATGCCGTGGTGAACCGCCGAGATGATCGTGGACCGCTCGGGCCGGACCCGGAGCAGGACGTCGCGCACGAACTCTCGTTCCACGTCGACATGCGGGTGGAAGAACTCGTGGCGCGCGGAGAAACGCGCGAACGGGCCCTACGCGAAGTGCTGGACCGTTTTGGCGACTACGAGGCCACTCGGCAGGAGTGCGTAGGCATCGACCAGGCGCGGAGGCGACGGATGGTGCGAACGAACTACGTCGGAGACCTCGTGCAGGATGCTCGCTACGCGCTTCGCACGCTGGCGCGAGCGCCAGGGTTCGCGGCCGCGGCAGTCCTGACCCTCGCGATTGGCCTGACGGGCACGGTGTCGATGGTCGCGTTGATCGACGGCGTGCTGTTGCGCCCGCTCCCGGTGCGCGCGGAGGCGGAACTCGTGGTCGGGTGGCGAGGACTGCCGGAGGTGGGCGCTCGACAGTGGCCGTTCTCGGCGGATGACCTCGCGCTCGTCCGCACCAATAGCCGGCTGCTGGCGAGCGTGGCGGGTGTCGGTTATCAGGATCCTGGGACGATGCCGCTGGCCGACGGCGCTGAGGTCGCCTACATCCGTACGGCTCGGGTCACCGGCGAGTTCTTCAGCGTCCTCGGAGTGGAGTCGCTGTTGGGCCGCGCGCTGGGGCCGGACGACGATGTGGCCGGGGCAGAGAACGTGCTCGTGCTCAGCCATGCGTTCTGGCAGGCGCGCTTCGGCGGCGCCCGGGAGGTGCTTGGGCTGCGCGTCACGGTGGGCGGTCAGCGCTTCACGATCGTCGGCGTCATGCCGCGGGACGTCGAGCACCCGCGACGGGTCGAGGCCTGGATGACGCCAACGGCGATGCTGACGACCACCTCGGATCCGACGCGCAGGCTGGGTATCACTACCGAGTTCCATCTACTCGCGCGCCTCGCGCCCGAGGTGACTGCGCCCCAGGCGGCCGACGAGCTGCGGAACCTGGGACCGGCGCTAGACGCCCTGCGGCCGGCCGGGGATGGGCGGGGGTTCGTGCCGCTGGTGCAGCCCTATCGCGAGTTTGTCATCGGCGACGTGCGTCCTGCGCTGCTCGTCCTGTTCGCGGCCGTGGGCCTGGTCCTGCTGATCGCGTGCGCCAACGTGTCGAGCCTGTTGCTGGTCCGTGGTGATGCCCGCCGTTCCGAGTTCGCCGTGCGGGCGGCGCTGGGGGCTGGGCGTGCCCGCCTCGTGCGGCAGGTGCTGGCGGAAGGCATGGTGCTGGCCTCCGCCTCGACGGTCGTCGCCTTGCTCGCCACCGGCGCACTGTTACCCATCCTGATGCGGTGGGTGCCCGACGGCCTGCCCCGTGCCGACGCGGTTCACGTGAATGTCCGTGTCGTCGGCGTGAGCCTCACGCTGGCGCTCGTGTCCGCGGTTCTCGCCGCACTTGTGCCCGCGTTGACGTCAGTGGGCCGGCACCTGTCCACCAGCCTCCGCGCGGCCTCACGCGGAACCGCATCGAGCGGCGGGCGATGGCGACGCGCCCTGGTCGTGTCACAAGTCGCCCTCGCCGTGGTGGGTCTGGTCTGCGCGGCGTTGCTGGTCCGCAGCTTTCGCGAGCTTCGGGCCGAGGCCACGCGATTGGCGAGCGATCAGCTGGTCTACGTCCCGCTCGACCTCCCGCACGACGCCTACCGCGACCGCGGCCGCCTGCTGCGGCTAGTCACGGACCTCGCCGAGGCTCTCGAGGCCGACCCTCGTGTCTTGGGCGCCACGCCTATCAACGTCCCTCCCTTCTCCGGTGTGGGCTGGGATGTGCCGGTCTTCACGGCAGAGGGACAGTCGGACGCCGAGGCTAAGGGGAATCCGCCGCTGAACCTCGAGGAGATTCACCCTCGATACTTCTCGACCTTTCAGGTGCCGCTGATGCGCGGCCGGGCCTTTACAGCGGCCGACAGCGACACCGCGCCGCCTGTTGCGATCGTCAGCGCCGACGTCGCCGCCCGCACGTGGCCCGGCCTCGACCCGATTGGCCGGCGGGTGAAGATGGGCCTCCCGGCGTCGCGCGGCCGGTGGCTGACGGTGGTCGGCATCACGGCGCCGACCAGGTATCGGGACCTGCGGACCGAGCGGTCGACACTCTTCGTGCCGGCGTTGCAGATGCTTGGGGCCGCGCAGCAGCTGGCGGTTCGCACGTCGATGCCGACGCCGCAGCTGATGGCGTTGGTGCAGGCGCGTGTACGCATTCTCGACGCCAATGTATCGGTGATGCCTCTGCGAGCGTTCACGGAACTGCTGGAAGTGCCGCTCGCGCGACCGCGCTTCTACACCGTGCTGATGACGGGATTCGGTGCCACCGGCCTTGCGCTGGCCGTTGTCGGGCTCTACGGCGTAATCGCCACCGGTGTGCGCCAGCGCCGGCGAGAGTTCGGGGTACGAATAGCGTTGGGCGCCGAGCCTGGTCATGTCCGGCGTTTGGTGCTCGCGGACGGGGTCTGGCTCGTCGGCCTCGGAATGGCCGTCGGCCTTGTCGCGGCGCTTGTCGCCGCCCAAGCGCTGCGCGGACTGCTGTACGGCGTGGGGCCGATCGATCTGCTGTCGCTCGGCGTCTCCCTAGTCGGATTAGCCTCCGTATCGGCGATTGCGCTTGCGGTGCCGCTCCGGGCCGCCGGACGACTTCAGCCAGCGGACGTGCTCCGGGCCGAGTAGCGGTTGCTTAGCGCCAGGGTGTCCGCGTCATTGCCGGCGCGGCTCGCCGTCGACGCTACTCAGTGCGTAGGGTCATCGCCGGATCGATCTGTCCCGCCTTGCGCGCGGGCAGGTAGGCGCTTGTGGCGGCGCACAGGGCGAACAGGGCTGCTGCCAGGAACACGAAGCGTGCGTCTGGCGATGGAAGGCCCTCGATGGCGGCGCGAACGGCTGCGCCACTGAGGGGCAGCAGCGCGGCGCCCAGGGCGACGCCCGCGATCACCACGAGAATCATCTCCCGGACGGCAACCATCACGACTTCGTGCGGCTGCGCGCCCACGGCCTGCCGAATGGCCCATTCCCTGGCCCGGACAGCGACGTGCCAGGAGACCCGTGCCCAGAGGCCCGCCACCGTCAGGAGCAACGCGGCACCTCCGAAGACGCTGATAATGCGCGACCGAAGCCGAGGCTGGTTCATCCACTCGTTTCGGATCTCGTCGAGCGGCCGGGCGGCAGAGAGCGCCTGCGCGGGATCGAGACGGGTCGCTTCCTCGCGGAGGGCAGCGAGAGCCGGTGCCGAGGCGCCGGCGGGAACGATGAGCACGGTCATGAAGGGCCAGGGTACCTGGCGATACGGGACGTACAAGATCGATTCTGCGCGTGCGTCGGTTGCGAGGGGCTGACGGGCGTCGTCCACGACTCCGACGATCGTGTTTGGCGTGGGATCACCCGCGACCACGATCCGCTGGCCAATCGGGTCGACGTCCCCCCAGTATCGCCGCGCAAGCGCAGCGCTGATGACGGCGACTCGCGGTGCACCCGCACCGTCGCGAGCTTCAATCGCGCGCCCGCGCTGAACCCCGATGCCAAGCACTGAGAACGCCTGTGGGTCGACGGCGCTCACGAGCGTGGTCTGGGCATCCGTCGGCTCCCCTTGACCCTCGATCGAGAATCGCACGTTGCCGTAGATGCGACCCGGAGGAACATAGCTTGCGGCAGCCGCGTTTGCGATCTCCGGGCGCGTGGCCAGTTCGGTAAGCAGGCGTTCGAAATACCGTGCTTGCGACGGCTCGTCCCGGTAGCGTGTTTCGGCCAGCGAGATATCGATGGCCAGCCCGCTGGCACTGGTCGGGGAGGCGACGTCGAGCGCCCGACGGAAGCCGCTGAGCACCGCTGCAGCCGTGCACAGCAGAACGACCGAGAGCGCCACCTGAGTCGCCAGGGCCAGACGCGGTCCCCAGCGCCCTACGGAGCTACCTCGACTGACCACCAAGCGGCCGGCACGCTGGGTCGCCAGCCAGGCAGGCACGGCCGCGGTTGCGACCGCGAGGAAGGCAAGCAGGGCGGCCATGGCGAGCACAACGCCGACATCGACCCGCGGCTCGAAGTCGTACTCGAGGGACGGCGACACGCCGACGGCGCCGAACAAGCGGACGAACACCGTGGCGAGCCACGTCCCGCCCACGATGCCAGCCAGCGCCCAGACGGTGGCTTCAGCCAGGAACTGTCGGCTGACGCGCCCTGCCGAGGCGCCGAGCGCCATCCGGATCAACAGTTCCGGCTGTCGGGCGCGTACCCAGGCGAAGGTCAGGCCGACCAGGTTGATGCTGGCGACCACGAGCAGCGCCACGACGGCTCCGCCAAGGACCTGCAAGGCCCGCCGTGAGTCGCCAAGCATCAGCTCGCGCAGCGGGACGACGCGCGCGGTCCAGCGGTCCGTCGTCTCAGGATGGTCGGCGGCGAGCTGTCGATACAGCGATTGGAGCTCACGCTCGGCATCGACGGCAGCGAGCCCCGCGCCCAGCCGGGCCATGACGCCCACCATGTGGAATCGCCGGTCGGCGCGTTCCGGGGCCGTCATGACCCACGGCAGCCATACGTCTGAGTTGCCGACAGTCTTAAACGACCGAGGCATGACTGCGACAAGCGTGTGGGCTACACCGTCGAGGAGGACCGCCGTGCCCAGCGCATCGGGACGACGATTGAACTGGCGGTCCCATAAGCCGTCGGAGATGATGACGACGCGGCTGTCAGCAGTGAAGTCTGCGTCGATGAAGGCGCGACCCACGGCGGGCGCGACGGCCATGACATCGAAGAACCCGTTGGTGACCTTCGTGCCGACGACTCGGACAGGCTCACCCGAGCCCGTCAGGCTAGCTTCCACGCGTCCCAGGCCAGCGACATGCGGGAGCGCATGAACACGGGTCGACCAGTCCCAGAAGTTCGCGGCCGTGACGGACATGAGGCCGCGCTCCGGATGGCTCTCCATCACCGCGACCAGCTCGTGCGCCGCGGGATATGGCAACGGTCTCAGTGCCACCGCATCGACGACGGCCCAGAGACCGCCAGCGAGGCCGACGCTCAACGCCAGCAGGCCGGCGGTGAGGAGCGGCACCGTCGGGCGGTTGCGGAGGACCGAAAGCGCGCATCGAACGTCAGTTAGCCAGTTCATCGGGTGCCTCCGCGAGTCAACAGCATAGCGCCGAGCATCGTGGTCGCGGTACGAGTGCCAGGCTCGCCTGCGCTACTTCCCCAAGGTGTCGTGACGTCCGATGTCCGGTCGGATGTCGTCAGACTGCGGGTCGCGTTCTCACGATCTGGGCGAGCGTTTTCGCCGAACGCTCGCCCTGCCGTCGCTTCTCCCGACCGGTCTGTACCTGTTGACTACCAACTCATTGCACCTGTAGACTACCAACCGATGTCGACTGCCAAACGCGACGTATTGCATGGAACGCTCGGCCTCATGATCCTAAAGACTCTCGAGGCCCTTGGGCCGCTCCACGGTTATCGCCTCGCGCGAAGACTCGAGCAGATCAGCGGAAGCGCTCTGGCCCTGAATCAGGGCACGTTGTACCCGGCCCTGGTGCGACTGGAGCAGCTCGGTTGGGTGTCCACACAGTGGGGCGAGTCCGAGAGCGGCCGTCGCGTGAAAATCTACGCCCTGACGCGCGCCGGCCGCAAACAGCTTCGCAGCGAAGAAGCTGAATGGCGATCGGCGGCCGACATCGTCCACCGGTTCTTCAGTATTCCCGAGGATCTGGCGTGAGCCGCCTGCGGGCGTTCTGGTGCCGGGTCATCGCCGTCGCGCGTTCCGGTGCGCGGGACCGCGACTTCGATGCGGAAGTCGCCGCGCATCTCGCCGAAGCGGAGGACGCGTACGTGCGGCGCGGGCTCCAGCCCGCTGACGCCCGACTTGCGGCGCTTCGCGACTTCGGCGGCGTTCTCCAGACCAAGGAACGGCATCGCGAGATGCGGGCGCTTGCGTGGCTCGAGGACGCGTGGCGCGACGCGCTGTACGGGGCGCGCCTGCTGGGACGCACCCCAGGTGTCACGGCCGTGATCGTCTGCTCGCTGGCATTGGGTATCGGAGCGAATACGGCACTGTTCAGCGTCACCGACGCCATGCTGCTCAGAATGCTCCCGGTCGAGCGAGCCGACGAGATCGTGCGGTTCCGCACGCCGTTGTCGTATCCGGTGTTTCGTGCGATGCGAGACCGCACCGAGACGCTGGCCGAAATGTCGGTGTACAGCATCTTTCCTGCAAGCGTGCGTGTCAGCCAGGATGCCGAGCAGGCCGTCGGCCAGATGGTGTCGGGCACCTTCTTCACGATGCTCGGCGTCACGCCGGCCGCCGGCCGGTTGTTGTCGCCAACGGACGATCAGCTGCCGGGCGCAGGTGGTCCCGATGGGCCGGTCGCCGTCATCAGCCACCGGTATTGGGAGCGCCGATTCGGGTCCGACCGATCGATCATCGGGCGTCCCATCATCCTCAATGGTGTGCCGGTGACGATCGTTGGTGTCACGCCGCCGGGATTCTTTGGCGTCGTGCCGACCGTATCGCCCGACGTGACGCTGCCCATCGCGCTGCAGCCGCGCATCTCTCCGAGCACGTCCACGGAGGTCTGGGTCAACGGCGACGACGGGTCGATTCTGAGTTTCGACCTGACGGACGAGTACGGACCGCCAATCGTCGCGCGGTTGCGAACGGGGGTCACCATCGAACGGGCCCAGGCGGAACTGACCCTGCTGTATGGCCAGCGTCTGGCGGCACGTGGCCGCGCGCCGGCCGATGTGCCGCAGCGCCAGGAGCCATCGCGGCGCACCGTCGAGCTTATTCCCGCGGGGAACGGCTCCGGACTCTTTCCGGGTGACACCCGCAGGGTGCTCCTCATCGCGATGTCCGTGGTGCCCGCCGTCGTCCTGCTCATCGCGTGCGCGAACGTCGCGACGCTGCTGCTGGCGCGAGCCGGCGTACGGCAGCGCGAAATGGCCGTCCGGCTGTCCATGGGATCGAGTCGCCAGCGCCTGATTCGTCAGTTGTTGACCGAGAGCCTCTTGATGGCCGTCGCGGGTGGCGCGGTAGGCCTCCTGGTGGCCTGGCTGGGGCGGCGTGTGCTACTGGACTGGATCTCGTCGCGCGAGGGCGCGATGTTTGCCCTTCAAGCGGAAACGGACGAGCGGACGCTGATGTTCACTCTGGCTGCGTCCGTGGCCGCCACGCTGTTGTTCGGCGCCGTGCCGGCGATTCGCGCGAGTACGGCCGACCCCATGGTCACGCTCAGGGGCGGCGGGCGATCCGCAACCGATGGCCGTGGCTGGCAGATCGGCAAGCTCCTCGTGGCGTCGCAGATCGCCCTCGCCCTGCTTCTGCTGGTCGGGGCCGGCCTGCTCGTGCGGACCGTCCGCAATTTGCAGGCGTTCGACCCGGGGTTCGATCGAGCGGGACTATATCTGTTGCACACAATGTTCCTCGGGCACAAAGGGCCACAGACAGGCAACCTCATCAGGGAGCTGTGGGACCGCATGTCGTCGGTGCCTGGTGTCCGAGCTGTGGGGATCGCGCAGACCGTGCCAACGGACGACCGTCGATTGAACATTACGCTCGACGGTGCCGAGCCATCGACGCAGGAACAAATGTACGTCGATCGTCTCATGGTCGGCCCCGGGTTCTTCGACGCCATGGGGGTGCCCATCCTGGAGGGGCGAGCGATTACCGTTCGCGACGATGAGCGGGCGCAGAAGGTGTGTGTCGTGAGCGCGACCGCGGCGCGGACCCTGTTCGGCGAGAGCAGCCCACTCGGGCGACGCTTCACCTTCACGCGCACCGGCGCCGAGTACACCGTCGAGATCGTTGGCGTTGCGAGAGACCTGAAGCGGGCCGATCCTAGAGGCGAGTGGCGTCCCGTTTACTGCCCGATGCTGCAGGACCTGCCGACGCTCAACGCGATCGTCCTCCTGCGGGCCGATGGCGACGCGTCAGCCGCACTCGCTGCGGCGAGACGGCAGTTCCGCGAGGTCGACCCAAATCTTTTCGTCGACATCACGTCGATGGACCGCAAGATCGAGGACAACGCCTTCTTCCAGCGCCTCCTGGCCACACTCTGCAGCGTATTCGGACTGCTGGCTCTGCTGATGGCGTCGATCGGACTCTACGGCGTGATGGCGTACACCGTGGCACGCCGAACGAACGAAATGGGCATTCGAATGGCGCTCGGCGCCGACCGGAGCGGCGTCGTCATCCAAGTGCTGCGCGAGTCGATGGCGGTCGTTGTGGCGGGTGTCATCGTCGGTGGCGCGGCTGCCTGGGGTGGGACGCGCCTGATTGCGAGTGCGCTGTTCGGAGTGAGCGCGATGGATCCGGTGACCCTGGCCATCTCGGTCTCCATACTGGGGATGGTGGCGCTGCTGGCAGGCTACATTCCCGCGAGGCGGGCCGCCGCCATCGATCCCGTTATCGCGCTCCGGGAGGAGCGATAGGCCCGATGCGGACCGGCGGACTGGGCCAAGGAGGGCGGGCCACTTAGTCGTCACCGCCGCCGCTGGCGCGGAAGTGTCCAGTTCTCGAGCGTAAGGTCTCGGACCCGCTCGAACTCGGCCACGTTGTTGGTGACAAGGGCGAGGCCGAGGGCTCTGGCATGCGCCGCGATCAAGAGGTCGTTGGCGCCTATCATCGCCCCGCGCCGTTTCAGGTCGGCCCGGATCTCGGCGTAGTGCCCGGCCGCGTCCTCGTCGAGTGCGAGGGCCTCCAGATAGGGGAGGAACGCGGCGAGAGCGGCGGCGTCCTGGGCGCGCCGAGGCGAGATCTCCACGCCGTACAACAGTTCAGCCTTCGTCACGACGGACATGCATACGTCGTCGACGGGCACCGACTGCAGGCGCTTGAGGACGAGCGGGTGAGAGCGCTTCATGATGTAGGAGCACGTGTCCGTATCCAGCATGAAGCGGGGCATCAGAGATCTCGTTCCTGGACGGGCAGGTCGTCGACGTCGGCCATGAAGACGTCGGACGCCACCGGCGCTGAGGCCAGATACGTCTTCCAGTCTCGGGGGCACGGTGAGAGGATTACGTCGTCGCCGACCTTGCGAATCACTACCTCATCAGTGGTGAACTGGAACTCCTTCGGCAGGCGCACGGCTTGGCTGCGGTTTGTCATGAAGACCTTGGCGGTGCGAGGCATCGTTGGACCCTCCAAATCCAGTATGCCATATACGAACGGTATATGGCGCCGCGTGCGCAATACGTGCGTCTACCCGGGCCTTTGAGCGGTTCTAGCGGATCTGGAGGACGTGCAAATCCCGTAAGTTCTTTGTTTTCAACAGGTGGACGCAGTCCGAATCCCACCCTCTCCGCCAAATAAGTCACTTGGAATCAGTTGTTTAAATCCATGAGCTAAAGCCCGTGTGCCCTTCGTTGTCGTGAGCGGACCGTTTTGCGCCGCGCGACG
>Ga0073904_10001187_pt1 | contig 19447 bp, 19 predicted proteins | sample KloWWTrecipitate_FD_66668 | JGI IMG/M metagenome (GOLD analysis project Ga0073904, IMG submission 66668) | Active sludge microbial communities from Klosterneuburg, Austria, studying microevolution and ecology of nitrifiers - Klosterneuburg... | ecosystem: Engineered > WWTP > Aerobic digester >... | reverse complement strand
TCGATGGCGAGGGTGAGCCCGACCGGCCCTCCCCCGCAGATGAGCACCGGCACAGTGAGCGCATCGGTGTCGGTGGTCATGGTCAGCCTCGGGTTCGGGTCGGTGGGCGGTCGTGGCCTGTGCCGGACCGATCAGCCGCCCATGAGGACCGCGAGCGGGTTGGGGTGCTCCTTCTGGAGGGCCCAGGCCCGGTCGGTGAGTTCCTCGGTGGTCGCGCCGGCCTTGCGGGCGGCGAGCAGGTCCTCGGGGTCGAAGCCCGGACCGACCGAGTCAGCGGCATATTCAGGACCATGCATGTAGCCCGTGGCGTCGTCCGGGTCCTCGAAGCGGTCGATCTGGAGCTCGACGAAGTTGCGGTCGGGGTCCTGGTAGTACATCGACATCGTCACCCCGTGGGCGATGCATACCGCGGGCTTGATCCCGTTGTCCCGCAACGTTTCATAACGGTCAAGAAGGTCGTCGACGGATTCGAACGTGTATGCCGAGTGGTGCAATGCCGCCGTGGTCGCCGTCTTGGCTTCCATCGGGATCGGCGGGTGGAGCAGGGCGACTCGGTGGTGCTCCTCATCGAAGGTGAGGAAGCTCAAGGTCTCGTCCTGGTAGACGACGTGGGCGTCCAGCACCGCCTTGTACCACTCGCGCATGGCCTCGGGCTGCGCGGTCTGGAAGACGATGTGGGCGAACTTCGGCTTGGCCATGAGGGTCTCCTTGATCGGGTGGGGCCGGTGGTGGATCTGGTCGATGTGAGGGGTCAGGCAGTGGTGAAGGTCGTCGTGAGTTCGCCGATGATCTCCGCGTGGGTCACGAGACGGTCCCCCGCCTTGAGGGTGACGCGGGGATCGCGGGTCCAGCCGATGCCGGCGGGGGTGCCGGTGAAGATGAGGTCGCCCGGGAGAAGGGTGGCGACGGCGGAGAGTTGCTCGATGAGCTCATCGATGGCGAAGACCATGTCCGCGGTGGTGCCGTCCTGCATGCTTTCGCCGTTGAGCGTGCAGCCGAGCGCGATCGCCTCACGATCCGGGAACTCCTCCGGGGTGACGATGACCGGCCCGACGGGCGAGAAGCCCGGGTAGGACTTGCCGAGCGAGAACTGAGGGGACGGGCCGCGCCATTGAACGAGGCGCTCCGAGAGGTCCTGCCCGAGCGTCAGGCCGGCCACGTGGTCCCAGGCCTCGTCACGACTGATGCCATGTCCGCCCCGCCCGATGACGACGACGAGTTCGGCCTCGAAGTCGACAGCGTCGGAGGGCAGGACCACCTCCGCGTGGGGCCCCACGACAGAGGAGGAGAACTTGGCGAAGACGACGGGGCTGCCTTCGGGGAGGTCGAGGCCGGCCTCAGCAGCGTGGTCGCGGTAGTTGAGTCCGATGGCGAAGATCTGCGACGGGCACGGCACGGGAGCATCGAGATCGGCGGACTGGTACTCCGCCGCAGGGGCGGCCTCGAGTTCGGCGGCGCGGGCAGCAGCCCAAGCCCTGAAGTCATCCCAGCGCGCCATGAGACCAGCCGGATCGGCAGGGAACTCCCCTCCGGTGACCGTGGCGATGTCGACCGCCCCCTCAGGGCGAATGACACACAGGCGGTTGTCGATGGTGGCGACTCGCATCGTGAACCTCGTCGTTGAGATCGGTGGAGCCTTCAACCTAGACTCTGATATGTGATAACACAACCCTTGTAGTCAGATTTGATAACGTTTGCCCGGTGGTTCCCAGAGGCGAGAGAGCGGCATGACCATGAGCACGACAGCGGGCCCATTGGGCGCCGAGGGTGCGTCCAGCGCAATGGGTGCCCTCCGGCCCATTGCGCAGCAGTCACTCTCTGCGCAGGTCACCTCGGAGTTGCGCCGCTCGATCGTCTCCGGCGACCTCACACCCGGCCAGAGCCTCTCCCTCCGCAAGCTGGCTGACCAACTCGGGGTGAGCTTCATTCCCGTGCGCGACGCCCTCAAGGTCCTCGAGTCCGAGGGCCTCATCACGAACCCACCGGGACGGAGCGCGAGCGTCGCGCCCCTCGACCTGGCCGAGTTGCAGTCGGTCTATCGGATCCGTCGTCGCCTCGAGCCCGATCTCGCGCGTCGTGCGGTGCGCGGTCTGTCCGATGTTCAACTCGACGCGCTCTATCAGGTCGCGACCGACCTCGGAGACGAGCGGCGCAGCATGGACGACATCTACGACGACCACCGGGCCTTCCACCTCGACCTGCTGGCACCCGCCGCAACCGCGTGGGACGAAAGGATCCTCACCGTCCTCTGGCAGGCCTGCGAGCGCTACGTGCGGATTGGCTTCGGACTCCTCGACACCGACCCCGAGGAGCACCGCCGGCGTGCCGAGGCGCACCAACTCCTCGTCGATGAGTTCCGCACCCGAGATCCGGAGGCCGCAGCTCGGGCCCTGGACGAGCATCTCGCCCACAACGAGACGATTGCGAGCCGGGCACTCGCCCAGCGAGACGCTGTCGGGGACTGAATGCAGCCGGGCCGATCAGGCCAACTGGTCGGCTCTGACCCATGTGGCGTGGAAGCCTGACGGGACCCGTCGGGGCAGCAGCACCCTGGCGATGGGTCCGGCCGTCAGGTCCTCGGCGGAGAAGATGTTGATCTCGCCGCGGTCCTCGCCCTCATCGTTGACGAAGCACACGAGGTAGCCGTCGCGCTCGTGGGTGGATCCGTCGCGGGCGGCAAACGGCGCCTCGGAGCCCCACCGTCCCGGTCCGAAGCCGTGTCGCTCCTTGGCGCCGGTCAGGGAGTCGAAGCCCACGATGCCGTCGAACAGAAGCGTGGGTTCGTTGGCCAGGCTCATGTTGTAGGAGTAGCGGTGCGGTTGACCCATGATGCGTGAGTCGACGCTGGGGAACTCGATGTTGTCCTCGTCCAGGGCCGACTCCGTGGTCGCGCCGGTCCGCAGGTTGAAGCGGTAGCGGTAGAGCTGGGCATCGAGGCGCATGTAGGCGAGCATGCTCGCGAGGGGGTGATCAAAGGTGCTCTGGTGCTGGGGGCTCTTGACTCGGCAGACGTCCATGACGATCTCATCGCCCTCTTCCCAGGCGTTCACGACGTGGTAGATGTAGCAGGGCCGGGCCTCGAACCACTGCACCTGATCGCCGGTGCCGTGCCGCCGAATCACCGCGAACCGCGACAGCAACGACTTGTCGTAGAAGATCCGGTACTTCCCGTTGCGGCGCGCGTCCTGATCCTGGACCAACGGGAGGTCCATCAGCACGGTGTAGTTCGTCGTGATCGCCATGTCGTGCGGCAGTCGTGGCCCGGGTAGATCAACCTGGGTGAGATGGGTCTGGATGCCATCCGCACCGATGATCCCGTAGCGCATGAAGTCCATGTCCGGCCCGTAGTCGAACCACATGAGTTCCCCAGTGCGCTCGTCGACCTTGGGGTGGGCCATCATGTCGCCAGCGAAGGTCCCCAGGAAGTCCTGAGCACCGAGCGTCTCGAGCGACAGGGGGTCGATCCCATACGGCTGGCCGCACAAATACCACGTCGCCAGCACCTGACCCCGGTGATAGATCACGTCGGTGTTGGCGGCGTCCTTGATCCCCAACCCGTGACCATTGCCCCACGGATTGTCCTTGGGGTTCTCCATGAGACCTGTCCACAGCGCCCGACCCGCTGCGGACTCCTCACGGAAGGCCTGCGTGCGCACATACCGGTTCTGGTAGCGCACCTTTCCGTTCTCGAAGTGGGCCGCATGGATCATGCCGTCCCCATCGAACATGTGATACCGCCCGGGCGCGGCGAACTGACGGTTCGGGCCGTTGCGTAGGTAGACCCCATTGAGGTCGGTCGGGATCGTCCCGATCACCTGGAGCTCATCCGTCGACAGTTCATCCTCGACCGGTGCATAGACCCCCAGAAGATAGGGATTCTCGACGGAGTCCACGGGCCGAGCGACCGCGATCGGGCCGCGGCTCTTCATGTCGTCTGTCATGAGGTCGTCCTTTCTGAACTGATGAGCAGTTGCGTGCAGCGGAAGAGCGCGATCGTGCGTCCGGACTCGTCCAGGACCGTGGCATCCCACACCTGCGTGCGTCCACCCCGGTGGACCGGCACGGCGACCGCAGAGATGACACCGGACCGGGCCGTGCCGAGGTAATTGGTCTTGAGTTCCACCGTCGTGAAGCCCGACGCCGTCTCGGGAAGGGACAGGCGCGTCCCGAGACCGCATGCCGTGTCCGCGAGCGCGACGACAGTCGCCGCATGGAGATAACCGTTGGGCGCGAGGAGCCGCTCCGTGACCGGCATTTCGCCGACGATGCGATCGGGCGATGCCTCGAGCACCCGCATGCCGAGAATCCCCGGCAGCCGGCCCGCGAGCAGAGCAGTCAGCTCCTCGGCGATCGGCCGGTCGTCGCCACGTGGCGTGGGTCGGGCCTCAGCCATGGGTCAGGCCCCCTGCGCCGGGGCAACCGGCGGGGGGCCCACCGCGACCTGCCGCCGGTCCTGGATCACCCGGAACCGTCCCGCGATGAAGGACTCGTCCGTGAGCGTGGCATTGCCCGCCGGATTGAGTCCCGTCACGTGGTAGTCGCTGTAGGCCGCCGCGAACTGCATGGGCATCGACGAAGCGAGGTTCACCGAGAGCGAGGCGCCGGCATCGGCGTAGGCATCCACGATGCTGTCGATGGTGACTTCATCCGTGCAATACAAGTAGGAGCTGATCGCACCATGCTCGCGGATGCTGGTCGTCGCGTGTTCGACGGCAGACGCGGTGTCCGCACAGGCGATGAGATGAGCGACGGGGCCGAACTGCTCGCCGTCCGGCAGGTCGTGCCCCGTGCGGAGGTCATGGCTGACGACCAGGGGGGTGATGACTCTGGCACGGGGATGGTCGGGGTGGTCAAAGGTGGTGGGTCTGCGCACGAGCCGACCGCTCTCCTCCGCCCGCTCGGTCGCGTCACCAAGCGCGGTCAGGGTCGCCTCGGCCTGAAGGGCACCACAGACCGCCGCTGCCCGCCGGGGACTGGCCGCAAGCTCATCGAGAGCAGCGACGAGGGCGGCAACCACCTCGTCACGCGACACGGGCCCGTCCGGAGTGAGCACGCCACGGTCCGGGAGGTAGATGTTCTGGGGTGAGGTGCACATCTGCCCGCTGAAGAGGGATAGAGCAGTGGCAAGGGTGCGCAGGGTGGCTGGCAGGTCAGCGGTGGAGTCGAGGATCACGGTGTTGGCCCCGGCGGTCTCGGTGTAGACGAGAGTCCCGGGGAGGTTGCGCTCCAGCCAACCACCGAAGACCGGGCTTCCGGTGAAGTCCACGATCCGGGTGCTCGGATGCTCGGCGATCCGTGCGGCGATCGGATCGTCCATCGTGTCCACGACCAATTGCACGGCATCTGCGGGGAGGCCTGCCGCGATGAGGACGTCCCGGATCACCTCGACGGCCATGGCGGTCGCGAGGACCGAGTGAGGGTGTGGCTTGACGAGCACCGGGTTGCCGGTGGCGAGGTTCGCCATGATCGCCGGATAGGCATTCCACGCCGGGAAGGAAGCGCACGCGACGACCAGGGCCGGGCCCACCGGGCGGGCCCGATAGCGCTTGGCCAGCGTCACGGTGCTGGAGCCGAAGGATTGACTCCACTCCACCTGCTCCGGGATCCGCGTCAGGGCAGACCAGGCCATCGCCAGCGCCTCCAGACCCCGATCCAGCGCGTTGGTGCCGCTGCCGGTGCAGGCCATCCCGAGGCTCTGGCCGGTGGTGTGCGCCGTCGCGGCCGCGAACTCCGCGCCGCGGGCGTGGATCATCGCGAGGCTCTCGAGCCCGACTCCCACGCGCGTCCGGACACTCGCGTCCCGCAGCGCCGGCCAGGCCGCTGTTGCCGCCGAGAGCGCCTCATCCACGGAGGGCGCGGAGTAGGTCACCCCCAGCGGCTCTCTCGTGTAGGGCGAGACCTCGGCCGCACGGATCCGCCGGGACGTGGGGGCGCTGAGCATGAAGGTCGTCCCCGAGCGGGCGGCCACCCACTCGTCGGCATCCCGGGCGTTCGGAGGGGTGATCGGGGCGTATGCCGTGTACGCGCCGCGCCTGCTGTTGGCCTCAACCGCGGCGAGCAAGGTGTCCCGGTGGGCGTCGTAGAACAACCTGTCGCTCACTTCCTTGGCGCGGCTCGAATCTGTCGTCACCCAACCACCTTGGACCGATGGACTCCCACCAGCAAGTGGCCCGGCCGGGCAAATCTCCCCGTGCGCTTGGTGCCCATGACCTCGTAGGATTGCTCCCCATGCGGGGGCTTCTCCGAAGGGGGCGTCACGCCGACAGCATCATTCCCACCAGGTTTGTTGCCGTCGGCGCTCTTGTCGTTCTCGCCCTGACAGGTGCGGGAGTCGCTGTCGCCCAAGGCTTTTCCTCTGAGCGAAGCCCCTCGACAACACCATCGACGGTGACGCGAGCCGCCGCGGTCATCCTCGCGGACGACCATCAGGCCGAGGATCAGTCCGCCGAGACCAAGGCCCTGCGTGCCGAGTTCGCCGCCTCCCGCGCCAAGCTCCTGCGGGCCGCCTCCGAGGAACCCCCCACCGAGGAGGAGGTCCTTGCCGAGCACGCGAACGACCTCGGCTTCGAAGAGGGCCTCGTCATATCGACGGCGCCGGTGGCGGGCAGTTCGATGCTCTTCCCCCTGACCGCCCCCATCACCTCTCCCTTCGGCTACCGACTGCACCCGATCGACGGCGCCTACAAGCTCCACTCCGGCACCGATTTCGGTGCCCCCTGCGGCACCCCGGTCGCTGCGACCAAGAGTGGCGTGGTGACCTCCGCCGGCTGGAATGACGGCGGCTACGGCAACCGAGTCGTGATCTCGCACGGCGTCATTGGTGGTTCGGCCTTCGAGACCACGTACAACCACCTGTCCACCATCGCCGTGCGGGTCGGCCAGCAGGTCAACGCCGGCGACGGAATCGGCAGGGTCGGCACGACCGGCGCGTCGACCGGTTGCCATCTGCACTTCGAGGTCCGCGTCAATGGCGCATACACCGACCCGATGCCCTATCTCGATGGGCGTGCCTCCGTGGCCGTCGTGGTCCCGCCCGCGGACGCACCAACACCGTCCCCCACCGCCTCGCCCAGCTCGTCGTCCACACCGACGAGCACCGGCACACCGACCCCGACGAGCACCGGGACACCGTCCCCTTCGACGACGTCCACCCCGACACCCACGACCACCCCGACGGCCACGACGGCGACGCCCACCCCCACGAGCACTGCGGGCGAGGGCGGCAGCACCTGAGGCGAGCGCACGGCATACGACGTCGTATGCCGTGTGCTCGCCGAACGCGTCAGCGGAAGGTGCGCAGCCGGAGACTGTTGCCGACGACGAAGACACTCGAGCAGGCCATGGCGGCCCCGGCCAGCATCGGGTTGAGCATCCCGAGCGCGGCCAGCGGGATCGCCGCGACGTTGTAGGCGAACGCCCAGAACAGGTTGGTCTTGATCGTCGACAACGTCCGACGGGACAACCGAATGGCGTCCGGGACGCTGGCGAGGTCTCCCCGGACGAGGGTGATATCTGCGGCCTCGATGGCGACGTCGGTCCCCGTGCCCATGGCCATGCCGAGGTCAGCGGTGGCGAGGGCAGCGGCATCGTTGACGCCGTCGCCGACCATCGCGACCACGTGGCCCGCTGCCTGCAACTGTGCGACGACCTCGACCTTGTCAGCGGGCATCACGTCAGCGTGAACGGAGTCGATGCCCACCTCAGCCGCGATGTGTTGGGCTGCTGCTGCGTTGTCGCCGGTGAGCAGGACCGGTGTGAGACCCAGTCGTCGCATCTGCTCTATGGCCGCACGGCTGCTCGGCTTGACCTGGTCGCTCACCACGAATAGCCCGCGGGCTCGACCAGCCCAGGCCACCACGACCACCGTGCGGCCCTGCTGTTGCGCGGTCGCCATGGCGTCCCGAAGCGTCGTCGGAAGACTCGCCTCCCCGCGGTCGAGAAGGCTCGGGCGGCCGACGCGAATCTCCTGGCCTTCAACGGTCCCGACGACGCCCTGCCCCGGGCGATTGACGAAGTCGGTCACCCTCGGCAGCGTGCCGACCTCGCCCGTGGCAGCGGTCGCAATGGCCCGCGCGATGGGGTGCTCCGACGGTGCCTCGAGGGCTCCGCCGAGGCGCACCACGGCATACCGATCCTCACCTTCGGCGACCACGATGTCGGCGACTTCCATCCGTCCTGAGGTGACGGTGCCCGTCTTGTCGAGGACGACAGTGTCGATGCGTCGGGTGGATTCGAGGATTTCCGGGCCCTTGATGAGGATGCCGAGTTGTGCCCCCCTCCCGGTCCCGACGAGCAGAGCCGTCGGGGTCGCCAGGCCGAGGGCGCACGGGCAGGCCACGATGAGGACGGCCACGGCAGCGGTGAAGCCGGCGCTCCAGCTGCCTCCAGCGATGACCCAGACGGCGAGGGTGGCCAGGGCCACGAGGATGACGATGGGGACGAAGACCGCCGAGATGCGGTCAGCGAGCCGTTGGACCTCCGCCTTGCCGGACTGTGCCTGCTCGACCAAACGCCCCATCTGCGCGAGTTGGGTGTCGGGACCGACCCTCGTGGCGCGCACCACGACGACACCGCCGGAGTTGACCGTGGCACCAGTCACCGCATCGCCCACGGTGACCTCGATCGGGAGGGACTCCCCGGTGAGCAGCGAGGCGTCGACGGCGGACGCACCCTCGATGACGACACCGTCGGTGGCGATCCGCTCCCCCGGGCGCACCACGAAGCTGTCGCCGACGGCAAGGTCCTCGATCGGAATACGGATCTCAGTGCCGTCGCGGAGGACGCCGACGTCCTTGGCGCCGAGCTCGAGGAGGGCCCGGAGTGCGGCGCCAGCGCGCCGCTTGGCGCGCTTCTCGACGAACCGTCCGGCGAGGACGAAGGTCGTGACGCCAGCAGCCACCTCGAGATAGATGTTGCCGGCGCCGTCGGAGCGCTGGATCGTCCACTCGAAGGCATGAGTCATGCCCGGCATACCGGCGGTGCCGAAGACCAGGGCATAGAGCGACCAAGCGAGAGCCGCCAGCACTCCGACCGAGATGAGGGTGTCCATCGTCGCGGCACGGTGCCGCAGATTCATCCACGCGGCGCGGTGGAAGGGCCAAGCGCCCCAGGTCGTGACCGGCAGGGCGAGCACCAAGGAGACCCACTGCCAGTACGGGAACTGGAGCGCGGGCACCATGGCCATGAGGATCACCGGGACCGACAGGACGATCGCGGTGAGGAGTCGCCGACGAAGCGTGTCGAGCTCACGGTCCTGGCTCTCCCCCGACTGCGGCTCACCCGTCACCGCCTGATCAGCCGGGGCGGCGGGGGCGCTGGGGTTGGTGGGGTCAACTGCGGCCGAGGAGGCCGGGGAAACCGACGGCCGAGGCAACACGGCCGTGGCCGTGTAGCCGGTCCTCTCGACGACGGCGATGAGGTCGTCCGGTGACAGGTCCGGTGGCCCGGTCACGTGGGCCTTCTCGGTCGCATAGTTGACCGATGCCTCGACACCGTCGAGTTTGTTGAGGGCCTTCTCGACACGCATCGCGCAGGAGGCACACGTCATCCCTCCGACCACGAGGTCGATGGGCGTGGCCTCGGTGCGGGTGTCCATCACTCTGGCTGCCTTCCTGTGTCGTTGCTGCTGGTGCCCAGCCGGATTGTCAGGCGCGGGTCGCGGCGTAGCCGGCTTCCTCGACGGCTGCGATCACGTCGGCATCGGCGACGGAGTCATCGCCCCGGACGACGAGACGACCCTCCGAGGCGCTCACGTCAACGGATTGCACACCCGCGACCTGACCGACCTCCTCGGCCACCGCCTTCTCGCAGTGCCCGCAGGTCATCCCGACGACGTCGTAGTTGAACTCGCTCATGATCTCTCCTTCTATATACCCCATAGGGGTATGCCGTATTCCCACCATACGCCCCGGGCTGATCGCTCGCAACGCCGGTGGTCGGGCTCAATGGAAGGTGACCCACTCGTCCAACGGCGCTCTGTCGGACGTCCAGTCGTTCACGGGAGCCGACCGGTCGGCATACCCAATCGCGATGCCGCAGAAGAGCATCAGGTGATCGGGGAGATCGATGGCCCGCGCCACCAGGTCGTGCTGTGCAGCCCATGCCTCCTGCGCACAGGCGGCCAGCCCCTCGGCGTGAAGAAGCAGGAGAAGGGTCTGGAGGAAGCCACCCAGGTCGGACCACTGGGGCGCACCCATCCCCCGATCAACGAGGATGAACGCGCCCACAGGCGCTCCGAAGAACTCCCAGTTCCTCGCGAACTGGCCCAGCCGAGAGAGTTTGTCCTCCCGCGGGATGCCCAGCGCGGCATACAACTGCTCGCCGTTGTCGAAGCGGCGCTCGCGATAGGGCGACCAGAGGGAGGGCGGATAGACCGGATATTCGGCGTCGGGGAAGGGCTCGCTGCTGGCCAGTCGATCCCGAACGGCATGGACGAGCGCGCCCTTCGCTGCGCCGGTCACGATGGCGACGTGCCACGGCTGGACATTGCCACCGGAAGGGGCTCGACTCGCTGCGGCGAGCACCCGCTCGAGCAGGTCGCGTTCGACCGGCCTGTCCTGGAACGCCCTCGTCGATCGCCGTTCCGCGACCGCTTCCCACACATCCATGACGTCCTCCTTCATCCGTGCCCATCCTTGCCGCCTCGGGAGCAGCATGCTCTCTCCGGTCTCTGCGACCATGGCAGTCATGTCCCCCCAGCCCAGAGTCGCGAGCGTCAACGTCGGCGAGATCGCCTCGCTCCCGCATGGCCGGACGAGCGTGCAGACGGCGATCCGCAAGCACCCCGTCGAGGGCCCGGTTGCCCTGGGGTCGCTCGGCTTCACGGGCGACCATCAGGCCGACACACGCAATCACGGCGGTCCGGACAAGGCGGTGCTGCTCTTCTCGCTGGAGCGATACCCGAGCCTGGCCCGGCACATCGGACACGAGGTCCCCGTGCCGTCCTTCGGTGAGAACCTCACGATCACGGGCGCCTCGGAAGAGGGCGTCTGCATCGGCGACGTCATCCGGATCGGGACCGCCACCCTCGAGGTGAACCAGCCACGCAACCCCTGCTACAAGCAGGCAGCGCTGCACCAGGTGAAGGATCTCGTCCTCGAGGTCGAGCGGACCGGTGCCACCGGTTGGTATGCCCGCGTGCTCGAGCCCGGCGAGGTCACCGCCGGGGACGAGGTGACGCTGATCGATCGACCCTTCGCGGATGTCACGGTGGCGTCCGTCAATCGGCTCCTGCATCCCTTGGACGACGCGACCTTCGATCATGCGCAGATCGAGCGCCTGCTGATGATCCCTGCCATCGCAGCCAAGCTTCGCGATCGACTGGAACACCTGTTGCGCAACGAGATCGAGGACCCGAGCCGTCGTCGCCGGGGACCCGACGCCTGATCAGGCGGGCGCCCCGTCCGATGCGCGCAGCACGTCGTCGAGCAGCAGGGCGAGGCCCTTGGGGTCTTGGATGTGCAGGTCGTGGATTGCTCCGGGCTTGACCCTGACGTCCCACCCGAACGCCCGGAACTCCTCGGCCCGTTCCGGTGACACACAGAAGCTGGGGGATGCCAGCACGATGGTCGAGGGCACCGCGGGCGGAGCGGGCACGAAGCCCGGCGTCCGGCACGCGACGAGTTGCTTCATCATCGACGGATCCCACTTCGCCCATGCAGCCCGGATGCGGTCGAGCGTGTCCGGCGCGGCGGTCTTGGGAGGGGATCCCATGGCCTTCAACAACCAGGTCGGGAATCGCGCCTGGTGAGGCGCAACGTATTCGAGCAGCACGGCATACGGTTTGGTCACCGTGAAGGCCGGGTCGAGGCCGATGTATCGCTTGGGCCGCAACGCTTCTGACGCCTCGGCGCCGACACGGCCGCCCAGTGATTGACCGATGAGGAAGTCCAGGCCGGTGGGCAGGTTCTCGACCGCGTCGGCAATGAAGTCCTCGATCGCGTATGCCGTGGAGCGCGGGCTCTGCCCGTGGCCGCGTTGGTCGACGAGCAGCAGTCGAAGGTCGTACGTGTCCACGAGGATCCGGCCGAAGTCGCGCCAGATGTCATGCGTCATCGAGGCGCCGTGGAGCAGCGCCGCGGTCCGCGGACCGTCCCCGATGGTTGTGGTGAAGAGCTTCATCAGGCGATCCGGGCGAACCTCGGGTCGCCCTCCTGGCCGATCTCGGGGATTCGTCGCACGGCCAGACCACCGAGCAGGCCGAGGACCGCGATCGTCAGGTAGAAGGCCTGATAGCCGCCGAGGGCGATGAGCGGAGCGGCCATGAGTGGCACGACCGAGGCCGGGAGCGACCCCGCGATTCCCAGGACGGCGAAGTCCTTCCCGATGTTCTCGGCGTCGGGCAGCATCCTGATGCAGAGGGCGAAGTCGGTCGCTAGGAAGATGCCGAAGCCGATGCCCAGCACACCCACGCCGACATAGACCATCGGCAGCGCCTGCGCGAAGGCCAGGACGACCAATCCGGCTGCAGCGATGAGGGATCCGCCCATGACGAAGGGCTTCTGCCGCTTGAACTTGTCCGAGAGCACACCACCGATGCCGCAGAGCACGGACACGAAGAGGATGTTGACGACGGTCAGCGCCACGACCGACTTGCTCACCTCGTCCTTGTCCATCCCGAAGCGGTCGAGCAGCATGAGCGCGAGGTAGGCCGCGCTGGCGTAGGTGCACGTCACCAGGAAGCGCACCGCCCAGGCCCACGCAAACGCCGGGTGCTTCTTCGGGCTCAGCCAGTAGGCCTTGGCGAGCTCGCGCAGGCTGAGCGGGGCCTCATCTTCGGGCCGGACATGCTTCGGGTCACGCATGATGAGGACGCCGATGATGGCGCCCGTCATCCCGGCGAGAGCAACGATGATCCACTGCAGCGCCGGCGAGTGGGTGGCGAGACTGACCGCACCCAGACCGATGACCGGTGCGATGGCACCGATCATGCCCACGAGGCCCGAGGCCGATCCCCGTCGATCGGCCGGGATCTGGTCTGCCACAGAGGCATTCGCCGCGGCGAACTCGAAGTTCATGAGGATCTGAACGCAGCACCACACGAGGGCGACCTGCCAGACCTGGGTCGTGAACATCATCGTCATGAGGACCAGGCAGCCGGTCACGCCACCGGTGAAGATCCATGTCCTGCGGCGGCCGAAGCGAGCCGTCGTCCGATCACTGATCCGGCCCGCGAGCGGGTTGGCGATGATCGCGCACAGCCCCCCGAGGCCAGCCACGACGCTGAAGGCCGACGCGGCACCCTTGCCCGCTATCGTCGACAGGTGGAGTGTGAGGAGCAGCGTCGCGGGGACGACGTTGACGATGAAGCCGCCGCCGAAGATCGCGACGAGCGCCGTCAGCAGCCGCCGATACGGCGTGGCCGGCGCCGGAGCAGCCAGCGCGGGAAGGGGTGCATCGGACCCCAGGAAGGGCGCGTCGACAGTCATCCGGGAGTCCTTTGGTTGCGGTGCAGTGGGCTGACAGTAGCAACGACTAGTACGCCTTGACTATTAATTCTCGGAAGGGAATGCTTTCGACATGACACGTGTCAGTACTGAGCAAGGAATCGTCGAGGGACTCGAGGTCGACGGCCTCCACCACTTCCGCAACGTGCCCTACGCCGCGCCCCCTTTCGGCGCCAACCGGTTCGAGCCGCCCCGCCCGCCCATGGCCTGGGACGGCATACGGGATGCGACGAAAGCCGGCCCCAACGCTCCCCAACCGACCCTCGTCGACGTCGATCCCTGGGCACCACTCTTCGGCCCTCGCCCCTGGGGTGAGGACTGTCTGACACTCGAGGTCTGGACCCCGGACCCTGGAGCAGCACGACTGCCCGTCATGGTCTTCATCCACGGAGGCGGCTTCATCAGCGGCGCGGGCTCACTCCCCGGGCACACCGGTCGAACCTTTGCGCGTGACGGCATCGTCCACGTCGGAATCAACTACCGCGTGGGGATCGAGGGCTTTGCCTATCTGGGTGAAGGTCGCGACAACCTCGGGCTGCGCGACCAGCAATTCGCCCTCGAGTGGGTGCAGCGCAACATCGCTGCCTTTGGCGGCGACCCGGGCAACGTCACGATCTTCGGGCAATCAGCGGGGGCCGTCAGCACCTTGCTCCACACCGTCATGCCGGGCTCCTACGACCTGCACCACCGCGCGATCTCGCAGAGCGGGTCGACGATCGTCACTCAGGACATCAGCCGCGCCGAGTCCTTCACGAAGGCGGTCGCCAAGCGACTCAAGGTCGCTCCCACGGCCGAGGCGATGCGCAGCGTTCCCCTCGCGCAGGCCGTCGAGGCGACCAAGGCTGTGGAGCTCCGCTTCGTCCTCGGCTCGCTGTACGGCTCCAAGGACCCCATCTACATCTCCCCCTTCCGCGCCGTGCACGGCACGCAGACCCTCCCAGCCCCCGCCTTCTCGGTCGCGGGCACCAAGAGCCGCCCACTCATCGCAGGCACCTGCCAGAACGAAACCGCCGGCTTCATCAACGCGATTGCCGGACTCGGGCCCGGAGGCCCGCTGGTGCGTCGCGGGCTCTTCCACGCCCTCGATCTGGACGACGAGGTCAAGCACGCATACGCGAGCGGACCGCGCCGGATCACCGACCGCAACGCCCTGCTCGAGGCGGCGTGGACCGATTGGGCCTTCCGCATGCCGACGATCCGCCAGCTCGAATTGCGTCGCGATCCCTCCTGGCTCTATGAGCTCCGGTGGAAGGCCATCCCCGGCGGTCTGGGATGTGAGCATTCCCTCGACATGCCCTTCGTGCGCGATGACCTCGCCTCCACCGCACTCATGGAGCCGGACGCCGCGAACCTTTTCAAGGGAGCTCCGCAGTCCGTGGCCGATGCCATGCACGGAGCCTTCGTCGCGTTCGCCAAGACTGGCGACCCCGGCTGGGCTCCCTACACCCCCGACTCCCGCGCCACGATGGTCTTCGACACCGAGTCCCGCGTCATCGACGACGCGGCGGGCGTCGAGCGGATCGCCTGGGCCAATCGTTGGTGACCCCCGTCGTACCGCGTTCTACGGCGCAGTAAGTGTCGCCACCGCAGCACATACTGCGTCGTAGCACGCGGTACGGCAGGGCAAGACCAAGGCCGCGTATGCCGGGAGGCGAGTCCCGGCATACGCGGCCTTTGCCTTGGGTTGCGTCAGGTCAGTGCACGGCCCGGGACTCCTCGCCCCAGTGGGCCTTGCGGAGTTCACGCTTGAGGATCTTGCCGGCACCGGAGATCGGGAGGGCGTCGATGAACTCGACGCTCCGGGGCAACTTGTAGCCGCCGATGTGCTCACGGCAGAAGTCCCGGAGCTCCTCGGCGGTGACCTCCTGATCGGGGGCGCGGACGACAACAGCGTGGACTCGCTCGCCCCACTCCTCATCCGGGACGCCGATGACCGCGACCTGCGCGACGGCGGGGTGCTTGATGACGGCGTTCTCCACCTCGGCCGTGTAGACGTTCTCCCCGCCCGTGACGATCATGTCCTTGATCCGGTCAACGATGAAGACGTAGCCCTCGCTGTCCATGTAGGCCGCGTCGCCGGTGTGCATCCAGCCGCCTCGCAGCGCGTCCTCGGTCTCCTTCGGCTTGTTCCAATAGCCGGCCATCATGTGATCACCGCGGGCCACGACCTCTCCGACCTCACCGCGAGGCACCTCCACGTCGTCCGGGTCGACGATCTTCAACTCGCAGTGGCTCGCGGGCCGGCCGCAGGAGCGAGCAAGGGCAGGGTTCTTGTGGTCCTCCTCGGTGAGCACCGTTGCGATGGGCGCGAGTTCGGTCATCCCATAGGCCTGCGTGAAGCGCGCATTGGGGAACATCGCGCGCGCCTTGCCCAGGACCGATTCGGAGATGACCGAGGCGCCATAGATGACGGCCTCCATGCTGCTGAGGTCCGCAGCCTTGGCCTCCGGCGAGTCCACGAGCATCTGGATCATCGTCGGCACGAGCAGGGCACCGGTGACGTCATGGTCGGCAATCGCGTTGACGACTCCGGCGGGGGTGAACATCGGGACGATGACGTGGGTCGAGCCGGTGAGATTGCCGATGTTCCAGGCCGCGATGTCGGCGAGGTGGAACATCGGGGCGGCATGCAGGAGCACGCCACCGCGGGTGAGGATCGCGGTCGACACAAGGCTGCCCATGGCCGACATGAGGCAGGCCTGGTGGGAGAGCATCACGCCCTTGGACTCACCGGTCGTGCCGCCGGTGTAGAAGATGCCGTAGATCTCATCGCCACCGCGGCGCGCATCCTCGACCGGCTCGTGATCGGCGACCAATTGCTCGTAGGAGAACATGCCCTCGGGCGTCTCCTTCTCGCCGATGTGAACGACCGCACGCAGGTCGGGCACCTTCTCCCGCAGCACGCTGGGGCGAAGGTGTCATCGACGAACAGCACATTGGTCTGGCAGTCGTTGAAGGAGTACGCCACCTCCGCCGGACTCCAGCGGACGTTGACCGGATTGACCATCGCGCCCGCCCAGGGAACGGCCATGAGCAGCTCGTGATAGCGATCGCTGTTGAGGCCATAGATGCCGACCCGGTCGCCCTCGGCGACTCCGAGCGACCGGAGCGCGCCGGCCAACCGGGCGATGCGATCGACGGACTCGCGCACGGTGCGGGTGCGATCCCCGAACACGGTGGCCACCTGGTCAGGATCGCGCTGGAGCTGGGCGTGCAGGGACTGGGTGATGTACATCCGTCGACTCCTTCGTCGGGCGGCTCTGGTGAACGGTGATACGCCGTTCTGAGATCAACCGTGCGGCATCACTTGCCTGTGTGTCAAGGGTTATGACATGGTAAGTGAATATCGATTCGTTCATAGAGCAACGGAGGTCCGATGGAACGTGTACAGGTGGCGGGTGTCGGGATGGTGCCGTTCGCGACGCCGAGCCGCGCCGAGTCCTACGAGGTCATGGCCGGTGAGGCCATCCGCGCAGCCCTCGCCGATGCGGGGATCGGGCTCGATCAGGTGCAACAGGCCTACGCCGGCTATGTCTACGGTGACTCCACGAGCGGCCAGAAGGCCCTCTATGGCGTCGGGATGACCGGCATACCGGTCATCAACGTGAACAACAACTGCTCCACCGGCAGCAGCGCGCTCTGGCTCGCCCGGCAGGCCGTGGCCAGTGGCGCCGCAGATTGTGTGCTTGCCTTCGGCTTCGAGCAGATGGAGCGCGGCGCCCTCACCGCGAAGTGGACTGATCGGCCCAGCCCCTTCGTCGATTTCATGACCGTGGCCGAGGAACGAAACGGAGTCAGCGACGCACCGTTCGCCGCCCAACTCTTCGGCGGAGCCGGCGCGGCGTATGCCGAGGAGCACGGCACGGACCCGGCCACCTTCGCAATGATCTCGGTCAAGGCGCGTCGCCACGCGAGACACAATCCGTATGCCGTGTTCCGCGACGAGGTGACCGTGGAGGAAGTCCTGGGGTCACCGCACATCTTCGGCCCCCTGACCCGACTGCAATGCTGCCCGCCGACGTGCGGTGCTGCAGCGGCCCTCATCACGAGCACCGACTTCGCCCGTCGCCACGGCCTGCGGACCGATGTCGCCATCGCGGCGCAGGCCATGACGACCGACCAACCGGGGACCTTCGACTCCCCCACCGACCTGGTCGGCTTCGACATGGCCCGGCGTGCAGCCGACCAGGTCTATGAGGCATCAGGGGTCTCTCCGGAGGACCTGCGGGTCGTCGAGCTCCACGACTGCTTCACCGCCAATGAGCTGCTCAGTTATGAGGCTCTGCGCCTCACCCCCGACGGCACCGCAGAGAAGTTCATCCGCGATGGCGACAACACCTATGGGGGGCGCGTGGTCACCAATCCCTCCGGCGGGCTGCTGTCCAAGGGCCACCCCCTCGGGGCCACCGGTCTGGCCCAGTGCGCCGAGCTCACCTGGCAGTTGCGCGGTGCGGCCGGTGCCCGGCAGGTCGAGGACGTCACCATCGCCCTCCAGCACAACATCGGTCTCGGCGGAGCAGCCGTCGTCACCCTCTACGAGAAGGTCGCCTGATGGCCATCGACGTGGAGCGCGCCCTCGCGCTGGAGTTGCCGACTCGGGTCGTCGAGGTGGAGCGGGGGCGGTTGCGCTTCTTTGCCGAGGCGATCGGCGAGACGGACCCGATCTACCGCGATCTGGATGCAGCCCGCGCCTCCGGTCATCCCGACCTACCCGTGCCCCCGACCTTCTTCTTCTCGCTGGGGCTGGAGGGAGCCGACCCCTTCGGCTACCTCGACGAGTTGGGCATCGATCTCGGCCGAGTGCTCCACGGCGAGCAGTCCTTCGACTACTTCACCACGGCACACGCCGGGGATGTCCTCACCCTCATCGAGCGAATCGTCGACGTCTCGAGCAAGCGCGGTGGTGCCCTCGAATTCCTCACCAAGGTCACCGACATCAGCCGAGACGATGAGCCGGTCGCTCGCGCCACCTCGGTGGTCGTCATCCGCAACCCGGACCCGCCCCCCACACCCGTTGAATGCGTGGAAATTCAAGGCCAGAGCATGGAATCTCCACGCACTCAACGAGCTGGGGAGGGGTCGGAATGAACCCCACGAACACGACGGTTGCTGTCGGGACGCACCTGCCGCCGCTGGCCCTTCCACCGATCAGTCGCACCACCCTGGCCCTCTTCGCCGGGGCCAGCGGCGACCACAACCCGATCCACATCGACCTCGACAACGCGCGATCGGCTGGTTTCGACGACGTCTTCGCGCAAGGCATGTTGAGCATGGCCTACCTCGGGCGATTGCTCACCGACTGGGTGCCCCAAGCCCAATTGCGTTCCTTCGCCACCCGCTTCGTCGCCATCACCCCGATCCACGCGCAGCCGACCTGCACGGGCAGCGTCGTCGCCGTGGACGAGCAGACCGCCACCCTCGATCTCACCGTGACCCTCGCCGACGGCACTGTCACGCTCGCCGGCCGCGCCGTCATCACCCACCCCACCACTGCGCACCCGAACAGCTGAGGAGCCCCCCATGTCCACGCTCGAACACAAGGTCGCCATCGTCACCGGTTCAGGCCGCGGCATCGGCCGCGAGATCGCCCTCAAGCTCGCTGCGGAAGGAGCTGCCGTCGTCGTCAACGACCTCGACGAGGCGCCAGCCCAGCAGACCGTCGCCGACATCGAGGCCACTGGTGGACGAGCTACCGCCTGCGTCGGTTCGGTGACCGAGGAGGATTTCGCCGAGCGCTTCGTGCAGACGGCGGTCGACACCTTCGGGGGGCTCGACATCATCGTCAACAACGCGGGCTACACCTGGGACTCCGTGGTCCAGAAGATGACCGACGAGCAATGGGCCGCCATCCTCGACGTCCATCTCACGGCTCCGTTCAAGGTCCTTCGCGCGGCCCAGCCGGTCATCTCGGCAGCGGTCAAGGCCGCCAAGGCAGCGGGTGAGCCGGTGTCCTGTCGCAAGGTCGTCAACATCTCCTCGATCGCCGGGCTCGGGGGCAACGC
>Ga0073904_10001186_pt1 | contig 19452 bp, 22 predicted proteins | sample KloWWTrecipitate_FD_66668 | JGI IMG/M metagenome (GOLD analysis project Ga0073904, IMG submission 66668) | Active sludge microbial communities from Klosterneuburg, Austria, studying microevolution and ecology of nitrifiers - Klosterneuburg... | ecosystem: Engineered > WWTP > Aerobic digester >... | reverse complement strand
ACGATTTGACCTGAAGCCCCTTGATAGAGTATTTTCGCGTGTTTTCCTGAAGCCCGTTGACATGGATCAATCCCCCATCGACGACATGAAATTCGAGACCGCACTCGCCGAACTCGAAAACATCGTCTCCAGCATGGAAGGTGGCAAGCTTGAACTCGAAGCCTCGATCACCGCCTACCGCCGTGGCATGGAACTAATGAAGCACTGCCAGGGGCAACTGGTACACGCTGAAGAGCAGATCCGCATTCTCGAAAACGGCCAATTTAAAGACGTCGACCGCAGCACACTGGAGGCCCAGTGAACGCAAACCCGTTTGCCGAATGGATGGCGGCGACGCAAAACCGCGTTGAAACTGCCCTCAGCCAGCACCTGCCCGGCCACGATTGCATCCCGGCCCGCCTGCATGAAGCCATGCGCTACGCCACACTGGGCGGTGGCAAACGCGTCCGTCCGCTACTTGCCTTCGCCGCCGGTGACCTGAGTAACGCTATGCCGGAAAAACTCGAGATCGTCGCCTGTGCCGTCGAGATGATCCACGCCTATTCGCTGGTGCACGATGACCTGCCATGCATGGACAACGACGACCTGCGCCGTGGCCGGCCAACCTGCCATATTGAATTCGACGAACCAACCGCGCTGCTGGTTGGCGACAGCCTGCAAACGCTGGCATTCGAGCTACTGGCCAGCCAGCCGATCACGGAGCCCGCCCGCCAGCTTGAAATGCTGACCCTGCTCGCCCATGCCAGCGGTTCGCGCGGCATGGCCGGTGGCCAGGCCATCGACCTCGCCTCGGTCGGCAAGGCACTCGACCAGCCCGAACTTGAACTGATGCATGCGCTGAAAACCGGCGCCCTGATCCGCGCCGCGGTACTGCTTGGCGCACTGACCGGCGAGCCGCTATCCACCAGCGAACGCCAGAACCTTGACCGCTTCGCCAAGCGCGCCGGCCTGCTGTTCCAGGTCGTCGATGACATTCTCGACTGCACCGCGAGCACCGCCACCCTCGGCAAAACCGCCGGCAAGGACGAAGCGGCCGCCAAGCCGACCTATGTCAGCCTGCTCGGCCTCGACGCCGCCCGCAGCTACGCCGACGAATTACGGGCCGATGCGCTCGACGCCCTGGCAGTTTTCGGCGAGCGTGCCACCCGCCTGACACAACTGGCCGATTTTATCTGCCACCGACAATTCTGAAATGAGCGCCTTCCCCTTGCTTGAAACCATCAACAGCCCGGCCGACCTGCGCCGTCTGGATCGCAAGCAATTGCCGCAACTGGCGACCGAGCTGCGCGCCTTTCTGATCGACTCCGTATCGCAAACCGGCGGTCATCTATCCTCAAACCTCGGTACGGTCGAGCTGACCATCGCCCTGCACGCCGTCTTCAACACCCCGGAAGACCGCCTGGTCTGGGATGTCGGCCATCAATGCTATGCCCACAAGGTACTGACCGGCCGCCGCAACGGCATGAGCGGCCTGCGCATGCACGGCGGCGTTTCCGGCTTCCCAAAACGCACCGAAAGCCCCTACGACACCTTTGGCGTCGGTCACTCCTCGACCTCGATCTCCGCCGCCCTCGGCATGGCGCTGGCCGCCAAGCATAAAGGCGAGGATCGCAAGGCCATCGCCATCATCGGCGACGGCGCCATGTCGGCCGGCATGGCCTTCGAAGCGATGAACAACGCCGGCGTCGCCGATGCCGACATGCTGGTCATCCTCAACGATAACGAGATGTCAATCTCGCCGCCGGTCGGCGCGCTCAACAATATCCTGACCCGCTTGATGTCCGGCAAGACCTTCAACGCCGCCCGCCAAGGCGCCCGCAACATGCTCGGCTTCGCCCCGCCGCTACTCGAACTTGCCCGCCGCGCCGAAGAGCACGTCAAGGGCATGATCGCGCCGGGCACGCTGTTTGAAGAATTCGGCTTTCATTACTATGGCCCGATCGACGGCCACGACCTCGATGCCCTCATCCCTACGCTGGAAAACCTGCGTCAGCTGAAGGGCCCGAAATTTCTGCACGTCATCACCAAAAAAGGTCAGGGCTACAAACTGGCCGAAGCCGATCCCATTCTTTACCACGGTGTCGCCAAGTTTGAACCAGGCGTTGGCATCAAGGCCAACAAGGGCGGCAAGCTGACTTACACCCAGGTGTTTGGCGACTGGCTGTGCGACATGGCCAAGGCCGATTCCCGGCTGGTCGGCATCACCCCGGCCATGCGCGAAGGATCCGGCCTGCTGCGCTTTTCCGTCGAGCATCCGGATCGTTATTTCGATGTCGGCATTGCCGAACAACACGCCGTCACCTTCGCCGCCGGCCTCGCCTGCGAGGGGCTGAAGCCGGTCGTCGCCATTTACTCGACCTTCCTGCAACGCGCCTACGATCAACTGATCCACGATGTCGCGCTACAGAATTTACCAGTCATTTTCGCGGTTGACCGCGGCGGTCTGGTGGGTGCCGACGGCCCGACCCACCACGGCACTTTCGACCTTTCATTCGTCACCTGCATCCCCAACATGGTGATCATGACCCCGGCCGACGAAGTCGAATGCCGCCGCATGCTATCCACGGCCTATACGCTGGATGGCCCGAGTATGGTGCGCTACCCGCGCGGTGGCGGCACCGGCACGGTACCAGAGATGAATCTCGACACCCTGCCCGTGGGTAAGGGCGAGATCCGCCGAACCGGTCACGATGTCGCCCTGCTTGCCTTCGGCAGCCTGGTACCGGCTGCGCTGGCTGCCGGCGAAGAACTGGACGCCACCGTCGTCAACATGCGCTTCGTCAAGCCGCTCGATATTGATCTGATTCTCCAGCTGGCCGGGAACCATTCCCTGCTGGTCAGTATCGAAGAGAATGCCGTAATTGGTGGAGCAGGCTCGGAAATCGAGCGCGTACTGGCTGAACATGGGCTAACGGTGCCGCTACTGCGCCTCGGCCTGCCGGACCGCTTCATCGATCACGGCGAGCAAAGCCTGCTACTCGCCGAACTCGGCCTCGACAAAAATGGCATCGTGGGTGCTGTACGTAAAATGCGCACCCGAACCAAGACACAATAATTCATTAAAGAACAGTACATGAGCACCCCAACCCCCCTCATCCCTGACGTTCAGAACACCGCCGACACCCGCCAACTGGCGATCAACAAGGTCGGCATCAAGGCGATCCGCCACCCGATCAAGGTGCAGGACAAATCGACCGGCGTGCAGCACACAATTGCTGTTTTCAACATGTACGTCGGCCTGCCGCACAACTTCAAGGGCACCCACATGTCGCGCTTTGTGGAGATTCTTAATAGCCACGAACGCGAAATCTCGGTCGAAAATTTCCCCGTCATGTTGCGCGACATGCTGGTCAAGCTCGAAGCCGAAACCGGTCACATCGAGATGAATTTCCCCTATTTCATCAACAAGACCGCCCCGATCTCTGGCGTGCAGAGCCTGATGGATTACGACGTCACCTTCATTGGCGACATCTCTCATGGTGAAATCACCACCTCGGTCAAGGTCGTCGTCCCGGTTACCAGCCTCTGCCCCTGTTCGAAGAAAATTTCCGAGTACGGCGCCCACAACCAGCGCTCGCACGTCACGGTAACGGCCCGCACCAATGATTTCATGTGGATCGAGGAAATCGTTCAGTTAGTTGAACAGGAAGCTTCCTGCGAGCTGTTTGGCCTGCTCAAGCGCCCGGACGAAAAATACGTCACCGAACGCGCCTACGACAACCCGAAGTTTGTCGAAGACATGGTCCGCGACGTCGCCGCCCGACTGAATGCTGAAGGCCGCGTTGATTCTTACATTGTTGAATCCGAAAATTTCGAGTCCATCCACAATCACTCGGCCTACGCACTGATTGAAAAAGACAAAACCCAGGCTTGATAGCGATTGCTACGGTCGACGCCCGATTTTTGGCAAAAACCGGAACATAAAAAAGGCGCCGAAGCGCCTTTTTTTATTGCATCCGAAGAAATCGCTTAAGCCGCAGCGACAACCTTGCGGGTCAGCTTTTCCTTGATACGTGCGGACTTGCCTGAACGCTCGCGCAGGTAGTACAGCTTGGCGCGACGGACATCACCGCGACGCTTGACTTCAACCGAAGCGACCAGCGGGGAATGGGTCTGGAAAGTACGCTCGACGCCTTCACCGGAAGAGATCTTGCGAACGGTAAAAGCAGAGTTCAGACCGCGGTTACGCTTGGCGATAACAACGCCTTCGTAAGCCTGCAGACGCTCGCGGGTGCCTTCTTTGACCTTGACCTGGACGACGATGGTGTCGCCCGGTGCAAAATCAGGGAGGGTCTTGCCCAAACGGGCAATTTCTTCTTGTTCCAGTTGTTCAATCAGGTTCATGTGAGATCCTTAAAATTTTATAAACACTTACTCACCGCATTGCTCCTCTCCGACGATTTCCGTGAGGAGTTGCGTTTCCTCCGCGCTCAACACGCGGTGCGCCAGTAAATCCGGCCGGCGCTTCCGGGTTCTCGCCAGCGACTGTTTCAGCCGCCAGCGACGAATTCTCTTATGATCACCGGACAACAACACATCCGGCACTCTTTGACCTGCGTAATCCTCGGGACGCGTGTAGTGCGGACAATCCAGCAGGCCCGTCACAAACGAATCCTCGACCGCCGAAGCGGCATCTCCGAGCACCCCCGGCAACTGGCGGACAACGGCATCAATCAACACCATTGCCGGCAACTCGCCACCGGAAAGCACAAAATCTCCGATCGAAATTTCTTCATCGACACAGCGCTCGATCAAACGCTCATCAATTCCTTCATAGCGACCACAAAGCAGAATCAACCCCTCTTCGCCTGTCGCCAACTGCATTACCCGTTCATGGGTGAGCGTCTCGCCCTGTGGTGAGAGATAAATCACCCGGCTCTTCGTCAACCCCACTGCTCGCTGTTGCGCTTTGGCAGCATCGATTGCCCGCTCCAGCGGCCCTGGCTGCATCAGCATACCCGGCCCACCGCCATAAGGGCGATCATCCACGGTTCGCCAGGCGTTTTCGGCGAAATCACGCGGATTCCAGACTTGCCACACCCATCGCTGTTCTTCCAGCGCCCGGCGGGTAATTCCGCTTTGCGTGACGGCGACAAACATTTCCGGAAAAATGGTAACGCAGTCAAAGCGAATCACCAGTCGCCGCCCCACTCCACACGAATAACTCGCGCTTCCTTCTCTACCGATAACACTACTGCTGACACAAAAGGCAACAGTCGTTCGGTATTGTCATCTGCCACCACACGCAAAACCGAGCTGGCACCCGTTTCGATCAAGCTGGCCACTTTACCCAGCCGCTCATCAGCGGTATTGATGACATCCAGCCCAATCAGATCGGACCAGTAAAACTCGCCCTCGTCGGTCGCCGGCAAGGCTTCACGCGGCGCACCGACCAGAAAACCTTTCATGGCCTCCGCCGCTGTCCGGTCAACAACCCCATCAAGCAGCACAACCAGACCGTTAGCATGAGATTTCAAGCGCTTCAGCTTGCATTCACGCCACGACCCACCATCGCTACTGATCCACCAGACAGGTATTTCTGCCCAAGCCAGCGGATCATCACCAAAAGCATGCAACCTGAGCCAGCCTTGCATTCCGTAAGGGTCGGCTAGCCGACCCAGTACGACAATATCGTTGCCAGCCAAAGCGGGAACTACTTAAGCAACCTGCTGGGCAGCGTGTTGCTTGACCAGACGGGCAACGGTCGGGGACAACTGGGCGCCTTGACCCTGCCAGTAGGACAGACGATCTGTTGCAATACGCAGGCTTTCTGCATTGCCGGAGGCTACCGGATTGTAAAAGCCGATACGCTCAACGAAACGACCATCACGACGATTGCGCGAGTCGGTAACAACCATGTTGTAGAAGGGACGCTTCTTGGCGCCACCACGGGCAAGACGGATAACAACCATGGGAACTCTTTCGTTAGCTGGAAAAAAGACCCGAGATTATAGCGCTTTCCCAAGGAAAAACAAGCCACTTAGAAGTCACAGAATAGTATCCATCATCCAATGCCAATTCTGATAAAAAACACGCCGCCGATCGGATGACCGCCAATGAAGATGAAAAATTTTGTTATTTTCGCTATTCTCGAAAGCAAATGAATACTTTCCAGGTAACGCCCTCACCACCCGCGCCCGAAACCATCATCAAGAACCTGCTTGAATGGCTGACTCTGGCGCATGGCCGTACTGGCTCGGAGGATGCAAACCAGCTCCACCAACAACTGTTGCAATTACGCCAGGCACCCATTCCAACGGCACAGCGCATCAAAATTCTGGATCTTTTGTATAGTCAGACAGAGCGCGTCGTCAATACCGAGTTGCGAACACTCCACGAAATATCGTTACCGGCCTCACGCAAACTTCGCCAACGCATGAAACTGGTGCTTGATCTGCTGGTCATGCTGACTCAAGACTATTTCAACACATTGGCCGAATTGTTCGACCCTGAAAGCCAGGACACTCCGCGCTCACCTCACCTCTCCCTGCATCGAGCAATGAAAGCAATCGCCTGGCAGATCAGGATCAATCATTTGCTCGCTTCACCGCCGGGTATAGGCTTATGGCAGCAACTAAATGCCGCCTTCCGTACTGCTCGCCGCCTGGGACTGGAGAGCGCCCCCGGGCCGGGAGAAGAGCAAAGCATCCAGCACATCTACACCAATATTTTGCTGGCTGCGATTGCCCAGCCAGCGTCCTTCTCGTCGGCCGAACTTGAGTTCATCAGCAACTATATCGAACAAATCTGCTGCTCTATCGAACTGGAACAAACCTCACCGCTCGACAGCAAAGGAATTTTCTGGATAGACCTGAGCAAGGATTTCCCGGCTCACGCCCTCATTCGGCGAATGCCGGCTGCCCATATCGACATCCTCTACTTTTCCTGCGACGCAATCGCCAAGATTGTCACTCGGCACCAATCCCAACTAGAAAAGGGAATTTCTGCCACCATCCTTGGCCTGCCGATTTTCGCCGACACGCACGCGGGAAAAGCAGTTTTACGACGCCTGATCTCACTCTGGGGAGCCCCCAGCAAACGAAAATTTCCCCGGCGCCGGCAATCCTATCGCGCTCACCTCTGCGCCGGACTGGGTAAACTCTGGCAACTCATCAAATCGCCCGCATCGAAAACTGATCTGAGCGAGTGGATGATTACCAACGAGAGCCCGGATGGCTACGCGCTAATGCACATTTCAGGGCAGACCGAAGACTTGCGCGTTGGCGATATCGTTGCCCTACAGCCAACGGGTGAACAGGCCGAAGCGGTGCCGGTCTGGCACGTCTGCATCATCCGCTGGGCTATCTCGGAAAATCCGGAACACGTCGAACTGGGGCTGGAATTGCTAGCACCCAGCGCCGTTGCCGCCGAAATCGCTCACCCTCTCGAACTGTCCTCAGGGAGTGTCGCGGCACTGATTCTCCCGGAAACCCCACCTTTACGCATGACTGAGTCGCTAGTGCTCCCCACTGGGATATTGAAAGAAAATACCCGGCAGATCATCGTGCTGGTGGAGAAAGACAACCTTGAAATCCGGCAAATTCACGCCACCCACCTGGACGAGCAGACCAGCACAGTCGAGATATTTAGCGTGCAGCGGGACGATTCAACCTAGCCACAATCAAACCGCCAAATAGCACAACAGCCCAGGACAGGTGCAACCAGACCAAAAAAACCGGAAAGGCGGCGAATGCGCCGTAGATACTTTTCAGCATTGCCGAGCTCACCAAATAGAGCTCAAAAATTTTCTGCATCGCCGAAAAAACCAATGTAGCAAAAACACCACCCACTATCGCGGCACGGCGTGAAACTTCGGCATTAGGGACGGCGTAGTAGAGAAAAGAGAAAAATAGCGCCAGCAAGACCATCGAAACCGCTTTCAGCACGCCTTGACGAAACCAGGCCGGTTCGTCAAACAAGCCCAGCGAAACGCTCACCGCCAGCGACATCGCAGCAGCCAGCGCCCCCAGAATAAAAGGCCATATCACCATTGCGAAAGCGTAAAGGCGCAAACGAGCCAGCAAGGGGCGCGGCTTAACCTGCCATAAGTGATTAAACGCCCGTTCGATGGTGTTCATCAACAAAAAAGCCGTTACGCTGAGAATGGCGATGCCTGCTACGGTCAACTGTTGCGCCTTGTGCGAAAAGCGGCTGATACTGCCGGCGATAGTGCCGGCCGCGCCGGTCGGCAACAGACTATCCCTGACCAAAAAATCCAGACGCGTGATCAGCAAATCCAGATAAGGTACCAATCCCGCCACTGACAATACGAGTGTAACCAGAGGCACCAACGCCATTAGCGTCGTAAACGCCAATGCAGAACTGGTCTGCATCATGTTCTCGCTCAAGAAGCGCCGGAAAATATTGGCCTTCCCGGGCCGTTTGTCACGAGTTGGATGATTCCGGGAGCGCGTTTGCATGGGGCCGTATAATAGCCGACCATGCAAGAGATACTTATTCTTTACTACAGTCACCGCGGATCCGTTCGCGCCCTTGCCGAACGCATTGCGCGCGGCATTGAATCCGTACCCGGCATGCAAGCACGGCTACGCACCGTGCCCAGAGTCTCGACGATTTGCGAAGCCAGCGAAGCTAGCGTGCCAAACAACGGCGCGCCCTATGTCGAGGCAATAGATCTCGAAGAATGCGCCGGCCTCGCACTCGGCAGCCCAGCCCGCTTCGGCAATATGACGGCACCGATGAAATACTTCTGGGACGGCACCATCGCTGCTTGGCAGAACGGCATGCTGATTGGCAAACCGGCCTGTGTTTTCACCGCCAGCAGTAGCCAGCATGGCGGCAACGAAACAACACTTCTTTCCATGATGCTGCCACTACTTCACCACGGCATGCTGGTCATCGGCCTGCCCTACACCGAGCCTGAGCTGTCGACCACGGCCACCGGAGGTACACCTTACGGGCCAAGCCATGTTTCGGGCACCAATGGCAACCCGACCCTTTCAGACGCCGAAAGTCGACTCGCCTTCACCCAAGGCCAACGCCTGGCAAAGCTCGTACAAAAACTGAGTCGACCGTGACAGTCACCGCCTCCCGTTATCAACTGACCACCAGCATCAGCCTCGTTGCCCTGATTTTTCTCTGTCTGGCTTGGGAAGGCTTGCTGGCTCCATTACGTCCCGGTGGCTCCTGGCTGATACTAAAAGCCGTGTTTCTGCTGCTTCCACTATTTGGCATCCTGCGCGGCAAGCGTTACACCTACAAATGGCTATCGCTTTTCATCCAGTTTTATATGCTGGAAGGTGCGCTGCGGGCTACCAGCGATGTCGGGCTGTCAAAATGGCTGGCCATGGGTGAAACTGTACTGGCAGCCGTTATCTTCGTGGCGACGGTGCTCTACATCCGCGCAACCCGCGCACCACAAGAAAAAAAGGCCGCCCAGCCAAGCTGAAGCGGCCTTTCGGCGGCGAGACGGGATCAGATGTCGCCCTGCGCCCGCACCTTGTCGAGCGTCGAGTGGAGCTTGTTGAGCGCGTTGAGATAGGAACGTGCCGAGGCAATCACGATGTCGGTATCGGCACCGTTGCCATTCACGACACGGCCGCCCTTGGCCAGACGCGTCGTCACCTCTCCCTGCGCATCAGTACCCGTCGTGATGGCATTGACCGAATAGAGCATGAGCTCCGCACCACTGCTGACAATACTCTCGATGGCCTTATAAGTAGCATCGACCGGGCCACCGCCACCCGCCTCACCTTTTCGTTCGACGCCGCCAACACTGAGGATAACTTTAGCGTAAGGCATTTCACCAGTTTCGGAACAGACATTCGAATAAACCAGTTTGTAATGCTCCTGCTCCGGCGTCACTACCTCATCAGAAACCAAGGCATGCAGATCTTCGTCGAAAATCTCGTGTTTGCGATCTGCCAACTCCTTGAAACGGGCAAAAGCGGCATTCACTGCTTCATCACTGGCGAGTTCTATCCCCAATTCCTTCAGACGGCTCTTGAACGCATTGCGCCCGGAGTGCTTGCCGAGCACCAGTTTGTTCTGCGTCCAGCCGACATCCTGAGCACACATAATCTCGTAGGTTTCGCGGTGCTTCAGCACACCATCCTGATGAATGCCAGATTCGTGCGCGAAAGCGTTGGCGCCAACCACAGCCTTGTTCGGCTGCACCGGGTAGCCGGTAATCTGTGAGACAAGCTTGGAGGCCGGCACAATCTGCGCCGCATCAATCCTGGTTTCAACCGGAAATACGTCACTACGCGTGCGCACCGCCATTACAATCTCTTCCAGCGCGGCATTCCCGGCACGCTCACCAAGACCATTAACGGTACATTCGACCTGTCGCGCTCCAGCCAGTACTGCGGCCAGCGAGTTGGCGACGGCCAGGCCGAGATCGTTATGGCAGTGCACCGACCACACCACCTTGTCAGAATTCGGCACCCGCTCAATAAGTTGGCGAAGCGTTTCAGCGTACTGGCTAGGTATGTTGTAGCCAACCGTATCCGGCACATTGATTGTCGTTGCGCCAGCCTTGATAACTGCATCGAAAATGTGGCAGAGAAAATCAATCTCCGAACGGCCGGCATCCTCGGCCGAAAACTCGACATCATCGGTATATTCACGCGCCCAGGCGATCGACTTGACCGCCTGTTCGACCACCTGATCCGGTGTCATGCGCAACTTCTTCTCCATGTGAATGGGCGAAGTGGCAATAAACGTGTGGATGCGACCTGATTTGGCGGGTTTGATTGCTTCACCGGAACGACGAATATCGTTCTCGTTGGCACGCGCCAGCGAACAAATCGTCGAATCCTTGATTGCCTGGGCAATGGAAAAAATGGCATCAAAGTCACCGGGTGAAGCTGCTGCAAACCCGGCCTCAATAACATCAACGCGCATCTTCTCCAGTTGCCGGGCAACCCGGATCTTCTCCTCCTTGGTCATCGAGGCGCCAGGACTTTGCTCACCATCACGCAACGTGGTGTCGAAAATAACCAGATGTTGTTTCATTTGCAGCTCCGAATTGTCACAGCGGTTTGCGTTTAAGCAGACCGATTGCGGCCTGCACATAGCCGGACAAGCCGTAAAGGAGAAAGAACCCGAACAGCGCCATTTCCGGACTGATCGATACCAGCGCAAAGCCCAGTGCAATTGCGGCAATCACGAAAAACGGCACACTTTTGCGCAGGTTGATGTCCTTGAAGCTGTAATAGCGGATATTGGAAACCATCGTCACACCGGCAAAGATGGTCAGAGCACAGGCCAGCCAACGAACGTCCGACCCCGAAACACCTGAGACAATCATCACCCAGACCAGACCAGCTACCAGGGCAGCCGCAGCGGGTGATGGCAAACCCTGGAAGTAGCGCTTGTCCATTACTTCAAGCGTTGTATTAAAGCGCGCCAGACGCAAGGCTGCGCCGGCACAATAGATAAATGCCGCAATCCAGCCAAGGCGCCCCATATCCCGCAGCGCCCACTCGTATATAACGAGCGCCGGCGCCGCACCAAAACTGACCATATCGGACAGCGAATCGTATTCCGCACCGAAAGCCGACTGGGTATTGGTCATCCGCGCCACTCGACCATCCAGACCATCCAGCACCATGGCGATAAAGATCGCCATCGCTGCCCGCTCGAAATCGCCCTGCATTGCCTGGACAATGGCAAAAAAGCCAGCGAAAAGCGCGGCTGTAGTGAACAGGTTGGGCAGCACATATATTCCGCGCCGCTTGATTTCAGGATTAAACAAGGCTTTGCGAGGCTTACGTTCGGTCATTGATTAGACGAATCCGGCGAAATAATTGGGGAGAGGATACACCTTTTCGCCACTGGCAAATTCCAGAAGCGACAAGGGCGGTGCAGGTTTCTGCACCGCCCAAGGCGAAGACGGGCTGATCAAGCGGGGTTAAGTACTTAGTACGGCAAGCCCAAGCAACAACACCCCATCAAACCAGCAACTGCCAATTAGTTCTTGGACTGATCGACCAGTTTGTTCTTCTTGATCCACGGCATCATGTCACGCAACTGACCACCAACCGTCTCGATCGGATGCACAGCGTTCAGACGACGACGTGCAGTCATCGCCGGATAGTTGGTCTTGCCTTCCAGGATGAACATCTTGGCGTACTCGCCGGTCTGGATGCGCTTCAGTGCATTGCGCATGGCAACACGGGACTGCTCGTTGATGACTTCCGGACCAGTCACGTACTCGCCATATTCCGCGTTATTGGAGATGGAGTAGTTCATGTTGGCAATGCCGCCTTCGTACATCAGGTCAACAATCAGCTTCAGTTCGTGCAGACACTCGAAGTAAGCCATTTCCGGTGCGTAACCAGCTTCGGTGAGGGTTTCAAAACCCATCTTGACCAGTTCTACAGCGCCACCGCACAGAACAGCCTGCTCGCCGAACAGGTCGGTTTCGGTTTCTTCACGGAAATTGGTTTCGATCACACCACCCTTGGTACCGCCATTGGCAGCAGCGTAGGAAAGCGCGATGTCCTTGGCCTTGCCTGACTTGTCCTGATAAATCGCGATCAGTGACGGCACGCCGCCACCCTTCAGGTACTCGGAACGAACCGTGTGGCCAGGGCCTTTCGGTGCAACCATGATCACGTCGATATCTTCGCGCGGAATAATCTGGTTGTAATGCACGTTGAAACCATGGGCAAAAGCCAAGGTAGCGCCCTTCTTCATGTTCGGGGCGATGTCGTTTTTGTAGACATCAGGCTGGGATTCATCCGGCAACAGGATCATGACGACATCAGCCTTCTTGACCGCTTCCGCCACTTCCTTGACCTTGTGGCCAGCAGCTTCGGCTTTCTTCCAGGAGGCACCATCCTTGCGCAGACCAACGGTGACTTCAACGCCGGAATCTTTCAGGTTTTGGGCGTGGGCATGGCCCTGCGAGCCGTAACCAACGATGGTGACCTTCTTGCCCTTGATGAGAGAGAGATCGGCGTCCTTATCGTAATAAACTTTCATGAAATCCTCTTTATGTACTGATAGTTAGATTTAGATTTTGAGAATGCGATCACCGCGACCGATACCGCAAACACCGGTCCGAACGGTTTCGAGAATCAGACCGGCATCGAGTGCGGCGATAAACGAGTCGAGCTTCGAGCTTGCTCCGGTCAACTCGATTACATAGGTCGATTCCGTGACGTCGATAATACGACCACGGAAAATATCGGCCATACGCTTCATCTCTTCGCGATCCTTGCCGGTCGCGCGAACCTTGATCAACATCAGTTCGCGCTCGACGTGAGCAGCCTGTGAGAGATCAACCACCTTGACCACATCAATTAGCTTGTTGAGCTGTTTTGTGATCTGTTCAAGAACCTCGTCGGAACCCCGGGTCAGGATGGTCATTCGGGACAACGAGGGATCTTCCGTCGGTGCCACGGTCAGCGATTCAATATTATAGCCGCGCGCCGAGAACAGCCCGGCCACACGGGAAAGTGCGCCTGATTCGTTTTCAATCAGGATGGAAATGATATGTCGCATGTTCTTTTCGTCTCCCAATTACAGATCTTCAGCGAGGATCATTTCAGTCAGACCCTTACCTGCCGCGACCATTGGAAAGACGTTCGCCACTGGATCGATGATGAAATCCATGAACACCAAATCATTCTTGTGCTCGGTAAAAGCCTTGCGCAAGGCCGGCTCAACATCTTCCGGCTTCTCGATTTTCATTCCAACATGGCCATAGGCTTCAGCCAGCTTGACGAAATCCGGGAGGGAGGTCACGTAGGATTGGGAATAGCGCTTGGAGTAGAACATTTCCTGCCACTGACGAACCATGCCGAGCATGCCGTTGTTCAGGTTAATGATCTTGATCGGCAAGCCGTACTGTTTACAGGTTGATAGCTCCTGGATACACATCTGGATTGATCCCTCTCCCGTCACGCAGGCAACCTGCGCCTCCGGATTGGCAAGAAGAACACCCATACCGTAAGGCAGGCCAACACCCATCGTACCCAGACCACCAGAGTTGATCCAGCGCCGCGGCTTGTCGAACTTGTAATATTGGGCAGCAAACATTTGGTGCTGGCCGACATCTGAAGTGACAAAGGCGTCGCCACCCGTCACTTCGTATAGTTTTTCAATGACGAACTGCGGCATGATGTGATCACCCTGCTTATAGCGCAAGGAGTCGCGACCACGCCACTCATCAATCTGCTTCCACCAGTTAGCCACTTCCGGATCGGTCTTGAAATTACCATCTATCAACTTGAGCAGTTCATCCAGCACATCGGCAACGTTGCCAACGATGGGGACATCTACCTTGACCCGCTTGGAAATTGATGATGGATCAATGTCGATATGGATAACACGGCGCTTTTCTTCGCCAAAATGTTCAGGATTTCCGATCACTCGGTCATCAAAGCGCGCCCCGACGGCCAGAATCACATCAGAATAATGCATGGCATTATTTGCTTCGAAAGTGCCGTGCATCCCTAGCATGCCGACGAACTGCTTGTCGGTAGCCGGGTAACTCCCCAGACCCATCAGGGTATTAGTCACCGGGAAATTAAGCTTCCGGGCCAGTTGCGTCAATTTGTCAGACGCATCGGACAGGATCGCCCCGCCACCGGCATAAATAATTGGACGCTTGGCTTCCTGCAGAATCTGCAAAGCCCGCTTGATCTGACCAAGATGACCTTTGACGACGGGGTTGTAAGACCGCATCTGAATCGTCTTCGGGTACTCGAACTCACACATCTGGGCGGTAATATCCTTGGGGATATCAACCACAACAGGTCCCGGACGACCAGTTGCCGCGATGTGAAAGGCTTTTTTGATCGTAACGGCCAAATCCTTGACATCCTTTACCAGGAAATTATGTTTTACACAGGGCCGGGTAATACCGACCGTGTCACATTCCTGAAACGCATCCTGACCGATGTAAGCCGTCGGTACCTGGCCAGTAAGGACCACCATCGGAATGGAGTCCATGTAGGCGGTGGCGATACCAGTAACGGTATTGGTCACACCAGGCCCGGAAGTCACCAAAGCGACACCGACCTTTTGCGAGGAGCGTGAATACGCATCTGCTGCATGAACTGCAGCCTGCTCATGGCGCACGAGAACGTGCTTGACCTGATCCTGCCTGAAAAGAGCGTCGTAGATATGCAGAACGGAACCACCCGGGTAACCGAACACACAATCCACCTTTTCTTCTTGCAGGCACCTGATTACAATTTCTGCACCGCTGATCATCATTCTTGAGCCTAAAAAAAGCTGTTGCCGAAAGGGCGTAACCTTAATCGACCGATTCTTTTCGGTCAAGGTTTCCTGACACGCTCCTATAATGCTTAAGGTTTTTACTGGAAGACACGACCCTGGCTTCACCCCAACAACTATCCAGCTTCCTCGAATCCGTTGAGCGGCGAGCATTCAAACAAGCCATGTTTGCCGTGCACCAAGAAGAATCGGCACTGGATATTGTTCAGGACGCCATGCTCAAGCTTGCCGAGAAGTACGGTGACCGTCCTGAGGAAGAGTTTCCCATGCTCTTCCAGCGCATTTTGCAGAACACGATCCGCGACTACTATCGACGCAGCAAGGTACGGTCGATGTGGACAACACTGCTCTCGGCATTTTCGTCAGACGACGATGACCATGACCCGCTTGAAACCCTTGCTGCCGATGAGGACGATGCCGGCCCGCGAACGCCGGAAAGCAAGCTGCTGCAGGCCCAAACGCTGAATATTATTGATGATGAAATAAAAAAATTACCAACTCGTCAACGAGAAGCTTTTCTCATGCGTTACTGGGAAGACATGGACGTCGCTGAAACCGCAGCGGCGATGGGCTGCTCGGAAGGCAGCGTTAAAACCCATTGCTCGCGCGCCACCCACGCGCTGGCTGCCGCACTGTCGGCAAAAGGTATAAGGCTATGAAAGAAGAGCGCTACGCATATCGAGTTCGGCAAGTACTGAACCAAGGACTGAATGACATTCCACCGGCTGCCAGTCGGCGCCTGGAGGCGGCTCGCCATCTCGCGCTCTCTCGGCAGAAACTGACTGAACCCGAATTGGTCTTGGCTAATGCGGGTTCGTTATCGCTCTCAAGCACCTCCCACAAGCCCTATCTCAAACAGGTTATGGCTATCGCTGCCTTGCTGCTGGGTATGTGGATTTCCTTCTACTGGCACAGTGTTCAGTACGTCAGTGCGCTTGAAGAAGTAGATAGCGCATTACTGGCTGACGACCTCCCGCCGGAGGCTTTCATGGATAACGATTTCTTCGAATGGTTAAAAGACGACACCTCGGAGGAGTAATCCTCTGCCTGGCGCTCATCGCACCTCCGGTAGCAGCTGATCTTCCGACGACAGTGATAATTGGAACGCTGCCCCAGCCAGCCTGGAGTCAGTTAAGCACACAACAAAAGATCATTCTTGCCCCGCTCGCCAACGACTGGGAGAAAATGGAGAATGTTCGCAAAAAAAAATGGCTCGGAATCGCCGATCGCTATCCCGGCATGAAGACTGATGAGCAGTTGCGGACGCAAGAACGCATGCGCGAGTGGGCAAGGCTTACCCCCGAGCAACGAGCAAAAGTTCGCGACAGCTACAAGGATTTCAATCAGCTTCCGCCCGAGCAAAAAACTGCTGTCAAGAAAAAATGGGAAGCCTATTCCAATCTACCGCAAGAGGAAAAGCAGCGGCTTCGAGAAAGAGAAAAGTCGGCTAAATTGCTCACACCTCCGCCCTCCCCTCCCGCCACGCTTGAAAATACACAAAGTCAAGTACTGACAGATTCTGCGAACATCACGCCACAGACTCCACCCGTCGAGGCGCCTCAAAATTGACCAAGGCCCAACTTCCAGGAATTAGACGCCGACTGACCAGCATGCTATATGAAGGGCTGGTAGTTTTTTCGATTTCCCTGATTGGTTTTTTGCTACCGCAAGTTGCCTTGGCCGGCTTCGGGATGGCGGCGAGTGCCAAGCAACTCTGGCTACACCTTGTCATTCTGCTCATGCTCTACTTTGTCTGGTGCTGGCTGAACGGAGGCCAGACACTGCCAATGAAAACGTGGAAACTGCGCATTGCCAATCCGGACGGTAGCCCTCCCCGCCCAACCCAGGCACTCTTGCGTTACCTGGCGGCATGGCCAAGCATTACATTTTTTGGTGTAGGAATTCTGTGGGCGATATTCGATAAGGACAGACAGTTCCTGCATGACCGAATCGCCGGCACTCAGATTGTCAGTACCACAAATTGACGACCGCATTTTAGCGACGCTCAACCCACCACATCATGCCGACAGCTCCAACAAGAAACAGGGCAGATGGTGCCGCTGCGCTGGCAAACGGCGGCCAAGCATTAATAATCCCGAGATTCGAGAACAAACCGTTTAGTGCGTAGAACAGAATACCCAACATCACGCCGGCAAAAATTTTCAAGCTGACACCACCAACCCGGTTGTGCGAATAGCCAAATGGCAAAGCCAAAGCGACCATAACAAATGCTGCCAGCGGGTAAATCACTTTTTTCCAGATCGCAATTTCATATCGTTCTGTGGTTTGCCGGTTCGCCGACAAGTGCTGGGTGTAATTGAGCAGGCCGAAAAGTGACATTCGCTCTGGTGCCACCATCAAAACAGACAATAATTCTGGGTTGACCGCAGAATGCCAGCCACCGGTTTCATGTCGCTCCACCCGAGCCTTATCTCCTTCCAGAACGGTTTTGACCACCCCTTTCAGGCGCCAACCGCTGCCAAAATCAAATGAGGCTTCATCAGCTTCGGTCACTGACCTAAGCGCATTCTCCTGGTCAAAATCGTAGATCCGAATTTTTTTAAGTAATCCTTCAGGCGTTGCTTCGCGGATATTGATAAAACTACGTCCATCCTTAACCCATAAACCTGTCTCGAAACCCTGTTGAGCGACAACTTTACTCATGGCCTTGAGACGGATTTCCTGTACCAGGCGCTCCGCAAAGGGCACCAGGCTTTCGCCAACAGCAAAGGTGAGCAAGGCAAGCACGACAGCCACTCTGAAAAGCGAAATAAGCAATTGGCTGGTAGCCAATCCAGAGGCTCGCAAAACGGTAATTTCTGAATGCCGCGCAAGTGTCGATAATGCGTAAAGGGTGCCAATCAGGGTTGCAATTGGAATCAACTCATAGATCAGCCCTGGCAAGCCCAGTGCGACAAAGACCATGGAATGCCACAACTGCTGGCCATTCTTGCCGACATCCCGCAACTCGTTGATCAACTCAAAGAAGCTGAAGATCACCAAAAAAGCGATGAGGACAAGTGTCACCGCCGCAAAGGTTTCCCGCATCAGGTAGCGCTGGTAGAGCTTCAAACGAAACATTACGACCGCTTCCTCTGCCAAGGCATGCTTACCGCGATGCGCCGGTAAAACAAGAAAACCAGCGGCAACAGCATCATTGCATGCACTGCCCAGACCCCGATCCAGAACGAGAGTTTGCCTTGAGCCACCCAAGCCTGGGCGACTGAAATCAGGTTGCTATAGATGGCGTAAATCAAGACGGCAATCAGCATGTTGGCGGAACGACCGGCGCGGGGATTGACATACGAAAGAGGTATCGCCAATAACGCAAGAATCAATGCTGAGACAGGCATTCCGATCCGCCAGAGCAACTCGCCACGTGCCTTGTTGCCTGAATCCCGTATCAGCTCATGAATCGGCAGACTACGCGGAGAGCTTTCCGCCGGCTCGACTGCTGCATCTTCGAAGCGCACCCGGTAGCGCTCGAACTCCATAATTTTGAACTGCGGTGTTCCTGGCTCCACCTCATAACGCCGCCCCCGCTCAAGAACCACAAAACGGTCGCCATTCTCGGCAGTTTCCTGATGGCCAGAATTGGACATCACAACCCCCAACTGCCCTTCTTGAACCGAGGCGAGAAACACGTTCGCAACCTGACTCGCGTCATCGGCCATTGCCTCGACAAAAAAGACTCGCTGCCCCTTCTTGACCTCTCTGAAGACCCCAGGCGAAACCTGAGAAAACTCATTACGCGCCGAAAGCTTTTGCCGGTATTCGGAACGGCTTTGAATAGCCCAGGGCGATAAAAAGCTGGAAAGTACGGCAATGGCCAAGATAATGGGCAGAGAAAACTTCAAGACCGGTCGCAACCAGTCGGTCAGCGGGCGACCACAGGAAAACCAGACCACCATTTCGGAATCGCGATATGCACGCGAAAGACTGAGCAAAATTGATACGAAGAGTGTCAAGGAGAGCAAAATCGGCATGAAATTCAAGGCCGAAAAACCCAACATGGAAGCAACCGCTTCGGGCGCAATACGCCCCCCGGCTGCATCTTTCAGTAACCGAATCAATTGACTGGAGGTCAGAATGGCCAGCAACACGACACTGATGCCGGCGGCTGCCTGAGCAAATTCGCGCCGGGCGGCGCGGTCGAATATCATGCTTTGACGAAACCGAAAAAATACGAGGATAATCCCTCAAACACCGATATTTCCTTGATCAGGAGCAGCCTGTGGA
>Ga0073904_10001183_pt1 | contig 19462 bp, 15 predicted proteins | sample KloWWTrecipitate_FD_66668 | JGI IMG/M metagenome (GOLD analysis project Ga0073904, IMG submission 66668) | Active sludge microbial communities from Klosterneuburg, Austria, studying microevolution and ecology of nitrifiers - Klosterneuburg... | ecosystem: Engineered > WWTP > Aerobic digester >... | reverse complement strand
GCTTGCGCAACTCGGCGACCTTTTCCTCGGCGTCGTGCAGCCACTGCGCAAATTCGCGCAGGGGGCGACCGAGACGCCGGGCGCTGTCAATGAAGCCGGCCATCGAGCGCACGACGACTTCCGCGCTGGCCGGGTCGATGAAGATGCGCTGGGCGACCTGCTTCAGGTCGAGTGTCCGCACCGCCCGCTCGAGTGACAGGTGTGCCGCTTCGTCGGCCGGTGCGGCACGCAGGATCTCGAGCGCATTGGCCAGACGCAGGCGCGCATAGTGCTGCGCGGGCGTTTCCGAGACGGTGTGTGCGGCTCGGTGTTGCTGTGCCAGCAGCACGTTTGCCTCCGCCCCGCGCCCCTCGCGGCGCAGCCGGGTGGCCAGGCTCAGCAGTCGCTGCGCGGCCTCCTCTTCCTCGTCTGCGGACAACGCGGCGGCGGCTTGGTCGGCCGCGGTTTGAGGCTTCAGCAGGCGACCGTGGAGGAAAGCATCAAACAGCTCGGGCTGGGTGGCTGCGGTCTTCAGATCGTCGATGCGGCTCGTCGCCCAGGACAGCTCCTGCCACAATTCCAGTGCCTGCAAAACCTGCAGGCGCTTGTCTACACCAGGAATCGATTCGTAGTCCTCCAGCGCAAAGGCGATCACGCCGCGCAACATGAGCACCTCGGGGCGCAGGAAGTAGCGCTCCATGCCTTCGACGCGGCAGCCGATGCCGGCTTCGAGCAAGGCGTTTTCGATCGCGATCGATTCGTCTGCCGAGCGCAGGATGATGGCGCAGTCGTCCAGCCGCCGGCCACGCTGCTGCCCGTCGAGCACACGGGCGACGGTAAGACGGGCGGCATCATCGCCGTCGACATAGCGTTCGACCTCGATACGCGCAGCATGGTCGCGACCGGAAACCACCGCCTTGGCCTTCAGGGCCGCGGTGGCCAGCGCCATCGCCGGGCCGTGGCGGAAAGTCATCGTCAGCGTCAGTCGTTTGACGCTGCGCCAGCCGCTGCCGAAGTGGCTGCGGATGAAGTTCACGTCCGCACCCGCCCAGCGGTGGATGACCTGATCGAAGTCGCCCGCGCCGGTGAAGAAGGCCTGCCCCTGTGCCAGCAACTGCTCCAGGCAGGCATAGCTGGCGGGGTTCATGTCCTGCAGTTCGTCGACGATCACGACGCGGTATTTCGGCAGCGCTGGCGGGGGCGATTCGCCGTCGCTCAGCAGACATGCGAGGTCGTAGGTGGCGTCGAAGCCAGTGCGCCAGTCACAGCCGTCGCCGTCACCGGCCCGTTCCTTTTCGAGCTGGCGGTAGAGGGAGAAGGCACCTTCCGGAATGTCGAGTGCGTCCGCACGCCCGACCACGGTTTCGTCCTCGTCCAGCGTCGAGCGCACGAGCTGAGTCTTCAACTGACGTGCGATCTTCAAAAAGTCGGCGATCTGCGCGTTGTGCTCGGGCAGCCACAATTCGCGCGGCGACGCGCGCAAGGCGTTGAGCCGCTGCAGTTCGGCGACGGCAGCGCGCACATGGGGCGCCACCGCCTCGAAGGTTTCGAGAAAAGGCGTTTCACGCCCTTCGATGTCACGCAAGGTGTCTCGGGCAAATTCGTCGAAGGTGGTGCAACGCACACGGCGCGCGAGCCTGGATTCCAGGCCGATCTCAATCAGCCGGCGCTGCAGCACACGGGCGGCCTCGGCAGAGAAGGTCAGCACGACGATGTGCTCGGGTGCCACACCACGCGTGATCGATTCGGCGATGCGCAGTGCCAGGGTCGTGGTCTTGGCCGCGCCCGCATTCGCCATGGCGATCACATGGCGTGCGTTGTGGGTCTGGATCTCGGTCTGCTCGCCGGTCGGAGCAAAGCCCTTGGGCTGGAAACGGGGGGTGGTGCGCGCGGTTTCAGAAGCAGACGGGGGCATGGTACGGGTCATGGCGTGGTATCGGTAACGGACAGCAATGGCGAGCGCGGGTGTAAGCAGAGGGACTTCGATCTGCTCCCCTGACGACGTCGCCTCTGCTGGATGAGCACAAGCATAGTCGACGGCGCCACCGGCTCATGTGCGCATCGCTCATAATTGCTTATGCGTCGCCAAATCCCTGACCGCCCCGTCTCTCCGCGCCCCTTGTCCGCCTTGCGCGGCCTGGTTCCTTTCCTGCGCCCTTACCGCGCCCGCATCGCGCTTGCCATTGCGCTGTTGTGCCTGGCCTCGGCAACCATCCTGGTGGTGCCACTGGCCTTTCGCGACCTGCTCGACTCGGGCTTCGGCGGTGGCGTGAAGGCGGATGGCGGTCTGTTCGGGGCGGGCAGCCTCAATGGCCAGTTTCTCGGCCTGTTCGCGCTGGCGGCGCTGTGGGCGCTGACCGTGGCGGCGCGCTATTACACCGTGTCGTGGGTGGGCGAACGGGTAACGGCGGACTTGCGCAGCGCAGTGTATGCGCGCGTGCTCGGCCAGTCGCCGCAGTTCTTCGAGACGCTGCAGACCGGTGAGGTGCTGTCGCGCCTGACGGGCGACACCACGCTGATCCAGACCGTGGTCGGCAGCTCGGTATCGATGGGCTTGCGCAGCCTGTTCCAGTTCATCGGCGGCATGATCATGCTGGCGGTGACCAGCGTGCACCTGTTCGGACTGATCTTCGGCCTGATGGCGCTGCTGACGCTGCCGATCGTCGCCATCGGCCGCCGCGTGCGCAAGCTGTCGCGCGAATCACAGGATCGCATCGCCGACGCTTCCGCGCTGGCGGCCGAAATTCTCAACGCAACACCGACGGTGCAGGCCTTCACCCAGGAGCACAACGAAGCCCGCCGCTTTGCCGAGCGCAGCGAGAGCAGCTTTGTGACCGCCGTGCGCCGCACGCGAGTACGCGCGATGCTGACCGCGCTGATCATCGGCGCGGTGATGGGCACCATCATCTTCGTGCTGTGGATCGGTGCACAGCAGGTGCAGTCCGGCCGGCTGAGTGTCGGCGAACTGGGGGCCTTCGTGCTGTATGCGGCGCTGGTGGCAGGGGGCGCGGGGACGCTGGCCGAAGTGTGGGGCGATGTGATGCGCGCCGGTGGCGCCACCGAGCGCCTGCTGGAGCTGCTGCACGCCGAGCCCGCCATCCGCGAGCCCGCCGCCCCCGCATCGCTGGAACCGGCCGCACAGGTCGGCATCCGCTTCGAGCACGTCGGCTTCTCCTACCCTGCGCGACCGAAAGTGCGGGCGCTCGACGACATCTGCCTCGACATCGCCCCGGGCGAACGGGTGGCGCTGGTGGGGCCGTCCGGCGCGGGCAAGACCAGTCTGTTTCAGGTGCTGCTGCGCTACTACGAGGTGTCGACCGGCTGCATCCGCGTCAACGGCCACGACATCCGCGAACTGGCGCTGCACGACTTGCGCGGCGACATCGCCATCGTGCCGCAGGACCCGGTCATCTTTTCGGCCAGCGCGATGGAGAACATTCGCTACGGCCGCCCATCAGCGAGTGACGATGAGGTGGTCACGGCGGCACGTGCGGCCGCTGCGGATGAATTCATCACGCGTCTGCCCGAGGCCTATGCCAGCTTTCTCGGCGAGCGCGGCACCCGGCTGTCGGGTGGTCAGCGCCAACGCATCGCCATTGCGCGGGCGATCCTGAAAGGCGCGCCCGTGCTGCTGCTGGACGAGGCCACCAGCGCGCTGGATGCCGAATCGGAAATCCACGTGCAGCAAGGTCTGGCGGCGGCGATGCAGGGCCGCACGACGCTGATCATCGCCCACCGCCTGGCGACGGTGCAGCAGGTGGACCGCATCGTGGTGATGGAAGAAGGGCGCATCGTCGAAACCGGCACACCGGCCGACCTGCGCCGGCAGGGCGGTTTGTATGCCCGGCTGGCGGCGTTGCAGCTCGACCTGTGAGCGGTGGGCCCGGACACCGGGTCACATCTCTCGCAGCGCTGCAGAAATAGTAAAGGCGGATCCCGGCGTCGGAAAGGCAATCGTGATGTCACGCTCAATTGTGCTTAAAAGCGGTAACCGACCTGCACGCCGCCATACAGGTTGCGGCCAGGACCGGGTTCGTAGTAACGCCCGTTACGGTCGCCGACGATGACCGAAGCGACATGCTTGCGATCAAACACGTTGTCCAGCCTCAAGGTCTGGCCGAAGGTCCAGGGGCCCGACTGCTGTTCGGCGACCAGTCGCAGGTTGAACAAAGTGTAGGCCGGCGCAGCCTTGTCCTCGTTCATGTCGTTAACCTCGACTGCGCTACGATGCACCACCTCCATCGCCGTGCTCAACCCAGCCATCGGTTTCCAGGCCACTTCGCCCCAGGCCGACACGCGTGGCACACCGGGAATCCGCTTGCCCTCCGGAACCGAACCAAAGGCCTCGTCGTAGAGTGCGCGCATCACGGTCAGCGCGCCGCGTGCGCTGACCGTACGGGTGAGCTCGGTTTCGACCGCGAACTCCAGACCCTGACGCAGTGTCGTGCCTGCGTTCTTGTACGAGGAACGACCGCCGCTGGACACGTCGATGACGATCTCATCTTCGGTATGGATCTGGAACGCAGCCAGATTGACGCGGGTGCGTTCACCGACATAAGCCTTCAGACCGAGCTCGAACTGGCGGCTGGTAGAGGGCTGCAGGCCGAGATTGAAACCCCCTGTCGACGCGTAGGCGATCTCGCCCAGGGTCGGGGTCTCGAACCCGGTGCCGTAGCTGGCATACAGATTGAGCAACGGGGTGGCACGCCACAGCACACCCACTGCCGGCGCAGTCTTGCGATAACGCACTGAACCGCTGTCGTCGCCGTTGAGCCCAACAATGTAATGGTCGTCCACATCGAAGCGCACATTGCTGCGTCGCAAGCCGAGCGACCAGTCCCAGTCACCCTGCTGCCAGGCCGCCTGGATGTAGGGATCGGTACTGGTCACAGTATTGATCTCGTCGCGACGCCGGTCTCCCTTGACACCCAGCGTGTTACCGATGAAGTTTTGATAGCCCTGGCGATCATCTTCGGCGCGATCGTGGTCCACGCCGGCAGTCACGGTGAGCTTGCCGGGGCCAACTTCGCGCTGCGTGATCCAGCGCAGGCCTAGGCCATGAAAGCTGCGCTCGAAGTCGATGATCCCGCCCGCGTGGGTCTCCGGAGTCTGGAAGGCTTTGGGAATGGACTGGTACTGGATGACGTTGCGCTGCCCCGCGTAAGCCTGAACCTGCAGCCGGTCCTCGCCGAAGCGGCGCTCATACACCGCCCCACCCTGGACGTGGCTGATGGACTTGCGCGTTTTGTATTGCAGGGCAACGGGCTCGACCGCGTTTTCGTCGCGCTGATAAGTCTCCCAGGTAATGCCCAGCGGATCTTCGGTATCCGGCTGGTGGAAATTGCTGGCGAGCAGGGTAAGCGTGCTGTCCTCGTCCGGCGCAAGCGTAATCTTGGCGAAGCTCTGGTCCCGACGAACTGCGCTATAACTGCGCTCGCCATCCGTTTCGAAGCGCGATGCGTCGAGCACAAAGCCGACGCCATTCTTCTCACCCTCGGCACCAATGCCGATTTTGTACGTGTCATGCGCACCGCCAAACAGGCTGGCACGGATGCGCGGCGCACCTTTTCCGTCGCGTGAGAACAACTGGATGACACCACCGGCATGGTTGCCATACACGGTGGCAAAGGGGCCGCGCAGGACTTCAATGCGCTCGGCGGCATCGAGATTGAATGTGGCGGCCTGGCCTTGACCGTCAGGATTGCTGGCGGGAATACCGTCGGTGATCAGCTTGACGCCTCGCACCCCGAAAGCGGCACGCGCGCCGAAGCCCCGCACCGAAATCTGCAGGTCCTGGGCGTAATTCTGGCGGTTCTGAACAACAACACCGGGCACGCTGCCGAGCACTTCGGAAACGTTGACCCGGAGGCCCTCGCCGCTGCTCTCACCGAGTTGCACGGTATCGATCGAGTACGGCACATCAAAGGGCGAGACCTCAACGCGGCTGCCGGTAATGACCATGGTGCCAAGCGTCATTTCAGGCTCGGCAGCGCTGGCGGAGGTCGCCGCCAATGCGCACAGCACGGCGAGACACAGGCGCGTCGGCGCGAGGTGCTCATAACTGATTCGGCCATGGCTGGCAAGTGAGCGAATGCGGGATGTACGGGACATGGTGAATGATCTCTCCTCGGGTTGCTTTGCCGCAACGATGGCGTCAGTTTGGGGTGAGCGCTCGGCGCCCGTCACCGTAGAAAACGCCAGTTCTGCCTCATGAAAATCATGAGACTGGCTTGCACCCCGCGCCTGTGCCCTCACTGAACACAGGAAGCGCGCAAACGCTCCTTGACGGAGGATTCGCTGCCAATTGGCGGCCTTGCGGCTCGGGCTGTGACGTAGCTCACGCTCGCAGTGACACGCGCTTGCCATCAGCGCCACAGCACGAAATGATGCAGCGATGGATATTCTCGCTTACGTCGGAACCATGCAGACCCCTACGATTCTCGACACCGAACCTGGCCTGGCCGCAGCGGTATTTGACCGCGCTCGCGAAGGCATGGTGGTGACCGATGAGGAAGGGCGCATCGTTGAGGTTAACCCGGCCTTTACCCGCATCACCGGCTTCACGCGTGACGAGGTGCTTGGAAGCAATCCTCGGCTGTTACGCTCGGGCTGCCATCCGCCCGAGTTCTATCAGGCCATGTGGCAAAGCCTGCAGACCAGTGGCCACTGGCAGGGTGAGGTGTGGAATCGGCGCCGGGATGGCGAGTTGTATGCCGAACTGCTCACCATCGACGCCGTGCGCGACTCGCGTGGACAGATCCGGCACTATCTGGGGCTGTTCTCGGACATCTCGCTGCAAAAGGAACATGAGCGCCAGCTCGAGCGCATTGCCCACTACGATGCGCTGACTGCGCTCCCCAACCGCGCACTGTTTGCGGATCGCCTGCAGCAGGCGATGTTGCGCGCCGACCGCAGCGGCGTGCCGCTGGCGGTAGCCTGCATCGATCTGGATAACTTCAAGCTGATCAACGATCAATACGGTCACGATGTAGGCGACAAACTGCTGATGACCATCGCCGGGCGCATGCGCAAGGTGCTGCGCGAGAGCGATACCATCGCGCGGCTGGGGGGCGATGAATTCGTTGTGGTCCTCGGCGACCTGCCGGACCAGAACAGCAGCCGTTTCCTCATTCAGCGCGTGCTGGCAACAATCGGCGATCCGGTCGTGCTCGGCGGTCAGTCGCTGCAGGTATCCGGCAGCGTGGGGATGACGACCTACCCGCAGCGCCAGGACATCGAAGCCGACCAGTTGATGCGCCAGGCCGACCAGGCCATGTATCAGGCCAAGCTGGCCGGCAAGAACCGCTACCACCTGTTCGATGCCGAGCAGGACCAGGACCTGCGCAGCCGCCATGAAAGCCTCGAGCGCATCCGCCTGGGGCTGCACCGGCAGGAATTCGTGCTGCACTATCAGCCCAAGGTCAACATGCGCAGCGGCGAGGTGATCGGTGCAGAGGCACTGATCCGCTGGCAGCATCCCGAACAGGGCTTGTTGCCCCCCGACCGCTTCCTGCCTGCGCTTGAACATCACCCCCTGGGCATCGCCGTGGGTGAATGGGTAATCGACGCGGCGCTGGCGCAGATTGCGCAGTGGCAGGAGCAGGGGCTGCGCGTGCCGGTCAGCGTCAATATCGCCGCCAACCATCTGCAGAGGCCCGATTTCGCCCACCGGCTGAAAAATCTGCTGGACCTGCATCCAGCAGTGGCGCCGCAGATGCTTCAACTCGAAGTGCTCGAAAGCAGTGCCCTGGCGGACATGAGTCACGTCGCCGAGCTGATGAGCGCCTGCGTTCGCCTGGGTGTGAGCTTTGCGCTCGACGATTTCGGTACCGGCTATTCCTCGCTGACCTATCTCAAGCGCCTGCCCGCGGAAATGCTGAAGATCGACCGCAGTTTCGTGCGCGACATGCTGCACGATGCCGACGATCTGGCCATTCTCGATGGCGTGCTCGGCCTGGCACGAGCATTTCGCCGCGGCGCGATTGCCGAGGGCGTGGAGACGGTCGATCACGGCGAGCTGCTGCTGCGCCTGGGCTGCGAATGCGCGCAGGGCTTCGGCATTGCGCGGCCGATGCCAGCCGATCAGCTTCCGGCATGGATGGCCGCCTGGCAGCCGCCCGAGCGCTGGACACGGCAGCACAGTCTCGGGTCAGAGGCTCGGCCCCTGCTCTACGCTACCGTCGAGCACCGTGGCTGGATCGCCGCCATTGCGGAACATCTGGCCGGCGAGCGCGAGGATCCGCCCACGCTGAGCCCGCACGAATGCGCCTTTGGTCGCTGGCTCGATGGGGTGATTGCCAAACCTTGCGAGCCAGGTCACGAGGGATTCGTCACACTCAATGAGCTGCACCGGCAAGTGCATGCGCTTGCCGCTGAACTCATCGAACTGCACCGCAGTGGGCGCCGTGAAGAGGCACGCACCGGCCTGGTCAGGCTGCACGCCTTGCGCGACCGCACCATCGATGCGACGGAGTCCTTGCTGCCGGCCTTCTGATCGGCGCAGGCCCGGTCAGCAATGGGCTCTCAGGCGGTGGCGAGCCGGCGTTCGACGGGGGCTTCGCGGATCGGCAAGTTGATTGCGGCGGCCAGCGTGGCAAGCACGATGTCGGCGTACCACATCCAGGTGAAGTCACCGAACTCCACCAGCGCCAGTCCGCCCAGCCAGGCGCCGAGGAAGCCCCCGATCTGGTGCGACAGCAAGGTCAGGCCGAACAGGGTGCCCAGGTAACGCACACCAAACAGCTTGCCGACCAGCGCAGCCGTGGGCGGCACTGTACCCAGCCAGGTGAAACCGAGCCCAGCGGCAAAGACATAGAAAGTCCATTCCGACGGCGGAGCCAGCAGATAGGCAGCGACGAGCACCGCACGCGAGCCATACATGGCCGCCAGCACATGCTTGCTGCGGTAGCGCGCCACGCAGGCACCGGCATAGAGGCTGCCGAAGATATTGGCCAGCCCAATGATCGCCAGCGACCAGCTGGCCACCGTCGGTGGCAGGCCGCACAACTCCACCTCACCCGGCAGGTGGGTGGCGAGAAAGGCGATATGGAAGCCGCAGGTGAAAAAGCCCGCGTGCAGCAGCAGATAGCTGCGGTCCTTCATCGCGTCACGCAGTGCGCGCAGCACACCGTGGTCGGCCTCGGCGTGCGCGATGGACGCCGCAGACGGGTGCGTCAGCTTGCCGACCAGGGGCAGAGCGGCCAGCGCGGCAATGGCCATCGCCCACATCGCGCCCATCCAGCCGATGCTCTGGATCAGCTTTTGCAGGATCGGGGCAAACAGGAACTGGCCGAAGGAGCCGCCGGCGTTGATCACACCCGACGCCGTGCCGCGCGCTTCCACCGGCATGCGCTGCACGGCGGCGCCGATCAGCACTGAAAAGCTCGCCGCCCCCGAACCCATCGCCGACACCAGGCCGATCGTCATCACCAGCCCAAGCCCCGAGCTCATGAACGGCGTCAGCGCGCTGCCCAGCGCCAGCAGCAGCAGCGCACCGATCAGCACCGGACGTGGCCCGTGACGGTCGGCGATGGCACCGGCGACGGGCTGGATGGCCCCCCAGGCAAACTGGGCGACGGCCAGTGCCAGGCTGATGGTGGCGATGCCGAGACCGGTGCTGGTATTGAGCGGGCTGACGAACAGGCCCATCGACTGGCGGATGCCCATCGTCACCAGCAGGATGCCGGCCGCGGCCAGGGTGGTGATCAGAACATCGGGGCTGCGAAGTGAGCGGAACATGGGGAACTGGGGCGAAAGCGTGTAGTGCAGGGTGTGAAGCCTGAGGTGCGCGCACTATAAGGGCAAACCGTGCGAGTGCAAACGCAGCGAAAGGCTGTACTTCTCTTGTGCGGCTGCGTGTTCAGGCGCGGCGCAGCGGGCGAAACTGTCGAGTGTCGCGGTAGTAGTCGACGGATTCGCTATCGGGGGTGAGGCCGGGGATGCCGAGCAGCGGAAGCGGCGAGAACACACGGGGGCTGAGCCCCTGGCGACGGGCGCTCAATTGCTGCGCCAGCCAAGCGTCGGTGTCAGCCAGGCGTTCGCTTTCGTTCAGGGTGTGCCAGTCGGCCGCAACCACGCGATAGAGCGCCTTTGCGCACAAACCGACAAAGGGCGCGCGCAGCTGGTCCCAGGTGCCATGACCAAAGACAAGGAAGCAGGTGCTGTCCCGCAGCGTTTGCCGGCGACGCCAGAACGCCTCTTCCCATTCGTGCGCCGCCAGCAGCGCAGCGATGTCAGACTCGCTCGACACGACGACGATGCCACACTCGTCGAACTGCGTCAGTGCATCACGTGCCGGTCCGCGGCCGCTGAGTCCGGCCTGGCGACGGGATTCGATTTCGTCGATGTGCAGCTGGTTACAACGCGTCTTGCTGCGCGGCCAGGCACACCAGGCGAGCGCATTGAAGAAGTCGTGCCAGTCGTCGCGACGGGTGGGCACTTCGCCACTGTCAAATATCCGCTCCTCGTAGCCGGCCGCGTCTGCAGCGGGCAACACGAAGCGAATCGGCGCCCCGCCCCCACTAAGCACCCCCGGCGCAGCCTTGGCAAGCAGAGCATCGAGCTGTGCATGAGATGGCAGACCAGGGCCGACGAAGCGCGCGAGCCACGGCGCGATGGGTTCGAACAGCGCTCTTGCGGCGAAATCGGCAGGGATGTCCTCGGGCGGGCTCATGGCCGTATTCTGCCTTTTGTCGCGATGATGCCGCTTTCCAACAACGCAAGCCCGGGCCGCCTTGCCAGGCGCCCGAGCCCGCGCCTTACGCCGCCTGCACTGCCAGCGCCGCCCGTTCCACGTCGACGACTGCCGGTTGCAGGCGATTCACCCCACTGATGATGGCGCGGATGGAAGCGGTGACGATGTTGCCGTCGACCCCCACGCCGTAGCGGTCGCCACTGCTGCCCGAGTTCGACAGCAACTCGAGGAAGGCGCAGGCCTGGGCGTTGCCACCGTCTTCGCTGGCGCTGATCGAACGCTCCTCGAAGCTGCGCACCTGCACGTCGATTCCGGCACCACGCAAGGCATGCACTGCGGCGTCGATCGGGCCGTTGCCTTCACCGACGAGCAAGTGGCGCGTGCCGTCGATCTCGACCACAAGGCGGATACCCTGCGCCTCGCCATGTTCGAACAGGTGATGCTCGACGTAGCGCACCGGCGCGACCGTGTCGAGGTAAGTGCTGCGGAACAGCGCCCAGATGGCCGCGGCCGACATCTCGCCGCCGCTGGCGTCGGTCACCTGCTGCACCTCGCGCGAGAATTCCACCTGCAGGCGGCGCGGCATTGCGATGCCGTATTCGGTCTCGAGCAGGTAGGCGATGCCACCCTTGCCCGACTGGCTGTTCACCCGGATCACCGAGTCGTAACTGCGGCCGAGGTCGGCGGGGTCGATCGGGAGGTAGGGTACGTTCCACGGACGGGTTTCCCCGCCGCAGGCCTTTTGGGCTGCAAATCCCTTCTTGATGGCGTCCTGGTGGGAGCCGGAGAAGGCCGTGAACACGAGATCTCCCACATAGGGGTGGCGTGGGTGGATGGGCAACTGGTTGCAGTATTCGACGGTACGCGCAACGGCGTTGATGTCGGAAAAGTCGAGGTTTGGTGACACGCCCTGGGTGTACATGTTGAGCGCGAGGGTGACGATGTCGACGTTGCCGGTGCGCTCGCCGTTGCCGAACAGGCAGCCTTCGACGCGATCAGCACCTGCCATCATGCCGAGCTCGGCGGCGGCCACACCGGTGCCGCGGTCGTTGTGCGGATGAAGGCTGAGCACGACGCTGTCGCGGCGGGCAAGATTGCGGTGCATCCACTCCACCTGGTCGGCATAGACGTTGGGCGTGGACACCTCGACCGTGGCCGGGAGATTGAGGATGACCTTATTGTCCGGCGTCGCACCCCATTCGGCAGTGACGGCGTCGCAGACTTCCCTGGCGAAGTCGAGTTCGGTGGCAGAGAAAGTCTCCGGGCTGTATTCGAGCGCGATCTCGGTACCGCACTCTGCTTTCATCTCGGCAGCGATCTGCTTGATGAGGCGCACTGCTGACACGGCGAGCGCGACCACCTGGGCCTTATCCATGTTGAACACCACTTCGCGGAAAGTGGGCGAGGTGGCGTTATAGACGTGGATGATGGCGCGGCGCGCACCGCGCACCGACGCCATGGTGCGGCGGATGAGGTCTTCGCGTGCCTGGGTGAGCACCTGGATGGTGACGTCCGCCGGCACGTGTCCGCCCTCGACCAGGGTGCGCACGAAGTCGAAGTCGGTCTGCGAGGCGGACGGGAAGCCGACCTCAATTTCCTTGAAACCGATCTCGCAAACGCTGCGGAACATGCGCATCTTGCGCTCGACGTTCATCGGCTCGAACAGCGCCTGGTTGCCGTCGCGCAGGTCGGTGCTCATCCAGATCGGCGCGCGGTCGATGAGCTTGTTGGGCCACTGGCGGTCAGCAAGCGCGACTGCGGGGAAGGGACGGTACTTGGCAGCGGGGTTGGGCAACATCATGGCGCGGTCCTCGTGGGCATGGCGTGATTCGATGAACGAAAGTTTACGCGCTGGGCCGCGGCAGACGATTGCATTGTTGCGGTGCATCACCGTATTTTTCCGCAGATTCATTCACAATTATTGAATTTAGTGAAATTATCTGCCTACATGAACGAAAACAGGAGCCGATCATGCAACTCGACCGCTACGATCGCCAGATCCTCGAGGTGCTGCAGCGGGACGGCCGCATCAGCAACCAGGACCTCGCCGACCACATCGCCCTGTCGCCCTCATCCTGCCTGCGCCGGCTGCGTGCGCTGGAAGAGTCCGGCCTCATCCGCGGCTACCGCGCCCTGCTCGACGCCAAAAAACTCGGCCTGTCGCTGATGGCGCTAATCCACATCTCGATGGACCGCCACACCCCCGAGCGCTTCACGCACTTCGAGGCCGAGGTGGAGAAGATCCCCCAGGTGCTGGAATGCCTGCTGATTACTGGTCAGGATGCCGACTACCAGTTGAAAGTGGTGGTGGCCGACATGGACGGCTACCAGGAGTTGCTGCTGAACCGTATCACCCGCATCCCTGGCGTGACCGGCGTGCACTCGAGCTTCGTGCTGCGGCGGGTGATCGACAAGACGGCCTTGCCGGTGATGGGCAGCTGATACGGCAGGACGTCTCACTGCGGACCACCTCCAACCATCAGGTGATCCAGACTGCAATGGCCAACCGGCTGGACCGGTTCGAGATGGGGGTACATTGGACAGCTTCACCCTTGTCGCACTTGCGGAGCCACAGCCATGGATCAGGAAAAGAAGCAGAACCACAATGAGCGCATGCAGCGCAAGAAAGCGGTTGTCGACGGCGCCATCGACCGCGCGCAGGACGAGCGCGGCATCGTCATCCTCATCACCGGCAATGGCAAGGGCAAGAGCACCTCGGCGTTCGGCACGCTGTTTCGCGCCCTGGGCCACGGCCACCGCGCAGGCGTGGTGCAGTTCATCAAGGGCATGCAGTCGACCGGTGAGGTCATCTTTCTGCAGCAGCACGGGCTGGACAGTGCCGTGCAATATCACGCGATGGCCACCGGTTTTACCTGGAACACCCAGGACTGGGATGCCGACAAGCGCGCCGCCGACGAAGCCTGGGCCGTGGCCACAGGGATGCTGCAGGACCCGCAGTTGAACCTGGTCGTGCTTGATGAGCTGACCTACATGCTCAAGTACAACTACCTCGACACCGCCGAGGTAGTCCGCGCCATCCAGGCACGTCCGCCGATGCAGACGGTGATCGTGACCGGCCGTGCGGCAAAACCCGAACTGCTTGAATTGGCCGACACCGTCAGCGAGATCGCCGACCGCAAACACGCCTTCAAGGCGGGTGTGAAGGCGCAGGCCGGCATCGACTTCTGACGGAGACTCAGCCTAAAGGCTGATGCGACGCGCAGAACCGTCAGCCTTGATATGTGCCACTCATGCCATCCCGCTTACGCCCGCCTTCCGAAATTCAGCGCGCCAACCGGTTCGCAAACGCTTCCACCTGTGCCCAGTCGGTGAAATCGGTCACCGAACGCGGATCAGTCGGACCACCCGTCATCCACATGATGAGACGAATCATGTTGCGATCGAAAAAACCGTAGCGCGGGTAATCGATCCTGCCGCCGAAGATCTCCACTTGTTGTGGCTTCCAGCTGATCTGGCGCAGAAACTTGCGTACATAGGGGTTGGTGTCGGCCTGGCGCTTGTGCGGCTTGCGGCCTACCGCGTTGACCGAGAAGAAGGCGTTGGGGCGGACATCGAGTGCGGCCTGGTGGCGCGCAATGAAGGCAGCCACCACCGGCCGGTGATGACCGTAGCGGATACTGGCGCCGATGACGACGCGATCACAGGCTTCCAGCGTCGATGAGGACAGCTGTTCGATCTCACACAGATCAACGATATGGCCCTCACCACGGACAATTTGCGCGATGCGTTCGCAGATTTCCAGGGTATGGCCGTCAGTCGTCGAGTACGCGATCAGCAGCCGCATCCTCACTTGCCCTTGAGAATGCCCTCGACCACCTTCCGCCCCTCGGAATAGAGCGCTAGCTGGCCGTCCTCGAACTCGATACCCATACAGCCGGTGTTGCCCTTGAGCTTGCCGTCCAGCCATTCGCGACAATAGCGGCCCTGCTCATCTATCCACCAGCGCGCCTTGGCACCAGTGGTGTCGGTCAGGGTGCCATCCGTACCGAACTTGAGCGTGTAGGCGGTTTCGGTGCGCAGATAGATGCCGACCAGGGTCGCGCCACTCAGCAACTGCTCGGCTTCGGCCTTGGTGCTGACGAAATTCTGTGCCATTGCAGCGCCACTCACGGCCGACAATGCCACCGCCGCCATCAGGGCGCGTTTCGTATTCCCGAGCTTGAGCTTCATGTTGATCCTTTCATTTTCCTGATTTGATTCGGTATTGCATGATTCTGCACGGCTTGCCGCGTGTTGGCAGCCAGACGCCCGTCGAACTCAGCTCCGCGCACTCAGCCTGCCGACCAGGCCTCTCAGGGTTTCCTGCAGGTCGGCGGGCATGACCACCACCTTGGAGCTGCTGGATTCGCCCAGCTTCTCGAGCGCGGCGATGTATTTCTCACCCAGCAGGTAGAGCATCGGCGTGGTCTGGTCGCCGATGCTGGCCGACACGCGACGGATGGATTCAGCCGAAGCTTCGGCCAGCATGACTTGCGCATTGGCATCGCGTTTGGCCGATTCCAGACGCGCTTCAGCCTCGAGAATAGCCGCCTGCTTGGCACCCTCGGCCTTGGTCACTGCCGCCTTGCGCTCTCGCTCTGCGGCCGCCTGCAACTCCATTGCTTTCTGCATCGACTGCGAAGGCTTGATGTCCTGGATCTCGACGGATTTGACCGTCAGGCCCCAATCCACCGCTTCGTCAGCGATGCTCTCGCGCAGTCGCGCCTTGATCTTGTCGCGCGAAGATAGCGCCTCGTCCAGTTCCATTTCACCGACGATCGAGCGCAATGTCGTCATGATCAGATTGCGAATCGCTTCGGAGAAATCAGTCACGCCATACACCGCCTTGACCGGATCGGTGACCTTCACGAAGGCGATGGCATTGGTCAGGATCACCGCGTTGTCGCGGGTAATGACTTCCTGTTCCTGCACGTCGAGGATGATGTCCTTGGTCACCAGCTTGTAGGCAACCTTGTCCAGATAGGGAATCAAGATGTTGAGGCCGGGGCGTAGCGTGACGTGGTACTTGCCCAGGCGTTCGACCACCCATTCCTCGCCCTGCGAAACCAGGCGCACGCCCTTGGCGATGGTGACGACGACGAACACCAGGATGGCGAGCGCAATGGCGAGGCCTTCGGTCATGAATTCTTCCTTTGGTTTGAACTGATCAGGCTTTCGCCACTTTGACGAAACTGCCTTCAACGCTGACGACGCGCACGCGCTCGCCCGCCGTGATCGCACTTTCGGCCATGCATACCCATTCCTCGGCGCCCAGCACCGGGCGCTGAAAACGCACCTTGCCGCGCTGGAAGGGTGCGACTGCGCTGACCAGCAGCCCGACTTCGCCGATCACTTCACCGGCCGCCGTACCGATCAGCGTCTTGTGCTGCGAACGCTTGAATACGCGAAACCACAGCACCACCATCACCACCGACGCAACAATCCAGGCCGCAATCTGCGCTGTCAGTGAAAGCGTCGGGATCGTCAGCAGGGCTAGTCCGACCAGCAACGCACCCAGGCCAAACCAGATGACGAAGAAGGACGGGACGGCCAGTTCGAGCAGCACCAAGCCGAGACCGCCCAGCACCCAGTGCCACCATTCGATGATCAATGCGTTTTCCATGGCGCGACTTTAACGCAGCTCGTCGGCAACAGGGTCCGGCATGGCGCGCCGAGCAGTGGGAAAGCTGTGGCTGGCAAGGGGGTGTAATTGTGGACAAGTGTCGCTTCGTCTCCATGGCGATTTTTCATCAACAAACCATCCCTCTCTCCAAGGGCTTCTGTGCACTTACTTATACAGAATACAACGTGTTGTTTTATATATTAAAAAAAGCGTTACCCACAGAAACTGACCGTACACTATGTTTACAGTCTTTTAAATATATAAAAACTGTGTACACCCATAAGAAAAAAGCCCCGAGCGGCAATCGGGGCTTGTCGACAGGGTCTGTCAGGCCAATTTCAGAACGGCGGATCGTCTGCCACCACCGCAGCGGGAGCCGCTGACGAAGAAAGGGTCGAGACGGAGCCAGCTTCAAGCGCTTGCTGCACCACGCCGGTTTCGCCGCCCAGGGCCCGCACCACCGCGGGCAACAGATGAGCCAGTTCTCCTGTCATCAGGGCAAACTCGGCGTTGAACAAGGCTTCAGCATCGTCCTTGTCGCCGTCGATCTGGTCGCGCACCACGTCGAGGAAGTCGAGACGCTTGATCTCCAGCTTTTCAGTCAGCACGAAGCTGACGCGGTCGTCAAAGGTCAGCGCCAGGCGCGTCGGCAGCTTGCCGGCTTCCAGGTGGGCTTTCACCTCGTCGCCTTCCAGCGTGTGACGCACATAGCGCACCGCAGCCTTGTCCTCGCTGACCGAACGTAGCTCGCAGTCCTGGTCGATGCTGAAACCCGCTGGAGCCTCACTACCGGCCAGCCAGTCGGCCATAGCCGACATCGGCGACAGTTCGGTACGCAGCAGCGTGAGCGGGAAGCTGTCGAGCGTGTGGCGCATTTGCTCAAGCATGTCCTCGGCCTTGCTCTGGCTCGCCGCATCAACCACCAGCCAGCCATTGACCGGGTCGATCCAGGCGAACATGCGGCGCCGGCGGGTAAAGGCACGTGGCAGCAGTTCCTGCGTGATCTGCTCGCGCAATTCCTTCAGCTGCTTGCGGCCGAGCTTGTAGCCCTGCTGCTCGGCCAGTTCTTCTGCACGTTCGTCAGCCTCCTGCTTGACCACGGCCGATGGCAGCAAGCGGTGTTCGAAGCCGAGCGACACCAGCCATTGATCACCGACGGCCTGCACCAGCGCGCCGTTGTTGAGCGGCGACAGCCAGCCACGGCTTTCCATGTCCTGGCTACCGCAGGGGTGAAAGGGCTTCTTCGCGAGCTGTTCCTCGAGGCTTGCGGCATTCATGTCCCATTTGGCGGGCAAACGATAGATCTGCAGATTCTTGAACCACATCAGAGGGGTCTTCCTTGTCGTGAACGAAAGCACGCCCGTCGCATGACGCGACCGGCGCAGTCAAACTGAGCTTACTGCTGCAGACCGCCGGAGACGGCGATCATGCGGATGACGCGGACAGTGTCGACGTCGGACTGGTGATAGGCGGAACGCACGAACTCCGCGTAGCGACCATTTTCGCTGCCGGCTCCTTCAGGCAAAGTCGTCTGGTAGCAAAAACGCAGGAACAACGCGCCTGCCTCGGGTTCCTCGATGCTGATCTTGAGGCTGCCACCGGCATGCTCATCGGTCGCTTCGGATTCGAAGCAGATCCAGTCCAGCGTTTTGAAGCTGACGCGATCGCGGATGACGGTGTGACCGAAGTGCAGGTCACGGACCAGGCCATCATCACTGCGTTCGACGATGTGGCAGGCCTCCAGACCGGGCAGGAAGGCGCGCGCGTCTTCTGCGCGGCACAAGAGGCCAAACCACAGTTCTTCGCGCGTTAGCGGCTCCTGCAGCGGGTTGGCGAGATCATTGACCTCGATCAGGTGTTCGAACTTCACGGGCATCTCCTGAACGGCAGGCGCGACAGTTTACCCTGACGACCACGGCCGCCGGGATAACATGCACACCATGCAACTCGAACGACTTCTCCATACTCAGGGCTTCGGCAGCCGCAAGGAATGCCGCGCCCTCATCCGTGCCGGCCACCTCAGCGTTGCCGGCGTTCCATGTGACAACCCTTTCGCAGATTTCGACCCCGGCAGCAAGGACGGTTCGGCCGGCCTCGAATTTGGCGTCGGTGAGGAGAGCTGGCGCTACCGTGCCAAGGCTTACCTGATGCTGCACAAGCCTGCGGGCTACGAGTGTTCGCACAAGCCGACCTTTCACCCCTCGGTATTCACCCTGTTGCCGCCGCAGATGCTGTTGCGCGACGTGCAGTGCATCGGCCGACTGGATCAGGACACGACTGGCCTGCTGTTGCTGTCTGACGACGGGCAGTTCATCCATCAGTGGAGTTCGGGCAAGAAGCGCACGCCGAAAGTGTATGAAGTAACGCTGAAGCATGCGGTGGACGAAGCCTTCGTCGCCCTGTTGCTGGCGGGCGTGGAACTGCACGACGAACCGGCGGCGATCGCCGCGGCGGCATGCGAACTGACGAGCGAAACCACCCTGCGGCTGACGATCTGTGAAGGCAAGTACCACCAGGTCAAGCGCATGATTGCTGCGGCCGGCAACCGCGTGGAGGCGCTGCAGCGCAGCCGCGTTGGTGGTCTCGAGCTCGACACCGCGCTGGCGCCCGGCGAATGGCGCTGGCTCGAGACCGACGACCTGCAGACCCTGGCCAGCTACGACTGATTTACGGCCTTTGCCGCGGGCCGGGGCAAATCAGAAACGCATCTCCAGGCCCGCACCCACCGCCCAGCTGCGCCCGCGTTCGGCATCAAGATCGTGCCTGGGCCAGAAGTGACCGACGATCACTTCGCCCAGCAGCCAGTCGCGATACACGGGCTGTAGCCACTTCAGGCGCACGCCGTACTCTCCGACATCGTTTTCAGCAGCGGTTTCGCCAGTGGCCAGCGTCTCCAGCGACAAAATCTTGTTGTCGCCAAAAGTCTTGAACATGCCCACGCTGGTCGACCAGGCAAAGCCATCGGTGTCCTCGGTGACGGTCGCTGCGTTCTGCCAGCGCAGCGAAAGGGTCGGCGTGTACGCGTGTTCATAATCGATCGAAGTGGTCGAACCGAAACCGTCGTGTACCCGCCAGAACAGGGTTTCACGAAACTCGACCCGGTCTCTGGCAGCAAGCATCCACTCGCGCTGATAGCGGACTTGGGAATAGAGCTTGTAGCCTCCGCG
>Ga0073904_10001182_pt1 | contig 19463 bp, 15 predicted proteins | sample KloWWTrecipitate_FD_66668 | JGI IMG/M metagenome (GOLD analysis project Ga0073904, IMG submission 66668) | Active sludge microbial communities from Klosterneuburg, Austria, studying microevolution and ecology of nitrifiers - Klosterneuburg... | ecosystem: Engineered > WWTP > Aerobic digester >... | reverse complement strand
GGTCGCGGCAACGCTGCACAGGCCCACGGTAACGAACTGCGCGGGCAGATTCAGCGGCCAGGCTGCGGCCAGCGTGCGACCGAGCGTCCAGATCGCAAGCGCAAAGCCACTGCCCAGAAGCACGCTGGCGGCGAGGAAGCAGTGCGGAATCATCGGCATCAAGCCTGCGAGTTGCAGGAAGCTCGCGAGCAGGGCGAGGAGCCCCGCGAGGATGAGCAGAAGGGCCGGGAACGGCAGGGCATTGCTGTAGAGCGGCCCAGCCACCAGCACCGGCACGAACTGAAACAGTGCGCCGCACATGAGGAGACTCAGCCAACCGATCGTTACGCAATGGACGAGCAGCAGCGTCTGCGGCGCGCGCAGCGCGCTCGCCGGATAGCCGACACCGAGCACCATCAGCGCCTCAGCCGTCAGCAGGAAAATCACACCCGCGCCAAAATACGCGAGCGTCCAGCGTGAAAGTGTCGCACCCAGCATGTCGGGCTCTCGTGCAGCGGGTCGCGCGCTTGCCGAGCGCGCGGCCCGCTGTCCGCAGGCGCTTTACTGCGGCAGTCTGCCGATCTTGACCTTCCAGGCTACGGGTCCCGACTCCAGATAGGCCCAGGAGAACTGCTTCGGGTGCTCGGCCTCGAGCTGATAGTAGAGCGGCTTCGGGTCATGATCGTTCACGAAGACGAACGCGCCGCCCGGCTTGAGATTGCCGACGAGTTCGAAGATCTTGGCGTGGCGCTGCACTGGCACGAGATTGCGGATATCGATTTCCTGGATCGCGGAAGGCTGACTGTCGGACATGGAGGGTTTCCTTCGTTTAAATGGACAACCGACAGCTTTTGTCCAAAAATAGGTATTGTCAATACCTATTTAAGCATCGGATTCGGCTTGTGGGGCGTTGGCTGCGACAATGTCCCACCGTCGCCCTGGCGCTTTGCAGGAAGACTTGCCATGACCAGCAACAGCTTTGGTACCCGGGACACCCTCAAGGTGGGCGACACCCGCTACCAGATCCATCGGCTCGATCGCCTGTCGACGAAGCACCGGCTGCCCTTCAGCCTCAAGGTGCTGCTCGAGAACCTGCTGCGCACCGAAGACGGTTACCTCGTCACGGCCGGGCAGGTCCGGGCACTTGCCGATTGGCAGCCGACGGCGCTGCAACCGCGGGAAATCCAGTTCACGCCCGCGCGCGTCCTGATGCAGGATTTCACCGGCGTGCCCTGCGTCGTGGATCTCGTCGCGATGCGCGATGCCATCATCGCGCTGGGTGGCGACCCGAAGCGCATCAACCCGCTGGTCCCGAGCGAACTCGTGATCGACCACTCGGTCATCGTCGATGCCTTCGGCCGGCCCGACGCATTTGCCATCAACGCCAGGCTCGAGTTCCAGCGCAATGCCGAGCGCTATCAGTTGCTGCGCTGGGCGCAGCACGGTTTCGACGCCTTCAAGGTGGTGCCGCCCGACACGGGCATCTGCCATCAGGTGAATCTCGAATACCTCGCACGCGTCGTGTTCACCCGCGAGGGGCCCGATGGTGTGCAGGCCTACCCCGACACCCTCGTCGGCACCGACTCGCACACGCCCATGGTGAACGGCCTGGGGGTGCTTGGCTGGGGGGTGGGCGGCATCGAAGCAGAGGCTGCGATGCTCGGTCAGCCGATGAGCATGCTCATACCCGAAGTCGTCGGCATCAGACTCCGCGGTGAGTTCCCGCCCGGTACCACGGCCACCGACCTCGTGCTCACCGTAGCCGAACTGCTGCGCAAGACGGGCGTGGTCGGCAAATTCGTCGAGTTCTACGGCGAGGGCGTGGCCCGCGTGCCGCTGGCCAATCGCGCCACGCTCGGCAACATGAGCCCCGAATACGGCGCCACCTGCGCGATCTTCCCGATCGATGCAGAGACCTTGTCCTACTTGCGTCTCACCGGGCGGCCCGAGAGCCAGATCCGCCTCGTCGAGGCCTACGCGAAGGAGCAAGGCCTGTGGCACGACCCGGCGCACGAAGCCGAATACTCGCAGACGCTCGAGCTTGACCTCGGCAAGCTCGAACCTTCCATCGCCGGACCCAAGCGGCCGCAGGACCGCATCCCGGTGCATGTTGTGCCGGCCACAGTGAGTGCACTGCTCGAAGGCGATCCTTATGACAGGGCTTTGCTCGAGGGACTCGACGAAGCGATCGATGAATCCTTCCCCGCGAGCGATCCGGTTTCTGTCGGCTCCGCAAGTGCCACCGAGCCGCCGCATACACCCGTTGAGCAGATGTCCGGCCGTGGATGGCCCACGAAGCCGGTCAGCGTCACGCTGGCTGATGGCAGCGCGTTCGAACTGGATAACGGACACGTCGTGATTGCCGCCATCACCTCGTGCACCAATACCTCGAACCCCTCGGTGATGGTGGGCGCGGGTTTGCTTGCCCGGCACGCGGTCGAAAAGGGGCTGCGACGCAGGCCCTGGGTCAAGACCTCGCTGGCTCCGGGCTCGCGCGTGGTGACAGATTATCTCGACCGCGCGGGTCTCACGCCCTGGCTCGACAGGCTGGGCTTCAACCTCGTCGGCTATGGCTGCACCACCTGCATCGGCAACTCCGGCCCGCTGATTCCTGAGATCGCCGCTGCGGTCGAGCAGAACCCGATCAATGTCAGCGCGGTGCTGTCTGGCAATCGCAACTTCGAGGGCCGCATCCATCCGCAGACCCAGATGAACTTCCTCGCCTCGCCGCTCCTGGTGGTGGCCTATGCACTCGCGGGCTCCCTGCGCATCAACCTGCTGCGCGACCCGCTCGGCACGGGGAATGACGGCAAGCCGGCCTACCTGCGCGACATCTGGCCTTCCACACGGGAGATCCAGGACGTCATCGGCGAGTGCGTGCGGGCCGAAATGTTCAGCAAGGGCTACAGTGACGTGTTTTCCGGAGATGACAACTGGCGCGCGCTCAGTGTTCCCGAAGGCGATGCCTTCGAGTGGAGTGCAGATTCAACCTATGTGCGCCAGCCGCCCTACTTCGACGGCCTCACGCGCGAGCCGGCGCCGCTCACGGATATCACCGGTGCGCGCGTGCTGGCGAAGCTCGGCGACTCGGTGACCACCGACCATATCAGTCCCGCCGGCTCGATCAAGGTGGACTCGCCGGCCGGCCAGTACCTCACCGCCCACGGTGTCGCGCGCCAGGATTTCAATTCCTATGGCTCCCGGCGCGGCAACCACGAAGTGATGATTCGCGGCACCTTCGCCAACATCCGCCTGCGCAATCTGCTGGCGCCCGGCACTGAAGGCGGCTTCACCCGCGACTTCACGCAGGCAGGCGCGCCGGTCGCCACCATCTTCGACGCTTCGGTCAACTACCTCGCGGCCGGCACACCGCTCATGATCCTCGCGGGGAAGGAATACGGCTCGGGCTCATCGCGCGACTGGGCCGCCAAGGGCACGCTGCTGCTCGGCGTGCGTGCCGTCATTGCCGAGTCCTACGAGCGCATCCATCGTTCCAACCTGATCGGCATGGGTGTATTGCCGTTGCAGTACCGGAAGGGTGAGAGCGCCGCACAGCTCGGGCTGACGGGAGAGGAGACTTACGCGATCACCGGCCTCGCCGGATCCGCCGGAAAAGCACCCACCGTGCGCGTGCGCGCCGTCGATGCACGGGGCAAGACGAAGGAGTTCGAGGCCGTGGTGCGCATCGACACTCCCGTCGAGGCCGACTACTACCGCCACGGCGGGATCCTCCCCTACATGGTGCGCCGGCTGCTCGCCGATGACGGCGCTATTCGGGCAGGGTAATGCCCGAGCCGCCCATTTCCTTCGGGATGTCCCTGAACTTGGGCAGGCCATCCTTCATCGGCAGTCTCGATTCCTGGTAGTGCACGTGCACACCGGGCTCATGGCGGAAGTCCGGAATCACCGCCGCATAGACATCGACGAGATTCCATTCGGGATGATCAGTGAAGAGGTGCCCGCCGCAGGTCTTGCACCACTTGCGGTAGCTGGCCTCGGTCTTGTGCCAGGTACCGATGTGATCTGCGCCCTTCGTGATCACGAGCGCCTCGGGTTTCCACAATGAGAACGCGTTGACGGGCCCCGCCGACCATGTGCGACACGATTCGCAGTGGCAATAGCCCATCGCGACGGGCTCGCCCGTCACCGTGAATTGCACCGCATCGCAGAAACAGTTGCCGTTGTACTTCCGGTCGCCCATGAGTTGCTCCTTCCTGGAACGTTGAATGGTGACACTGTCTCGGCACTCAGGGCAGGACGCCCAGCGCACCGGTCGACGCAAACTCCGCATTCTCGACCTCGCTCGCCGCGGCGCCGCGCAACAGGCGATCGCGGATCGCGTCCCATTTGTCGTCTCCCGGCACTTCCTGCACGAGGATCTGTTCGCAGCCCGCCTTGTCGAGCGTGCGCAGGTTCGCGTAGAGATCGTGGGCATACGCGTCCGCTCGCCTGCCCGCGTTGATCCACGTGACCGACGGATAGGTCTTGAGCGGCAAGCGCTGCGCGAGCACGGCGATGCGCCGGCCGCCCTCCGATGCATCCTCGGCACGCGTGTCGATCTCGTCGGCGGGCACGATCGTCATCGGCGTGGCAGGTGCGTAATGCGACGGGGTGCTGCCCGGGACACGGGGAGCCGCATCGACGGCGCCGATCTGTACGTCTCCCACGACCTGGTGCAGTTGCGCGAGCGTCACCGCGCCAGGGCGCAGCAGGCGCGTGCCGGAGGGTCCGCATGCGACGATGGTCGATTCGAGCCCGACCTGCGATTCGCCGCCGTCGAGCACGACGCGCACCGCGTCGCCGAATTCTTCGCGCACATGCTCGGCCCGCGTGGGCGACACCCGCCCGAAACGGTTGGCCGATGGGGCCGCGATGCCGCCACCGAAGGCAGTGAGCAGCTGTTGCGCCATCGGGTGGGCGGGCACCCGCATCGCGATCGTGTCCTGACCGCCGGTGATGATGTCATGCACGTTGGGATGGCGGGGCATCACCAGAGTCAGCGGGCCGGGCCAGAAGCGCTCCGCGAGCGCCTGCGCGGTATCCGGCACTTCGCGCACCCAGCGGTGCAGATACTTCGGGCTGTCAAGGTGCACGATGACGGGGTGGGTTGTCGGACGCCCCTTCGCCTCGAATATCCTCTGGACCGCCGCGGGGTTCTGCGCGTTTGCCCCTAGACCGTAAACGGTCTCGGTTGGAAAGGCCACGAGCTCGCCGTCACGGAGTGCCGTGACGGCCTCGTCGATTTCGGCCTGTGTTGCGCGGACGATGCGGACCATCCGCCCATTCTACTCTAGCGGGTAGCGCTCCCAGCGATCGCCGATGCGGCGCAGCTCATAGGCCGGCCAATAGTGCTTGTCGAGCTTCAGCGTGATGACTTCGGGCGCGTTGTTCCAGGTGATGGTCTTCAGGCGCACGGGCGCCCGGTCGGGCCGACCGGTGACCGCCTTCAGGAACGAATCAGGATCCGGCGTCGGCTGACCGTCAACCTCGACGATGCGGCGGCCGGGCATGAGCCCCGCGCGCGTCGCGGGCGAGCCATACGCGAAGTACGCGACGTAAATTCCCTCCGGCGGGATACTGCGCTGCGCGAGCATCGCGCGGTGCGGCGCATGCAGCGTCGCGCCTGCCCACAGCACGACACGGGTGAGCCCCTCGCCGGAGAGCGCCGCCGTTCTCACTTCGATATTGCGGGCCTCTGCACCGCGCCAGACAGTCACCTGCACCATCGGCTTGTTCGCGACCGCCCGCTCCACGCCGCGAAAATGCGTCACGACCTCGCCGTCGATGGCGAGCAGCAGATCGCCCTGCTGCAGCTCGCGCGCTGCATCGGATCCGCCGACGAGCCTTGTGACGGTGAGCACGCGGCGCGTGCCGGAGTCGGCTGATTCAAAGCGCTTCACCCAGTCGTCGGTGAGGCCGAGCCGGCGCGCGGCCGCGAGCGGCTGCGGAAACAGTTCCGCTTCGAGCGAGTTGATCGCCCGGCCCTCGTGCACGCTCGCGACCATGTCGGCCACCACGTCGATGGGCACGCCGAGATTCTGCTGCACCACCTCGCGGCCGCTTTCCGATGCGAAGCTCGACCAGACGCCGGCGACGGCGCCCGACTTGTCGAGCAGCACGCCGTCGAAGTCCTGCGGGCCGTTGACCAGTTCGATCGCCTCGAGGTTCGACTCGCGAAACTGCATCGTGCGGGAAAGCGGCAGCGCGACCGGATCGATATCCGCGACGCTCGTCGTGCGCGACTTGATCCCCGTGTCGGGCGCGAGGCCCACGACTGTGACTTCATCGCCCGCACGCAGGGGTTTCCTGCCGAGCTTTGCGCTGCGCACGGGCGTCGTGCCGATCAGGGTCGGGTCGTATTGAAGCATCGCCAGATTGTGCAGGGGATGCACGAACACCACGCGCCCCGGTACTTCGAGCGTCCCGGCAAACGTGACCCGCACGTCGCCGAGCGAGACGGGCACGGTGTTGCGGTCGACCACGACGAGACCGCGCGCGGCGTCGACGACGAGACCCGTGCCGTAGTAGTGGCGCTCGGTGACGCCAGCGACCGCGTACGGCATGTCGAAGGTGACCGTGACAAGCGAGGGCACGATGCGCGCGACTTGCGGGTCGCTCACGGTCTGAAAGACGGTGCTCCCGGCGACCGGCGCCTTCGGCGGCGGCGGCGTGGCGAGCGCCCGACAGTCCCAATAGCCGGTGCCGTCATTGCGCTTGCAGCGCTGGGCGGGAAACCAGCGCCGGTCCATGCGTACCGAGCGCAGCTGGCTGCCGTTCGGGTCGTCGATCGTGGCGTAGCGAATGGTCGTGCGATCGCCGTCGCCCAGCTTGTCGACCGCGCCCTCGAGATCGGCAATACCGGCGATCGCAGTGCCGTTCACCGCAGTGATCACGGCGCCGCGCGGCACGCCCGCCGAGCCGAACACATAGCCCGGATTCGCCACATATGCGCCGCGCGCCGGCCGGTTGAAGTGTCGCGCCATCTGATAGGAAAGCGTGTTGACCACCGCATCGCCGAATTCGAGGTACTCATCCGGCGTGATCGAGGTGAGATCATCGACCTTCAGGCTCGCCGACACGACCGCCCCGCCCCGCTGCAGCTCCAGCTCGATGGGCGCGCCCACACTGTCGTCGAGCACGGCATTCAGCGGCTCGAACTGTGTCAGGAACTTTCCGTTCACGCGCACGAGCACATCGCCTGGCTGCAACACGCCCGCCGCGGCGCTCCCGGGCAACACATCGGACACGACCAGCATGCCGGTGTAGTCGGGGAGCGCCTTGCGCACGGCAGCTTCGGTGGGCGGTTGCAAGCCGAGGCGGCGCAGTTCGTCGAACGGCGTGTAAAGGAAGGTGGTCTGCAGCGTGCCACGCGCTACGGGCTTGCCCTGGCGGATGAGATCGAGCGCGCGCTTCACGCGCGCGAGCGGCAGATAGAAGCTCGAGGCGGCTGCGCTCGAGCCACCGGCATTCAGCGCAACCACCCGGCCCTGGATGTCGATCACGGGCGAGCCCGACGAGCCTCCCGACGTGCCCGAGGCCGCCTGCAGATAGAAGGTGTTGAAGTCGTTGTACTTGCCGATGCCGTACTCGGGCGCCTGGCGATCGAGTCGCGCGAGAGTGCCCGCCAGGATCGAGAGCTGCTCGCCGGCGTTGTTGCCAACGACACGGATCTCGCGGCCGATTTCGGCGCCTTCCGGATAGAGTGGCAGCGCCTTCGGCTTGATGAAGCGCAACTTCGCAGGGTCGTAACGGTAGAGGCCGAAGTCATGCACCGGATCGCGGTACACGGGATAGAGCTGCACCTCCTCGCGGTTGAGGAAGGTCGCCTCGGCGATCACCGGGCCAGGCGTGACGACGTGGCGGTTCGTCAGAATGAGGCCACGTTCCGCATCCACGACGAAGCCGGTCGCCTGCGCCGAAGTGTTCCACTCGGTGTCGAACGCGCGTGTCTGATCGACTTCGATCGCGACCACGCTCTGCGCGATCCGCTCGAGCGTGCGGGTCCAGCCGCTGTCGGCCGGTTCGACGCCGACTATCGGTTCGGCCACGACAGCCGTCCCGGCCTGTGCAGGCGGAGCAGGTGCCGGCGCGATCTGCGCCTGCGCGGCAACCGCGGCCATGGCCGCGGTTGCCAGCATCAGGATGAGCCAACCAGGTCTTGCGTGTCGCTTCATCTCAGATACCCCGGCCGAAGTTTTCCCGGAAGCGCGCGTCGAAATCCGGGCGTGAGAAACGATGATTCTGCGTACCGTGGTGCTCGATCTTGATCGCGCCCATCAGCGAGGCGATGCGGCCTGTTGTCGGCCAATCGAGCTGGTGCTGCAGACCGAACAGCAGCCCCGCGCGATAGGCATCGCCGCAGCCTGTCGGATCGGCGAGATGCGCGACGCGCGCCGTCGGAATTTCATGCACTTCGCCGCCTGCATGGATGCGCGATCCTTGGCCGCCGAGGGTCACGATCAGGGCATCGACCTTCGCCGCGATCTGCTCGAGCGACAGGCCGGTGCGATCGCAGACCAGATTTCCCTCATAGTCATTGAAGGCCACCCAGGTCGCCTCGTCGATGAACTTGCGCAGATCGTCGCCGGAAAAAAGCGGCAGACCCTGCCCGGGGTCGAACAGTACCGGAATGCCGGCGGCCACGAACTGTTCCGAGTGCTGGATCATGCCCTCGCGGTTCTCGGGAGCGACGACGCCGATGCGGATGCCAGCGTCCGTGGGCACCCGATTGCGATGCGCAAACATCATCGAACCCGGATGGAAGGCCGTGATCTGGTTCGAGTCAAGGTCGGTGGTGATATACGCCTGCGGCGTGTACTCGCTGTCCATGCGATCGATGTACTCCAGCGACAGACCGTTGGCGCGCATCCATGCCTCATAGGGCCCGAAGTCGCTGCCAACGACCGCCATCGCGTGGCCGTCGCCGCCGAGGAGCTTCAGGTTGTACGCGATATTGCCCGCACAGCCGCCGAAGTTGCGCCGCATGCCCGGCACCAGGAACGACACGTTGAGCAGGTGGATGCGGTCGGCGAGGATGTGATCCTTGAACCGACCTTCGAAGACCATCACGGTGTCGTAGGCGACGGAGCCGCAGATCAGGGCTGACATATGTTTCCGGTTTTCCTCAGCGATCGGTGAGCAACAGCGCCCACACGACGCCCCACAGCACGAACGACATGAACACCGCCGCCGAACCCGCATCCTTCGCGAGTCCCGCGAGCGGGTGCCGCTCGGGCCCGATACGATCCACCGTCGCCTCGATCGCGCTGTTGACGAGTTCGACAACGAGGACCAGCAGCACCGGCGCCACGAGTAGAGCACGTTCGACGCCACTGCGTCCAAGCCAGAGTCCGAGCGGAATTGCGATGAGCGCGCAGAGCAGCTCCTGCCGGAACGCGGCTTCTGCGCGGAAGGTACCGTGAAGGCCCTGGGCGCTCACGCCGAAGGCCCGCAACAGGCGCGTAACACCGCGCGGCTTGTCGCGCTCCATCAGGCCGCCGCGCCCGGCTTCCATGTGAGATCGAGCTGACGGGCCGCGCGCACGTCGTCGAGCCGGCGCACCGGCAGGGTGTGCGGCGCGCCCTTCAGCAGCTGCGGATCACTCCCGGCTTCCTGCCTGATCTTCACCATCGCGCTGATGAAGGCGTCGAGCGCTTCCTTGCTTTCCGTCTCGGTGGGTTCGATCAACAGGCACTCCGGCACGAGCAGCGGGAAATAAGTGGTCGGCGCATGAAAGCCGAAATCGAGCAGGCGCTTGGCGATGTCCATCGCGGTGACGCCCTGCTCTTTCGCCTGCCGCTTCGCAGTGATGATGAATTCGTGGCTCGCGCGGCGCTGCGGATAGGCTGCCTCGTAGCCCGCCTGCGTCAATTTCGCCAGCAGGTAGTTGGCGTTGAGTGTCGCGAAGTCGCCGACCCGACCCATGCCCTCGCGCCCGAGCATGCGCATGTAGATATAGGCCCGCAGCAGCACGCCTGCATTGCCCATGAACGCCGAGAGACGCCCGATCGACTGCGGCAGGTCCTTCTCGGTGAGCCAGCGATAGCGCTCATCCTCGCGCCCGACGATCGGGATCGGCAGAAACGGCAACAGCCGTTCGCTCACGCCCACGGCTCCCGAACCCGGCCCGCCGCCGCCGTGCGGCGTCGAGAAGGTCTTGTGCAGGTTCATGTGGATCACGTCGAAGCCCATGTCTCCGGGACGTACCTTGCCGAGGATCGCGTTGAGGTTCGCGCCGTCGTAATAGAGGAGCCCGCCGGCCGCGTGCACGATGCCGGCCACTTCCTTGATGCGCCGCTCGAACACCCCGAGGGTGGAGGGGTTCGTGAGCATGATGCCGGCCGTGTTCGGACCCACCGCGGCCTTGAGCGCCTCGATATCGACGTCGCCGTCGGCAAGCACCGGGATCTCCCTCACGACGCAGCCGCACATCGTCGCCGTGGCAGGGTTCGTGCCGTGCGCGGCCTCGGGCACGATGATCTCGCTCCGCGCCAGATCGCCGCGCGCGCGGTGATAGGCACGAATCATCGCGACGCCGGCGAACTCGCCGTGTGCGCCCGCCATCGGAGTCAAAGAGACGCCCCGCATGCCGGTCACTTCCTTCAGCATTTCCTGCAACTCGAACATGCAGGCGAGGAAGCCCTGGCCGTGCGACTCGGGCCCGAGCGGGTGCCGCCCCGTGAACTCGGGCAGCATTGCATACTGGTTGCACGCCTTCGGGTTGTACTTCATCGTGCACGAGCCGAGCGGGTAGAAGTGCGTGTCGATCGAGAAATTGAGCTGCGAGAGGCGCGTGTAGTGGCGCACCGCTTCGAGTTCGCTCACTTGCGGCAGCAGCGGCCGGCTCTTGCGGCGCAGCGCTTGCGGCAGGTCCCCGGGAACTGCCGTCTTCTCCGGCCATTGACCCATCGCGCCCCGACCGGGGCGTGAATACTCGAAAATCAGCTTTTCGCGGCGATTCGGCATGCTGGGTATCCTTCTTCAGGCCGCGCGCGCGGCGCGCAGAGCCTCGCTGAGGGCGGCGGCATACGCATCGACATCGGCAGCGGTCTTCGTCTCGGTCGCACACACGAGCAGCGCCGCGCCGAGTTCCGGGTAGTGCTCCGTGAGATCGTAGCCGCCGAGCACGCCACGCGCTGCGAGCTCGCGCAACACGCCTGAGACCGGTCGGTCAAGTGTGAGGACGGCTTCGTGGAAATGAGGGCCCTCGAAGCACCGGCGCACGCCCTTCACCCGCGTGAGTGCCGCGACGAGCTCGCGCGTGCGCTGCGCGGAGAGCGCCGCGACACGCTCGAGGCCCTCCGGCCCCATGATCGACATGTAGATCGTGGCCGCCGTCATCAGGAGGCCCTGGTTCGTGCAGATGTTCGAAGTCGCCTTGCCGCGGCGGATGTGCTGCTCGCGCGCCTGCAGTGTGAGCGCGAAGCCTTCGCGCCCGTCGAGATCGACGGTGCGACCGACGATGCGGCCCGGCATCTGGCGCACGTACTCCATGCGGGTCGTCATGAAGCCGAAGTACGGCCCGCCGGATGAGAGCGGCACGCCGAGCGGCTGACCTTCGCCAATCACGATGTCTGCGCCCTTCCTGCCCCACTCGCCCGGCGGCTTCAGCAACGCGAGCGAGGTGGGGTTCACGACCGCGATCACGAGCGCGCCCTGCGCATGCGCCAAGTCGGTGAGCGCATCGACATCCTCGAGCGCACCGAAGAAATTCGGCTGCTGGATCACGAGCGCGGTGATGTCCTCGCCCGCATGCCTTGCAAGCGAGGCGGGCGCGATGCAGCCCGTCTCGCGCGCGTAGGGCACGGTGTCGAAGACGAGGCCCTGATTGCCGGCCGTCGCCACTGCCACCTTGCGATAGTGCGGGTGCACGGTGGTCGGCACGAGGATGCGCTGCGAATTCGACTTGCGATGCGCGCGCACCGCCATGAGCGCGGCCTCGGCGAGCGCCGAGCCGCCGTCGTAGAGGGTCGCGTTCGACACCTGCATGCCGGTGAGCGAGGCGATCATCGTCTGGTATTCGTAAATCGCCTGCAGCGTGCCCTGGCTCGCCTCGGCCTGATACGGCGTGTAGGCGCTGTAGATCTCGCCGCGCGTGACGATTGCCCACACCGCCGATGGAATGTGATGCTCGTAGGCGCCCGCGCCGAGGAAAGACAGGGGGCGGCCGTCCTGCTTCGCGCGCTCCGACATGAGCCGCCCGATCTCGTGTTCGGAGAGCCCCGGCGGCACGCCCGCGAGCGCCTGCGTGCGCAGTTCCTGCGGAATCTCGTCAAAGAGCGCCTCGATCGTCGGGGCGCCGATCGCCGCGAGCATCTCGCGGATGTCGTCCTCGGTGTGCGGGATGAACGGCATGACCTCTCCCTTATTCGGCCTGCAACACCGCTTCGTAATCCGAAGCGCTGAGCAGGGCGTCGGCCGCGCGCGGATCGACGGGCTTCATGCGAAGCATCCAGCCGCCGCCATACGGATCCTGGTTGATGAGCTCGGGCGCGCTGGCAAGCTCCGCGTTGACCGCCGTCACGGTGCCGGCAATCGGGCTGTAGACATCCGATGCGGCCTTCACGGACTCGACGACCGCGCAGGCTTCGCCCGCCGCGAGCGTGCGGCCCACGCTCGGCACTTCGACGAACACCAGATCACCGAGCGCCGCCTGCGCGTGATCGCTGATGCCCATTTCGACCGTGCCATCGGCGAGGGGTTTCACCCATTCGTGGCTTTTCGCGTACTTCAAATCGGCGGGAATCTGGCTCATGGAATCTCTCCGGTCAGGAAACGAGTACTTTGCCGTGGCGGACGAACGGCGGCTTCACCACGCGTGCCGCGAGCAGTTTGCCGCGCACGTCGACCTGCACGCGCTCGCCCGTGGCCCTGGGCACGCGCGCGAGCGCGATCGATTTCTCAAGCGTCGGCGAGAATGTGCCGCTCGTGATCTCGCCCTCACCCACATCCGGGACGATCACTTTCTGATGGCCACGCAGCACGCCCCGGTCCTCGAGCAGCAGGCCGACGAGCTTCGCGCCGACGCCTCGGGCGCGGATCGCCTCGAGCGCCGCGCGCCCGATGAAATCCCGGTCAGCCGGCTCGAACGCGACGGTCCACGCGAGGCCCGACTCGAGCGGGTGGGCCGACTCGCTCATGTCGTTGCCATAGAGGTTCATGCCGGCCTCGAGCCGCAGCGTATCGCGTGCGCCGAGCCCGCAGGAGCGCACGCCCCTGGCATTGAGCGCGAGCCAGGTCGGCTCGGCCTCAGCAACGGGCAGGATGATCTCGAAACCGTCCTCACCGGTGTAGCCGGTGCGGGCGACGAACCATGCACCAATCGCGCGGCCGCTGAACGGTGCGAGCGTCATGATGGCTTCGCGTGCAGCGGAATCTGCGAGCGCAGTCGGCAGGAGACCCTCGACAATGCCGCGCGCAGCCGGCCCCTGAACTGCCAGCATGCCGAGGTCGGTGCGCTCGGTGACCGCTACGCCGAAAGGCGCGGCGTGCTTGCGGATCCACGCAAGATCCTTGTCGCGGGTGCCGGCATTGACCACGACGCGAAAGTATGACTCGTCGAGGTAATAGATGATGAGATCGTCGAGCACGCCGCCGGCGTCGTTCAGGAGGCAGCTGTAGAGAGCCTTTCCCCGCATACGCAGTTTGCCCACGTCGTTGGCGACGAGGTGCTCGAGAAAGGGCCGCACCCGATCGCCGGCGAGATCGACGACGCACATGTGCGAGACGTCGAACACACCGGCATGCCGGCGCACCGCGTGGTGTTCCTCGATCTGCGAACCATAATGAACGGGCATGTCCCAGCCGCCGAAATCGACCATTCGGGCGCCGAGTCGTGTGTGAAGGTCATAGAGCGGTGTACGTCGTCCCATGCGGACCCACTTCCACCGCCCCTCTGTCCTGTGACCTGAGAGATCGGGCGGGTCCACCGGGACTCGCCGCACCCCTTCGGTGGGTGGACCGGGCCCACCACTCTCCAGAGCTCGCCTCGGATCTGCCGTTCTTTTGCCTGAGCGTTTCCGGGCGGAACTTGCGCCTTCGGCGTCCCCGCCCCCAGGGGCGACAGGATCTCTCCGGACAGTCTTGAAAAGCGGCGAGCGGCGACATGATACCAGTGACCGCAGCGACAAGCGCGGGCACGCCTTAGAATAGGTGGTCTCATGTCCGCCCACCCCCGCCGCCCCTCCCTCGCCGTTCGTGTCGGCGCCGCCCTCATCGGTGGCGGGCACCCGATCGTCGTGCAATCGATGACCAACACCGATACGGCCGACGCGGAGGCCACCGCGCAGCAGGTCAAGTCGCTTGCCCGCGCCGGTTCCGAACTCGTGCGCGTGACGGTCAACACCGATGAGGCCGCTGCCGCGGTGCCGCATGTGCGCGACCGCCTCGCGCAGATGGGGGTTACGGTGCCGCTGATCGGGGATTTTCATTTCAACGGCCACAAACTGCTGCGCGAACACCCCGCCTGTGCCGAGGCACTCGCGAAGTACCGCATCAACCCCGGCAACGTCGGGCGCGGCAGCAAGCGCGACCCGCAGTTCGCCGAGATGATCGGGACGGCCTGCCGCCATGACAAGCCGGTGCGCATCGGCGTGAACTGGGGCAGCCTCGACCAGGACCTCCTGACGCGGATGATGGACGAGAACTCGCGCTCCGCGCAGGCTCGCTCCGCGCAGGATGTCATGCGCGATGCGATCGTGACCTCGGCCGTCGCGAGCGCCGATCGCGCTTGCGAGCTGGGCCTTCCCGCAGACCGCATCGTGCTCTCGGCCAAGGTGAGCGGCGTGCAGGATCTCATCGCCGTCTACCGCGACCTCGCCGCGCGCTGCCGCTACCCGCTGCATCTCGGCCTCACCGAAGCCGGCATGGGTTCGAAGGGCATCGTCGCCTCGACTGCAGGTCTGGCGGTGCTGCTGCAGGAGGGCATCGGCGACACGATCCGTGTGTCGCTCACGCCGGAACCGGGCGGCGATCGCACGCAGGAAGTGATCGTCGCGCAGGAGATCCTGCAGACGATGGGCCTGCGCGCCTTCATTCCGATGGTCATCGCCTGCCCCGGCTGCGGACGCACGACGAGTACCTACTTCCAGCAGCTCGCGCAGTCGATCCAGTCGCACGTGCGCCGGCGCATGCCTGAGTGGCGCAAGACCTACGACGGCGTCGAAGACATGACGGTGGCGGTGATGGGCTGCGTGGTCAATGGCCCCGGCGAGAGCAAGCACGCGAGCATCGGCATCAGCCTCCCCGGCACCGGCGAGCGCCCGGTGGCACCCGTCTATGAAGATGGCGAGAAGACCGTGACGCTCAAAGGCGAGCGCATTGCCGAGGAGTTCCAGGAACTCGTCGAACGGTATGTCGCGCGCCGCTTCACGCGAAGGAGTACGACGGCATGAGCGAACTCTCCGAACGCAAGTGCGTGCCCTGCGAGGGCGGTGTGCAGCCACTCACCCGGGCGGAGGCGGAGCAGATGCGGGCCGGCCTGCACGAGGGCTGGAAGCTCGCCGCCGACGCGAAGTCGATCCGTCGCGAATTCGTGTTCCACGACTTCTTTCGCACGATGAGCTTCGTGAATGCGCTCGCACACATCGCGAACCTCGAGGATCACCACCCCGATCTCGAGGTCGGCTACAACTATTGCCGCGCAACCTTCAGTACCCACGCGATCCGCGGGCTGTCCGGGAACGATTTCATCTGCGCAGCGAAGGTCGACCGGATTCCGCTGAGCTGAGGGCTCAGGGTGAAGCGCTCAGGGCAAGAGCGCGCTGACATACTAATCTGTCCAATCACGGCGGCAGGTCCGCAACGACGATCGACGAGGCGGTCACTTCTCTTTCGTTCCGCCCTGTTCCCGCGCTTTCCCGATCCGGCGCTGCAATTCCCTCCTCGCTTCCAGGCGCGCTTCGGGCGTGCCCCAGCGCGGCTTCGCGATGTTCGCCGCATCCGCGGCCTGCTGTGCCCGCTGGCGTTCCCATTCGCGTCTGGCCAAAAGCCCGGCGCGCTCCATCTCCGCCTCGCGCCGGGCTTCCTCGGCGAGCCGCGCAGCCTCGCGCTCGGCCATGATGGGAAGCGGACAGGCCGGCAGACCTGCAGATACCAGATACTCATTGAGCGCAGCGCGCGAGTACTGCACCGAGGATTCAAAGATCAGCGGCAGGTTGAGCGCCGCGAACACCGGTCGCCAGAGTTCTTCACCCGAATCAGGGCGAACGCGGACTTCGAGCGTCGGGTTGAACTGGTACCAGCCGTGCGCCGCGCGCCTGAAGAGCGCGCGGTTGTACGCGTAGTCGCGCTCCATTTCGTTGCGCGACAGCACATGGGAAAGATGTTGCCGCTTGTTGCGCGCAGCGCGCAGGATGCTCTCTGGCAGCGCCTCCCAGGCCCGGAGTATCGCTTTCGTGTCGAGCGCACAGGCGAGTGTGCGGTCGATGCGCGTGAAGCGGGACTTGAACAGGGTCCAGAACGTCTGGAACAGAAAATATTCCGATAGATGCCGGTCGATGCGCACCAGGCGCCCCCCGGCCTTCACATCCACGTGCGCGGGTGCCAGCAGCTCATAGAGCGCCGCCGCGGAGCCGCGCGCAAATGAGGGATCACTGAACGCTTCGCGCAGGGCGGCATGCAGTGCGTTGCAGCCGTGGTGGTCGGTCGCTTCGCGGTCCGCTCCGCGCCCGAGCAGCGCTTCGACCAGCGCGGTGTTGCCGGCGGCCGCGGCCGCCATCAGCGGCGTCTGGTTCATGGGCGTGCGATGGTCGACGCTGTGGGTGTCGCACTGGCGCAGCACGTCCTTGAAATTGCGCCCGGCGTAGGCCGCCAGGTGCTTGCGGCGCACGGCGACGCGCTGCTGCTCGAAGCCCTGCACGCTGCCGAATTGCGCCACGCCGATGCCTGCTTCCTGCGCGAGGTGCAGGGCGAGTTCGGGCTCATCGTAGAACGCTGCGTACTCACCGAGCCGCCGCTTGTGCTTGTCGCCGACCGCCCGCTCGCGGAAGACCCTGACCAGCAGGTCGCGCACGGCCGGCTCGTCGAGCACCGGCCACGGCGGCGGGGATTGTCTGAGAATCGTGCGGCGGATAGCCTCGGCCTGCTCCTGCTTGCCTTGCAACTCGAGCTTGCGCGCTTCCTTCTGCCATTCCTCGAGACTCGATTGACTGACCGCCACCTGCGCCCCCGCACCGGCGACGGTCAGGTCCAGCAGGCTGAACAGGGGATGCGTCGTATCGGATTCGACGAGATAGAGGTTCGTCACCGCGCGCGTCAGCGCGACGTACAGCGAGTTCACGAAGAACTTGTAGACTTCCAGGGACTTGTCGCTCTTGTCGCGCGCGCGGCGGTAGTCGAGCGTGTCGCTTTCGAGGTCCTGCCGGGTCACGCCCGAAGCGATTTCCGCAAACTCCTGCCGGTAGCCGGAGACGAATCGGTACAGCACGATGTTCTCGTACTCGAGTCCCTTCGCTTCGTGGATCGAGAACAGGAGGGGCGTGGAGAAGTACTCGCGCGCCGCTGCCTTGTCCTCGTCGCGCATCACCAGCACGGCGAAGCGGGTGGACTGGCGGATCCTGCGATCCAGCTCGCGCTTGGCGGTGTCCTTGTCGGCCAGCAGCGTCGCCGTTCCGGGCTCGCCACCTGTCGCTTCGACCAGGAAGTTGCTCTCCCGATCTATGGAGCCGAAGCGCCGATGCTTGATCTTGAGCAGGGCATTGGCGAGCCGCGTCGTTTCCGTCCCATTGCGGAAGTTGGCAGTGAGCACGCGCAGCTGCTGCGCCTCGGCCAGCTCCGGGTCGCGCCAGAAGAGGGTCTTGACCTGGCTCCAGGAGAAGAAATTCGGATGGACGATCTGGTTCGAGTCGCCGCAAAGCATGAAGCGGTCCGGGGATTTCAGCGTCTTCAGCACGAGGGCGAGCTGCGCCGTGGTGAGGTCCTGGACTTCGTCGATTACCGCAAAGTCATAGCGTGGCGCGGCGAGCGCCAGCCATTCGTGCGCGAGCAGGTTGAGATCGTAGAGGCCCGCTTCCGCGAGCCACACCCGATATTTCCCGAACAGGTCGTAGAGCTGCCCGCGCTCCTCTGGCGCGAAGATCGACTGGCGGACGCCGAGCGCGCAATAGTCCTCGCGCGAGAGCACGCCACCCGCGCGTGCGGCAATCACGCCGCGGATTTCCTCGAACGCCTGGTGCCCGTCGACATCCCTGAATGCCTGCCCCTGGCGCAGGCGCGCAAACCAGCCGGCAAACTCTCGCCAGCCCGCCTCGCGCCCCTGCGGGACGCGGATGGATTCGACGAACTCGCGAAAGGACAGGAACGTGGCCTCCTGCTCTTCACGCTCGAAGCCTTGGGCGTAGTACAGGTCGCGCGCGTTCTGCGCGAGATACGCGGATTGGGTCACGTACAGCACTTCGCCCTGGGCGTGCTTCAGTTTCTCCAGCGTGAGGGCGGTCTTGCCGCTGCCGGCGCTGCCGACCACGATCAGGGGAGGCGGCAGGCGATACACCGCTTCCTGTGCGTTGTCGAAAGAGATCGGCTTGTCGAGGAAGTGCACCGCGGCGCGCTCCGGATGCAGGTAACGCACCGGTTGGGCATCGAGTCGTGCCTCCGCAGCATCCACGTCGGCGATCTTCGATTCATCGATGTGCGCGCCGCGCAGAAAACGCGACCTGGAATAGTCGTGATTCCGGATGACCTCGAGCATCAGCGCACAGGTCTCCCCGGCGTGTCGCACGAGCGCGAACAACAGGCGGTCGGAGTCATCCAGGCGGGCGCGGTAGAACTTGCCCCGGGAGAGGTTCACCAGCTTCTTGACGCTCGCGGCGCGGAAGTCCTCGCGCGCGATGGCGTCGGTGACTTTGCGGTACTGCGCTGACAGGCCTGCGGTGTCGAGCCCGCTGTACTCGAGAATTCTCACGGGAAGGCAAGTATATGGGGCACAGCGCTTCATGGTAGACGTGCGCAATGCACAAGCTGCGATGCTGGTGCCAGGACGCTGCCGAGGATCCGCAGGTCATCCCCCGGATCCTCTCGTACCTTGAACGCCCGCACCCGCCGTCGCACAGGTCCGGGTTGCCGCTCGGAGCGCGGGCGCCGCATCCTTGGCGACGCCGTGCCCCTGCGCGCGCAGGTCGAGATGCAGGCGGTGCACACTCATGCTCCCGGTCGGATTGCGCAGGCACTGGCGCACGAGCCAGCGCAGCGCCTCGACCTGCGTCACCTTGTAGCGCTCGATCACATCGCGAAAGAGCACGCTGTCCACATAGCCCTGCAGCAATTCGATGCGCGCGGCGAGCGGGAGCCCCTGCGCCTCAGGGAATCCCCCCTCGACCAGAAACTCGCGGAAGCGCTTCTCGATGAACGATCGCTCGACTGGTGTCGGCCGAAAAGCGCCCGGCGCGAGAGCTTGCGTGCCGATGAGCCCGAAACGACGAGTTCGATGCGCTCCGTGTCAAGCACCCGCCGGCAGAAGCGCTCCCATCCAGGGACGAGCTGGATCTCAT
>Ga0073904_10001181_pt1 | contig 19465 bp, 23 predicted proteins | sample KloWWTrecipitate_FD_66668 | JGI IMG/M metagenome (GOLD analysis project Ga0073904, IMG submission 66668) | Active sludge microbial communities from Klosterneuburg, Austria, studying microevolution and ecology of nitrifiers - Klosterneuburg... | ecosystem: Engineered > WWTP > Aerobic digester >... | reverse complement strand
TAACCGATGCGGATCCTGTCGTGTGGAGCAGCTGTCTGCAGCGCCAGCGCGACGGACCCGGCCGCGAACTCGGCCGACAGCAGGGCCCGGTCGACCGCGCTCGCAAGCAGACGATCTGCCATCCACCGCGTGGCGCAGGCCTGCTGCTGCGCTGCCGTGATGCCCGGCAGCGACAACAGATGGAAAGGCGACAAAGCCGCCACATCGGGATCCGACAGAGCCTGCATCGCACGCAGCTGCCAAGCGTCGAAGTCATCCCACTCGCACCAGGCGCGGCTGCGGGCGTAGTGCTTCATCGAAGCGTCGCTCGGACGCGAGGGAATGGCCATGCTCCCCTGCCGCAAGTTCTGCGCCGTGCAGTAGGCGACGCCATGGAGCCCAAGGGGCACGCGGTGACGCGGCCGGTCGGTCCTTTCGCCCCATCCACGCGCTCGACGACGCCGTGGGATATGCGTCGTCCAGCGCCGGCCCGCCGAGTCAATAGCCGACTTCGAACCACACCGGCTGCTTGCGCCGCAGTTCGAGCAACAAGGCCATCGTCTGCGGCACCAGCCCGTTGACGGCGTACCAGATTTCCTCGCGGCGCGGCTGCACGCCGTTGCGCAGCTTGTCGTGCAACGCCGCCCAGCCGATCCAGTCGACCTGGATCAGGCGCTGGTGCAGTGCCGGCGTGACGTTGCCCAGCGTGTGCGCCATGATGAGCAACTGCGCCTCGACGGCGCGCAGCGTCAGTGCGCTGGCGAACAGCTCGTCCTCACCCTGCATCTCCCGGGTCAGCACACCGATCGAACGGCCGGTCTCCATCACGATGTCGTAGAGGGATCGGTGATACATCAATCGGCCTCGACCAGCTGGGCATCGAGCGCGCGGAAGATCGCGCAGCGCGCGAAGACCTCCAGCGTCGGCTGCGCGGCCTTGTGGATGCAGAACTTCGCCACGAGCTTGGCCAGCCCCTTGATGTCCCGCCCACTGGCCTGCGGGTAGCAGGCGGCCAGCGTCGAGATCAGCGCGTCGTCGAGCAACAGCCCGAACTGCTCGGCCATCACGCGCCAGATGCGTTCGCGCGCCAGCTGATCGGGCGAGTGATAGCGGATCAGCGCGATGCAGCGCGAGACGATGGCCTCGTCGATGTCGTCGATGCGGTTGGTGGTCAGGAACAGCAGGCCGTCGAAATACTCGAGCACGCGCAGGAACACGCCGACCACGGCGTTGGCCGCGATGTCGTCGCTGCGCTTGCGGATGTAGACATCGGCCTCGTCGATCAGCATCACGGCGCCCCAGCGCTGCGCGCGGGTCAGCGCTTCCTTCAGCGCGGTCTCCATCGCGCCCACGCTCAGGCCGAGCTGGCCCGAGTGGACGCGGTACAGCGGGCGACCCGTGACCTCGGCGTAGACCTCGGCGGTCAGCGTCTTGCCCACACCCGGCGGGCCCGCGCACAGCACGGTGGTGCCGCCGCCCTTGCCCGCCACGACGTCGTCCTGCAGCACGTCCATCTCGGCGGTCAGGATGTCGATCAGCTCGGTCTGCTCGGGTGGCAGCACCAGCTTGTCCTTGAGCTGCGGCTGGTAGACGTATGGCGCGATGTCGTCGACATGCACCCACAGGTGCTGGTGCAGTTCGAGGTGGAACAGGAACAGGTAGGCCTGCACCGGCAGTTGCGTGAAGAGGTGCGCCGGCAGGCTCGCATCGAGGGTCTTGACGTCTTCCTCGCAGTCGTAGTCGCTGCTCTTGGCTGCCCGCCGCAGGTAGGGCGCGAGGATGTCTCCGGGCGACTCGAGCCCCGTGCTGCGAGGCGGCAGGATGCCCTCGTCGTTGACCAGTCTCGCCGCGTTCCCGCTGGAGCTGAGGATGACCTGGTCCTTGCGCGTCCAGTCGGTATCCCGGTGCGTGGCACTCGGGTCTTCGGCCAGGAAGGCGACTCCCTGCCCGGAGAACTGGCCGCCGTAGCGACCGCGCCAGTCGAAGTAGCGCTCGGCGGAAGCGTCGCAGGCGGCGAGCAGCTCCGGTGTCTCCTTCAGGAATCCCTTCGATGCCAGCAGTTCGGCCACGGTTCGGCCGTTCAAGTCGGCCTCGGTGAAGCGAAGCGACTGGGAGATCAGCGCCCCGCGCGCATTCGCCTTCAACTCGAGCATGACCTTGCCGAGTTCCTCCGAGGATCCGACGACGAAGTCGATGCGGGTGGGCACCCACGCCAGTGGCTTGCCGGCGACATTGGCGGCGAACACCCAGCCGCGCGCGCTGTCCGTTGCCAGATAACGCACCAGCGCGGGCAGCAGCGCTTCGAGCGCATCGGAGGGACCGAAGCGTGGCGAATCGCTGCGCAGCGCGGCGACCAGCCCGCGCAACTGCGCGGCGCGTCCGGCCAGCGCGGCCCCGGCATCCTCGTGCAGCCGAGCCAGGAACTCGAGCGCCTCGATCGGCAGCGTGTGCGAGCGCAATTCGATGCGGTGACCGAAGCGCAGCTGGTCCTGCAAGCCCTCGCCGAGATGGGGAAACGCGTCGGCCAGCGACAGCACGTGGGGTCGGTCGAGTTGCAGCTTCATGTCGGGACTCCGGGTGTCAGGACGAGCAGGACACTTCGAGCGCGGGCCGATGGGCCGCAGCCGGCTCGGCATAGCGCGCATCGGCTGCCCGCGCGTCGAAGGGGCGTTGAAGCACGCGCACCAGCGCCATCAGTTCACTGGTATCACCACGTTCGGCAGCGTCGATGGCAGTCTGTGCCAGGTCGTTGCGCAGCACGATCGCGGGGTTGGTGCGACGCATGCGCGCACGCTGCTCGCGGTCGTCCGAGCCTTCGGCAGTCGAGCGCCGCCGCCAGTCGCCAAGCCACGCATCGAACTGCCCGGGTTCGGCGAAGCGGGTCCGCATCACCGCCGGGTCGTCGCCACCGAGCGCCCGGAAGGTCTGCGTGAAATCGCATCGGCCCTGCTGCATCAGCGTGAGCAGGCGGTTGATCAGCACGGCATCGCCCACGCGCACCTCGAGCAGACCGAGCTTGGCGCACCAGCGCTGCATCACGGCGCGGTCGTAGGCACGCTCGTAGACCGTCTGCAGCGCATGCGCCCGAACGGCGGCCGTCGCCGGGTCGTCGTGCAGCAGGCTCGTGCAGGATTCGATCAGGCGCGCGCAGTTCCATTGCCCGATGGCGGGTTGGGCCGCATAGGCGTAGCGACCTTCGGTGTCCGATTGATTGCACACGTGGTGGCTGCGGAATCGCTCCATGAAACCGAACGGGCCGTAGTCCAGCGTCAGGCCGAGGATCGAGCAGTTGTCGGTGTTGATCACGCCGTGGCAGAAACCCAGCGTCTGCCACATCGCCACCAGGCGGGCCTGGCGCTCGATCACTTCGCTCAACCAGAGCGCACGACGCTCGAAGGTGTCGGCCGTGTCGAGCAGATGGGCGAAGTGTCGTTCGATCACGTGATCGGCCAGCACGGCCAGCTGAGCGGGCGTTCCGCTGCGCGCGTGATACTCGAAATGACCGAAGCGCAGGAAGCTTGGAGCCACGCGGCACACCACCGCCGCCGTCTCGGTGCGCTCGCGCTGCACCGCCAGCGGCGACGCCACCAGCGACAGCGCGCGCGTGGTCGGCACGCCCAGCGCGTCCATCGCCTCGCTGGCCAGGTATTCGCGGATCGACGAGCGCAGCACCGCGCGACCGTCGGCGCCGCGCGCATACGGCGTCGGTCCGGCGCCCTTGAGCTGCAGCTCGCGCGGTCCCGCGGGTGTCTCGATCTCGGCAATCAGCAACGCACGACCATCGCCGAGCTGGCGCGTGTAGCGACCGAACTGGTGACCGGCGTAGGCGGTCGCGCGCGCCCCGTAATCCGGCCAGGCTCGGTTGCCGGCCAGCAGCTCGGTGGCGTCGGGCCCGTTCCAAAGGTTGCGTGGCAGCTGCAGCTCGGTTGCCAGCGCCTCGTTGCCGATCAGCCGCACGGGCGCAGGCAGGGGCGTGGGCGCCACCGGAATGCTGAAGGGCGGACCCAGTGCCGCCAGCGATGTCATCGAGCGGATCCGTCGGGTGCCGCACGAAGCCGGTTCAGCAACTGCGCCAGGTGCAGCGACTCGCGCCCGGCGCCATCGCGGATCTGATGCCGGCAGCTGGTGCCGCTGGCAATGATCTGCGCCTGGGGCGGTGCGCCGCGCACGGCCGGCAGCAAGGCCAGCTCCGCCATGCGCATCGAGTGGTCGTAGTGCTCGGCCTCGTAGCCGAAGCTGCCGGCCATGCCACAGCAGCTCGACTCGACCCAGTCGACCTTCAAGCCCGCAAACGCTGCGAGCACCTTGCGCAAGGCCTTCAGGGTACCGAAGGCCTTCTGGTGACAGTGGCCGTGCACGAGCACCTGCATCGCAGCCTGATCGGCGCCGGTCTCAACCGAACTCGGCGTGGACCCGACGGGATCCGCCCCGCTGCGTGCACGCATGGGATCAACCGAAGTGCCGGTCGGCCGCAGGCCCGCGGGCGCCCAGCGCCTCGCATCGAGCTCGCGCGCCAGGAACTCCTCGAGCATCAGCGACGCCTTCGACACCGCCTGCACCAGCGCCGCATCGAGCCCGAGCTGGTGGTTCTCGTCACGCAGCATGCTCAGGCACGAGGGTTCGAGCCCGACGATGCTGCGCCCCGCGGCCACATGCGGGGCCAGCGCATCGAGCAGACGGCGCGCCTGGTCGCGTGCCATCTGGATGCGGCCGGAGGAATAGGCGGCGCGACCGCAGCACAGCGCCGAACCGCCGTCCGGTGGACGCAGCAGGTGCACCCGGTAACCAGCCGATTCGAGCAGGGCCAGCGCAGCGTGTGCGACGCCGGGCTCGAGGTGGTTGGCGAAGCAGTCGACAAGCAGGACGATCTCGGGCAACGCGGCATCGCCGGGCTGCGCCTCATGTTTCAAAGGTGCGGGTCGCGGACGATCGAGGAAAGGTCGCGCCACCGGCCGAGGCACCGAGCGCCGCGCGGAGATTCCCAGCACGCGCTCGATGCTGCGCGCCAGCAGCGGCACCCGCTCGCGCAGTGCCAGAGCGGGAAGTACCGCCCAGCGCCAGGCCGACAGCCTCGGCAACCAGTGCGGCAGCGCGGAGAACAGGCGGGTGCGCAGCGGGATCTGCCGCGCGCCAGCCCAGCGCTGCGCCAGCGTCTCGGCGCGCAGCGCGGCCATGTCGACCCCGTTGGGGCACTCGCGCTTGCAACCCTTGCAGGCCACGCACAGCGACATCGCGTCGTCCAGCCGGCCATCGACGAAGGGCTGCGGCCCGAGGTCGCCGTTCAAGGCATCGCGCAGCAGTGCCGCCCGTCCACGCGTGCTGTGCAGGTCGTCCTGCGTGACGCGGAAGCTCGGGCACATGACGCCCTTCTCGCCGCCTTGCCCGTTGGCTTTCTGACACTGACGGCTGCCGATGCACAGTGCGGCGGCCTTGCCGAAGCCGGCGCCATGCACGGGCAGGGCCGCGTAGGCATCGCCCTCGCCGTAGCTGTCGTGGAGGGTCCAGTCGAGCTGGAGCTCGAGCGGCTGGAACGCCACGGACGGATCAGGCGGACGCGGCATGGCGCGCCTTGGCGAGCAGGCGCTCGTTGGCCGCCACGCTGAACGACTGCCAGGCCGAGGCCAGGTCGCGACGGATGGTGCGCACGTAATCACCGTTGGGGCGGTGTTCGCCAGGGAAATTCGACAACGCACAGGAGGACTTGTTGAAGATCATCGCGTCGGCGAGCAGCTGGTCGGCGAGACCCGTGAACGGTTCGAGCACCCGAGGCGTCAGCGCGCAGCGGCCCTGCGCGACCGCCAGGTGCGCGGTCGACAGCGGAAGTTGCTCGAGTTGCTGCAGGGCCGCGTCGTAGATCGATGCCATCGACGCGAGCACCGCCCGCTGGGTGAGCCGGTCGTCGTCCTGCTGCGACAAGGCCCGGTGCACGCGTTCGCGGTAACGCTCCAGGGCGTGGCCGTGTTCGGCACTGACCCAGGCCGCGAACCGTTCGAGCTGCTGTTCATTGCCGGCATCGCGTGCGCCGGTGTCGCATGCCTCGTTGGCCGCTTCCCGGGGATGCCGGGCCCCCGGACTCGCGGCCATCAGCTGGCGGCGCAGGCGCCCCGCCGCGCCCAGCGCGCCTTCGAGGTACCCACCACCCTGCCGTGCGGTCTCCGAACCACCGAAGTACAGGCGCCCGTCCCAGTGCACATCGGCCAGCAACGGGTCGGCCTGGTTCGGGTGGCCACCACCCGGAAGCGCGTCCGAAGCGAGGTCGATCGGGCTGCAGGTCTCGGCTTCGAGCGCCCAGTCCTGCCAGAACGATTCGGCCGGATCGGCGGCCTCGGGCCCGAACAGCTGGACCAGTTGACTCTCGAGCAACAACGCGCGGCCCCGCGTGAAGCTTTCGCGCTGGGCTGCGCCCAGCGCGGCGAACCCGGCCAGCGCCGCACCCGTGCTCCCCGGTATGCCGACGGCGGCGTCCGCATCGGGTCCACAGGCGTCGAACACCTCGCCCAGCATCGCCTGGGCGTGACTGACCCAGGCGTTGCCGGTGTGTCCGCTGTCACGCCAGAAGGCACGCGGGTAGGTGAAACCGGCCTTCGCGGCGGTCGCCATCCAGGTCGGCGTCGCCTGCAAGGCGGCACGCAGGTCGGGGGCCAGATCGGGCACGAACTGCACGCTGGCCTCAGCCACGCGCGGCGGCAGCGCGAGCACCACGCGGCGCGCGTTGACCGAGTAGGCGGCCTCGCCGAAGCGCAGGCGCAACTCGACGAAATCGCCGTGGTCGACCAGTGCCTCGAGCCGATGCCCGGTGCGCAGGCGTGCGTTGGGCAGCGGTGCGGCCAGTGCGTCGATCACTGCGCCGACACCGCCAGCCACACGCCGCGCCCCGCCGTGCACCGCGCCGGCCCGGGCGGGCGCGGACGGATCGTCGGCCGGCACCAATTGTTCGGTCAGTGCGACGGTCTGCGGCACCCGGTTCGGGTCGGCCAGATGCAGCACCCGGCCGTCGTCGAGCTGATCGAAGCTCGTCAGCCCCAGGTCGGCGACCAGGCGCGTGATCGCCGGCTGGCTGTCGGGCCAGAACCAGGTCGGGCCCAGGTCGACCGGCGTGCCATCGCTCGCCTTCGCGGTCAGCACCCGGCCGCCCAGCCGCTCGCGCGCTTCGTACAGACGCCAGTCGCTTCCCCTGGCCTGCAGGCTGTGCGCCAGTGCGAGGCCGCACAGCCCGCCACCGATGATCGCGACATCGAGCATGTCAACCTCCTGAGGGCGGGCAACGACGAGCGGCAGTGGCGGCAACTCAGCCCGACAGGGCGCCGAGCAGTTCGACGGTGACGGGTTCGGTCCCGAGCAGCGTCATCTGGCAAGCGAGGCGCGACTTGCTGCCGATGCCGATGATGGTGTCGAGCTTGGCGTTCTCCGCCGGCGTCATCTTCGAGACGCCCTTGCGTCCGCCGGTCAGGAAGATGTGGCAGGCACCGCACTTGGCCTCGCCGCCGCATTTGCTGACCAGCTTCTCGCCGGCATCGAGGATGGCCTGCAGGAGGTTGGTGCCGGGGATGGCTTCGACGGTCTTGCCGGATGGAAGGATGGTGAGCGTTGACATGGGTGACTCCGTGGTTCGATAGGTGGGACGTGAGATGAATGCAGGGTCGCGAAAGCTGCCGGGATCAGGCCGCGACGCTCGATCCGGCGATCAGGCATTCGACCGCGGCAGCGAGCGGCAGCGCGATGCGGGTGATGCCCTGCTCCTCGAGAAAGCGCTCTTCCATGCGCGTGGGCTCGTCGGGCAGCACCGCGTAGTGCGGGCCCTGGGATCGCTTCATGATCTGGCGCGCGAAGGCGCGGGGCAGCTGGTCGTTGAAGCGGCAGCCCAGGAAAACGAAGCCGAGGCTGGCGCGGCGCTGCTGGACGAGCGCGGGGATCGGAGTCTGGATGTCGATCTCGGTCAGCACCTCGACGTAATCGGTGTCCGAGACCAGGTAGTTGCTGGCCGGGCCATGCGCGCCCCACGGCTTGTAGAGCACCGTGGTGGTCTCGATCGGGTCCGGGCTGACTTCGCCGGATGACGTGTACCAGCCGACCCAGGTTCCGAAATGCTCGGACTGCGAAAGCCCCTGCACCTCGGCCCAGTCGGCGCGCCCTGCGAGCGCACCGCGCATCGTGTCGTCGTACCAGGTGTCGACGATCAGGGGCGCGGGCAGAGAAGCCAGCCAGCGGTGCAGTGGCGAAGGCGAAGGCATCGGCGCAAAGGCTTCGTTCATCGCCGTCACCAGCGTCTTGCGGTGCTTGAAGTTCTCGATGAACTGCGCCACGGCCGTCAGCCGGTTGCGGATCTTTCCGGGCACCGAGGTCTTCGCGTTGAGAAAGGTCGCGAGATCCAGCGGGGTGGCCGGCACCGGCACGGCGGGACACAGCCCGAGCACGAGCGGGCCCAGGTAGGGCGCGAGCGTGCCGGCGCGAAGGCCCTCGATCAGCGCATCGGGGAGGGAGTCGAGCGTGGCGTGAGACATGGAGATCCTTGTTCAGTAGATCGCGGCACCAGCGCCGACGTTGACCGAGCTGTCCTTCATCGTCTTCACGATGAACTTCACGTGGTCGGGCTCGAGGTGGGTGTGGAACGGCAGGGCCACGGCGCGGTCGGCGATGCGCTCGACCAGCGGGAACTGGCCGCGCTTGCAGGCCTGCTGGATGTAATGGAACTGCTGGTGCAGGGGCTGGCAGTAGAGGACGGCCTCGATGTACTGCGAGGCCATGTCGTCGATGATCTGTTCGCAGGTGCTGACCGAAAAGCGCTTGCCGAGATGGACCGTGTAGATCATCCAGTGCACTTCGTCGACGTCGGTCGCCACGTACGGTGGCTTGATGCCCTCGAAGCTCTGCATCTGCTCGTGGTACATCGCCTCGACCCGCTTGCGCTTGGCCAGGATGTCGTCGATGCGCGCCAGCTGGCCCGCACCCAACGCTGCGGTGAGCTCGCTGATCGAGGCCTGCATCGGCACGCGCGAACCGACCGAGACCGAGCGGCGATCACGCACCGAACGCGATCTCAGGTACCGCAGTTCCATGGCCAGGCTGTCGTCGTCGGTGACGACCATGCCGCCCTCCCCGCAGCAGAGCGCCGCGGGCTGCGAGAAATCGAACACCGACAGGTCGCCGAAGCTGCCGACCATGAAGCCCTGGTAGCGCGAGCCGATGGCCTCGGTGGAATCCTCGATGAGCCGGATGCCGCGTTCCTCGGCGAGCGCCCGGAATTCCTTCCAGGCCGCGGGATGGCCGTTGACATTGCCGACCAGGATGGCCCGTGTCTGCGGAGTGATCTGGGCCGCCGCTCGCACCGGGTCCATGCAGCCCGTCCAGTAGTTGATGTCGGCGAACACGACCCGGGCCCCGGTCAGGCCCACCGCATGCGCCACCTGATGCCAGCCGTAGGGCGACGCGATGACCTCGTCGCCCGGCCCGATCCCGAGCGCGCGCAGGGCCAGCCAGGTGCCCAGCGTGCCGCTGGCCACCGCGACCGCGTGTCGGCGACCCAGCCACTTCGCGAAGTTGCGCTCGAAATGCTCGACCATGGTGCCGGACGACAGGTTCGGCTGACCCATCGCGGCCTGCACCAGTTGCAGCTCGACCTCGCTGAGGTCGGGGTCGCAAAGCAGCAGCCAGTCGTCCGGCAGATCGAGTTCCGGCTCCTCGATCCGGGCATCATCCATCACGGCGAGATCATCCATGGGACCGCGCCTCGCTGAGGAAGAAGCCGGCCGCCTGCGCCGGATCGCTGGTCACCTGCCAGCAGTGACCATCGCTGGCACCGTAGTACAGCGTGCGCGTCGGACCGGCGGCGGCCGGCGTTTCATCTCGCATGTCGAAGGCATCGACGACCACGACGCGCAGCTGCGAGTAGTGCGTGCGCAGGGCCTGCGCCGCTTCACGAACGCTCCCGGCCGCTTCGGCAAGCGCCAGGGCGTCATGGACCACGTGGGATTCCATGGCCGGACTCCTCAATCGACGTCGCCCGAGAGGCGACGCGCTTCCACGGTGATCGGCAGGCTGGTGCCGTCCGCCATTTCGGGCAGCGACAACACCCAGCCGTTGGCCAGCGTGACCGTGCCGCCCCAGAGATCGGGCTTGTCCTGCTGCACGATCGGCTCCTCCAGGTCCTTCTTGGGCACATAGGCGGAGAGCACCCCGGCGGAACTTCGGCGGATCATCACTTTCATGGTCGGGTACTCCGTGGGGTTGGTGGAAATGGGACTTCAGGCCGCGACGGATTCGGCCGCGGCGCAGGTGGATTCGAGCAGCGGACCGAGACTCCGAACCGCCGCATCGATCGCACGATCGATGTCTTCGCAACGGGTCTCGCGGCCCAGCGACAGCCGCACACCGGCCCGGGCGTGCACGGCGTCCTCGCCCATGGCGGTCAGCACGTGCGAAGGCAGGTTGGCGCCCGCTGTGCAGGCCGCACCGGAAGCCGCCACCACACCGGCTCGTTCGAGCTTGCCCAGCACCTGCTCGGCGTCGAGCGTGCCGAAACGCAGGCAACTGGTGTTGGGCAGACGCTGCGCGCTCGCTCCGTACACATGCACCTCGGGCAGTCCCGCGGACAGGCCGGCCTCGAGCCGGACCTGAAGGCGTCGCATGTGGGCCAGGTCGCTGTCGAGCGTCAGGCCAGCGCGTGCGGCGGCGGCTGCGAAGCCGACGATGCCGGGCAGGTTCTCGGTGCCGCCGCGCCGCTGCCGCTCCTGGCGCCCGCTGAACAGCGCCGGCCACGCCAACCCCTTGCGAACGACCAGGGCGCCGACACCCTTCGGTCCGTGCAGCTTGTGCGCCGACACCGACCACAGGTCGGCTCCGCTTTCATCGAAACGGGATGCGGTCTTGCCCGGCAGCTGGGTTGCATCGACGTGCATGAGGCTGCCTGCGGCATGGGCCAGGGCCGCCAGTTCGGCGATCGGCATCAGGACACCGGTCTCGTTGTTGGCCCCCATCACGCTGACGAGCGCGACGTCATCGCCGATCAGCGCCTGCGCTGCTTCGAGATCGATGCGCCCCTGCGTGTCCACGGGAATCAGATCGACCGGATGGCCCTGCGACTGCAGGCGGGCGGCCAGGGCGAGCGACCCCGCGTGCTCGACCGCGCTCATGACGATGCGCTGACGACCACTGCCCTTGCGGAGAGCCAGCGCGCCGAGCAAGGCCATGTGGTTCGACTCTGTCGCGCCGCTGGTGAACACCAGTTCGGCCCCCTGGCACCCCAGGAACTCCGCGATCCGCTTGCGGGCATCGGCGAGCGCGCTGCGGGCGAGTTGTCCCGGGCCATGGGTGGAAGACGGATTCGCCCAGACCGTGCGCAGGATGTCGAGCATGTCCTCGATCGCCTCGGCGCACGGAGCGGTCGTGGCGTTGTGGTCCAGGTAGACCGGCTCGCTCACCGACGTGCTGGATGCGGTGCTCACTGCCAGAACTCCCGGTCCGGATCGGCACACAGGTGCGCGAGCAGGGCGGACAGGCCGTTGTCCTGACGCTGCAGGCGCCAGCAGTCCTGCTGGTGATCGCGCGAGAAGAGCAGCCAGCCTCCGCTGTGCGGAACCAGCCAGGCGATGTCGATCTCGCCGCCCTGCGCATCGATATTGCGCGAGCAGTTCGGACTCACGATCTTCCAGCCCAGCCCTTCCCGCTCGACGCGCGGGTGCACGTACTTGTATCGGGTGCGCGCCTCCAGCGCCTTCTCGATGCGGCGCTGGTCCAGCGACAGGACATCACCGGTGAAGCGCCGCACGGGCGGCTCGGCGGACCCGCGCGGACCGCCTCCTCCACCGGTGGCGTTCAGTGCATTCATGCAGCGGCTGCTCCGCTCGGCAGCGCGACACTGCCCGGCAACGCGCGCTCGGCGGCGATCTCCTCCTCGAGGCAGCCGATCACCGCGACGCCGAAGTCGACCATGTAGACAGGGACGTTCGCATCGGCATGGTGTCCGACCTGGACGATCTCTCCCGGTCCGCCGGCGACCACCAGCAGCTGATCTTCCGGAGCCTCCGGATGGCTGCCGTCGTTGTACAGGTCAACCGCTGCGGTCACGGCTTGACCCCATTCGAACCTGGGCTGGCGTTGTTCGATCATGTCGTTGGCTCTCGTGATGCGTTCGGTAAGCTGCCCTAGCGCAGGTCCTGCAACTGGCCAGCCTTCTCGCCGAGCTGGGCCAGCACCTCATCGGGCAGGTGGTCGAGCGTGCACAGCTCCTTGGCGCGCATGCCGACCCGGTGCCCGGATTCGACGAACTCGACTGCGTAGATGTAGAACTGCTGCAGGAAGGTGCCGATCGAGGTGATGAACCCGATCTCGCCCTTGTTGACCAGCACCTCGCCGATGTCCTTGCCGTTGTAGGTGCCGTCGTTGCGGATCACGGTGCGGCTGATGACCCGCTCGCCCATGTTGAAGCGCGGTGGCGAGGCCACTTCGATGGCTTCGTCTTCCCGGTTGATGTCAGCCATGTTCGTGCTCCGGTTGATCTTCGCCTTGCCATTGGTCCAGGCGTGCCCGGGCGCGTTCGCGGATCTCGGCCTCGGCGTCGTGGATCAGCTTCTCGAGCACGGCCGGCAACGCACGGCCCGCGACTTCCCAGCGCACCAGCAGATCGTCGTCATGGACAAAGGTGTCAAGCAGCGCCGGGGGCAGACGCTCGGCGACGATGCGGCGCACTTCAGCCTCGCGATCGGACGTCATGCGCAACAGCGCCGGCATCTGCACCCGCCGCGCCACTTCGCGGCGCACCATGAGGTCGGGATCCGAGACCATCTGCGGCAGCAGGGCCTCGGGCAGGCGTCGTGCCACGGTGGCGCGCACGTGATAGTCCTCGTCGTGCAGCATCGAGGCGATCTGGTCGACCGCCAGGCATTGCGCCACGCGGATACGCACCTCGCGGTGCGCGTCCTCGCGCATGAGCATCAACTGGCGCTGCGGCAATCGAAGCGCCAGGTGCAGCCGCACGGTTTCGTCCGGATCATCCATCAGGGCCGGCAGGCGGAACACATCCGCGTACCGCACCGCGATCGCACGCACCTCGAAGTACGGATGCCCCAGGTGCTCGTTGGCCAGTTCGGGGTGCGTCCTGAAGAACCGGTCGATGCGTCGGGCGTAGGCGTCCTGCATGCAGATGCGGCCGGGCTCGCAACCGCCCTCGAGCCTCATCGACGCGTGAGGGCAGGCCGCGCAATCGAGCTCGCCCCCCTGCCAGTGCAGCGCAGCGATGTCGGCCCATTCGGCGGACACGACCTGGCTCATCCCGGCGCTCCCGAAGCACGGCCCGTCTCGGCGACACGCGCCCAGGCAGCGGCACCGAACACCGGCAGCGCCGGCCCTTCATCCTCGTCGCCTGCGCCGGCATCGCGCTCGCGACGCTGCCGAACGGCTTCCAGCAGCGCCGCCCCGACGCGATCCTCGGGGTCGAGCACGCGCAGCTTGGCCAGCGCGTCACGCGCTTCCTCGGGCTCGCCGAGGCGCAGACTCAGATATGCATAGCCCTTGAGCACCCACAGGTAGAAGCGCGTCGCAGGATCGCCCGCCGCCCCGGGCAGCGGGAGATCCGGCACCTCGCGCCAGAGCAGCGGCAGCCCGAGCGACCGGGCACCGACCACCATCGCCTCGCACGACACGCCACGCGCCAGGCGCAACTGGTGGCCGTAGAAGTGATATCGGTAGAACGCGATCAGCACCGCCGGGTGATCGGGTGCCAGTGCACGCGCGCGCATCAGCGCCGCCATCGCACGGGGCGGATCGGCCCGCGCCGCACCGGCTGCGCGCAGCGCCTCCTCAGCCTGGACCGGCAGCCCGTGGCCGAGCACCGCATCATCGAAATCGACGCTGACGGCAGAGAGGGCAGCGCCCTCATCGGTCGCCGCGGCGCACCGATCCAGCTCAGCGTTCGGCATGGACAGGATCGGATCCACGATGCGTCGCCTGCAACGAGGGATCAGTGGCCAGCGGTGGCCGTGGGCATGCGCCCGATCGAGCTGACCGATACCGTCGCCTGGGCTGGCGCTGCGGCCGCGTCACCCGAGGTCGAGCAGCCGCAGGCGGCCGCGTTCGGGTTCATGAAGGTCAGGCCGCTCTTGGTGGGCGTGTCGGCGAAGTCCACGGTGACACCGTCGAGCATCAGGCGGCTTTCTGCTGGCAGATAGACCTTCACGCCATTGACCAGCAACTCGCTGTCACCGGCGACCGCTGCCGGGACGACCGTGAACTCGCTGTTGTAGCCGGAGCAGCCGCCGGCCGAAACGGTCAGGCGGAAGCCGCCTTCCGGGTGCTCCGAGAAGCGCACCATGCGACGGATGAATTTCTCGGCGGCGGGCGTGACGGTGACGTTGGGCTGGAGCATGGTGTGTGTCTCGTGGTGTGTTGTCGTGGGCGGAATCAGACGGACTTGATGCAGTTGTCGACCGGGCAGACGGCGATGCACTGCGGCGAATCGAACTGGCCTTCGCATTCGGTGCACTTGGCCGGGTCGATGATGAAAGTGCCGCCCTTTTCGCGGATGGCGACGTTGGGGCACTCGGGCTCGCAGGCCGAGCAGCCGGTGCACATCGAGGCAATGATCTTGAGGGCCATGGGGGTCTCCTTGGGACGTGGGCGGGTTGCGGAATGAATGGGCTTCAGGCGGCCTGTTCGGCCGTGCCTGAATAGGCGCCCTGGCGGATCTGCGCGTCGCCGCGCACCTGATGCGTGATGAGCCCGCTGGCGATGCGCTCGCGGTAGCCGGCGAACCAGGACAAGGCGGCCTTCTCGATGAATTCATGCGCGTACTCGTCCACCGGCTCGATGCCGGCGGCCTTCAGTTCGTCGCGCGGACAAGCGCCGATCTTCGAGACCAGCACGGCGTGGCAGTCGTTGATCGCACTGACCACCGAGGGCAGCGCTTCTTCCTCGCCGTAGCCGCCCTGGCAATAGAGATCGACGCGGCGGTGGCCGACGAACAGGGCCGAACCCTGGCTGACCTCGAAGATCTGGAACTCCGTGGCGTGACCGAAGTGCTGGTTGACCTTGCCGTGGCCTTCGGTGGCCACCGCGATCAGCACCTTCATGCCGGGATCGACGCCGTCGTCGACATTCGTCGCGGCCAGCGCGGCCACCTTGGCCGCATGCTGGGCCTGGCGCTCGGCCTCGACCTTGTCCTGGTAGGTCTTGCGCTTGTCGAGGTCGTAGACGACTTCCATCTCGTCGATCTTGTCGAGCGTGAATTCCTCGCTGCGGTCCTCGCCGAGCAGGCCCACCGCATCGGCGCGGCACTGGCGGCAATGACGCATCAGGTTGGCGCCGCCCATGCAGGCGTCCTGCACCGCCTTGAGTTCCTGCGCCGACGGGCCGCGCTGGCCGGTCAGGCCGAACACGGTGCCGTGCTCGGGCTCGCTGATCAGCGGCATGATGTTGTGCAGGAAGGCACCGCGCTTCTTGACCTCTCGATTCACCTCGATCAGGTGCTCGTCGTTGATGCCGGGAATCAGCACCGAGTTGATCTTGGTCAGCACACCACGCTCGGTGAGCATCTCCAGGCCCTTCATCTGCTGCTGATGCAGGATGGTGGCGGCCTCGATGCCGGTGACGCGCTTGTGGTCCCAGAAGATCCACGGGTAGATCTTGGCGCCGACTTCCGGATCGACCATGTTGATGGTGATCGTGACGTGGTCGATGTTGTACTTGCAGATCTCGTCGGCGAGCTCGGGCAGGGCCAGGCCGTTGGTCGACAGGCACAGCTTGATGTCGGGCGCCTGCTCCTGAAGCATGCGGAAGGTGTCGAAGGTCTTCTTCGGATTGGCCAGCGCATCGCCCGGTCCGGCGATGCCGAGCACGGTCATCTGGGGGATCTCGCTGGCAACCGCGACGACCTTCTTCACGGCCTGCTCCGGCGTGAGCTTCTGGCTCACGACACCGGGGCGTGACTCGTTGCTGCAGTCGTACTTGCGATTGCAGTAGTTGCACTGGATATTGCAGGCAGGAGCCACCGCCACATGCATGCGCGCATAGTGGTGATGGGCCTCCTCGGAGTAGCACGGATGGTTCTTGACCTTGTCCCAGATCTCCTGCGGCATGTCGTCGGGGCCGGCCGATGTGCCGCAGCTGGCCTTGCCCTCGCCACCCGTGGTCCCGCAACCACCCGATGCGGCGGTCTCGAGAATCTGGCTGACCGCGTGTCGCGATTTGCCAAGGGCGGAAGCGTCTACGTAAGCAGTGTTGAGTGACATCGACAGGCCTCGCGAAACTGGTGGTGGATGGCCTTCCATTGCGAGACGCGTGCCAATGCCGAACCCAGTCAAATCAAGCACTTGCAGAGATTGCCGGGTGTTCGGATGCCGACAAACACAACATGTCCGGACACAGCGTTGCGACGGCTTCGAGCGATGCGCGCGGGGCACGCCGCTTGCTCTCACGGCGCGGGGCAGCCGCCTCGTTCTCAGGGAGACTCGAATGCAGATTGGTGTCGACACCCAGCGTGCCGTGGAATGCAAGCGCGCCTTCATCATCGACAGCGATGACATCAGCGCGATGGCGCTGCAGTTCATGCTGGCCGATGAACTCGAGGTCAATGTCGTGACCTGCAGCGCCGAGGCCATCGACCGCGCACAGGGTCTCGCACTCGATGTGATCCTGCTGGGCGCCAGCGTCATCGAAGCCGAAGGCGCCGCGGTCGTGACGCGCCTGCAGGCCGCGCTGCCCGGCGTGCCCGTGATCGCCTGCGGACCGGCGGGTGATCCGGGCATCGCGCAGGTGCTTGGCCTGGGAGCACGATCGGCGATCGTGCGGCCGTACAAGGTCGAAGCCGTCCGTCAGCGCGTCAACGCGCAGATCGGACGGCGTGCCGTGCTGACGATTCCGGTCGTGCTGGGCTAGTTGCCTCGCGGCCTGCGGCCAAGCGGCGCGGCCCGTCACGCAACGGTGACAGGCCCTGGTTGCTGCGGTGCCGGGCCCGGCACCGCAGGCCCGGGGTCAGGCGGTGGCGGAAGCATCAGCCTTCAGGCGCAATGCCGCCTCTTCCTGCTCGATCCAGCGCTTGAGTTCCTCGACGTGCGCGGTCTCCTCGCGCACGAACTCCTTCGCCACCGAGCGGATGTCGGCATCGGTCGTCGTGCCGGCAATGGCGTAATAGAACTCGAAGCCGCGACGCTCGCCCTGCAGGGCGACCTTCAGGGCGCCGAGACGCGACAGCGACGGATCGCCGGCCCACAGCGTCGTCTTCTCGGGCGTTTCGCTGTCGGGCCAGGCCGAGCTCGGCGGCAGCGTCAGGGTGACGTCGTGACGCTTGCACTTGGCCTTCGCTTCCTCGAGGTGCAGGCGCGAATAGCTGCCCAGACGCTCGAACAGCGCGGCCACATCCTTGTTGCCGCAGTCGGCCATGGCCTTCGCCAGCTGCTCGAAGTGCACGGCCGCATCCTCTTCCACCTTGACGGCGTAGGCGAGGAAGTCATCCATCGTGTGAACCTGGACACCGCCCTTGTAGACCGCCGCAGCGATGGAAAGCGTCGGTCCCTTGACCGGCAGCGTCTTGTCGCCCTCGAACGTGACGATCGTGTCCTCGTCACGCACGAAGCACTGGCAGGCCAGGCGGAACGGCGGAGGCATGTCGTTGACCTCGGCGTCCATCAACTGTTCCTTGGTGATCTTGCCGAGCTGCTTGAGCAGTTCCTTTTCCTTCTCTGTCAGGGCGATGCCATAGCGGACGCCCTTCGTCAGGTGCTTGACCTCGACGAGACAGGAGCCGCACTCGCCGTCCTGGCAGTCGAACGGAATCGGAATGTGATGTTCCTTGGCCAGCGCCAGCAGATTGCCGCGGTCGCCCGCGACCGCATACACGGTGATGTCACGTGGCATCACTTCGGAAGAAAACGTTACGTTGGCCATGACAGCGCGCTCCTGATTTTTGAAGATGGGGTGGTCTCGAAGAGCAATGCCTGTGCCCATCGTTTCGACAACCGCGTTGCCTACGGGAATCAAGGGCAGTGGACGGTTTCCCGACACGAAATCGGTCTGATTCAGTGTCTGTTGCGTGGCTTTTGTAGCGACCCCGACATGCGCGTCGCACCGCGAAGTCATCCCCAAGCCGGTCGCCGGGACCTGGCGTCGCCGGTGAGCGCCGTGAATTCGGCGTCGCCCGTTCGGTGGCCCCGAAGTTGCAGATATCGACGTTCGTCACGCTCCGTGTCCGGGTCGCGACGGTGGCGCCGATTCGGCTGACATGGAAGAAGAACCGACGATGACGATGAACGACATGGACTCTGTCGAGCTGTTTCTGGCCTACTCGATCAAGCTGGAGGAAGAAGCCGCCCTGCGCTTCGATCAACTGGCCGACGCGATGATCTCGGCCGGCAATCGCGAGGTGGGCAAGCTCTTTCGACGCCTGGCCGATTACTCGCGACTGCACATGCGCACCGCACGGGACCGTTCCGGATTCCACGAGCTGCCGGCCTTTCGCCCCGGCGACTTCGAATGGCCCGACATCGAGAGCCCCGAGACCGCAGCGATCTGGGCCGCCGACCCGTTCATCGGCCGCGAGCAGGCCCTGCAGGTGGCGCTGGACGCGGAGAGCGCCAGCCTCGAGTACTACCGCGAGATCCTCGAATCGACCCAGGATCCCGAAGTACGCCACTTCGCCCGCGAGTTCGTCGACGAGGAAACCGAACACGTCGCGGAGCTGCAGCGCTGGCTGGCCCTGCACAAGGCCGGCAAGCCGCTGCCCATCGACCGCTAGTTAGGCCGCGCCAGCGGTGGGCAGCTTGCCCGCCAGCCTGGAGTCACCGTAGGTTCGCAGCACCTGCGAGATGACCACCTGGTAGCCGTCGAGCCAGTCGGCTTGCCGGGCCTTGGCCTGCAGATGAGCCGGATGACGCATCAGCGCCTGCAAGGCCTCGAGAGACTCCCAGTAGTAGACGTTGGAAATCAGGCCCTGAGCAGGGTTCTCCCACGACTCCTCGCCCAGGTAGCCGGGCGTCGCCTTGGCGGCCTGGGCGATCTCCTCGTCGAGTCGATGGAACTCGTCGTCCCACTGCCCCTTGGCAAAGATGAATGTCGATGAATACATGGGAATCTTCACGAAAGGGACGCAGGAGCCTGGAAACGCGTGCGGCGCCTGCCGTTCGAACTGAGCTGAACGCAGGGCCTCACCAGAGCTTCCACCACGGCTTTTTCTTCTCGGGTCGGGCGCTTCGATTCGCATCCCTTGCTTCCTGCGCCCGCGCATCCGCCAGGACCTCGGGCACCACCGAAAGCAGACTCTCCAGCGGCTCGGGCGGCTCGCCTTCATACGAGACGACTGAATCGAAATCCTTCATCAGTGCGCAGCTCACGATCAGGACGCAAGCCAGGTCCTTCATGCTTCCGTGCCATGACATGCTGACGCAACAGTCGCGACCTGCAGCCATTTCCCTCAGCGCCTGGTCCTCGCCGATCAGCTCGCTTGCCGCGTCGTACTGAATTTCGAATCCTGGGCCTGTTTCACCATTCAGCGTGAAGGGCA
>Ga0073904_10001180_pt1 | contig 19478 bp, 14 predicted proteins | sample KloWWTrecipitate_FD_66668 | JGI IMG/M metagenome (GOLD analysis project Ga0073904, IMG submission 66668) | Active sludge microbial communities from Klosterneuburg, Austria, studying microevolution and ecology of nitrifiers - Klosterneuburg... | ecosystem: Engineered > WWTP > Aerobic digester >... | reverse complement strand
CGAAGAACGCTCAGACGACCTTCGCCTCGGTCTTCAGCTTGGTGACGAGCTCTCCGACGTCCTTGACCTTGACGCCCGCCTTCCGTGCAGGAGGCAGCTCGTGGTCGAGGTACTGGATCTTCAGCGCGGTGTCGGCGGTGAGGTCGGAGAGCTTCATCTCCGCGAGCGGCTTCTTCTTCGCCGCCATGATGGCCATGAGCGCGGCGAAGCGCACGCCGTCGGGGTACGCGTGGGCGGCCGGGGTGTGGACCGACTGCACGCTCTTCGGGGCGACGATGCGAAGGTCGACCGAGACCACGGCCGGCAGCTCGACGCGGAGCTTGATGGTGCCGCCGTCGACCTCGCGGCCGACGAGGAGCGCCTTGTCGCCCTCGCTCTTGATGGAGCCCGCGAACGTGGCCTGGGGCCACCCGAGGTACTCAGCGAGCTGCTGCGGCACCTGGCTCGAGTCGCCGTCGACGGCCTGCTTGCCGCAGAGCACGAGGTCGGGCTTCTCCTTCTCGACCAGCGCCTTCAGCGCGCGGGCCACGACGTCGCCGTCGAGGGCCTCGTCGCCGGTGTCGATGCGGATGGCGCGGTCGGCGCCGGTGCCGAGCATCGCGCGGAGCGTCGTGTCGCACTCCTTCGGGCCGAACGTGACCACGACCACCTCGCCCTGGCGGGCCTTGGGGCTCGTGCCGTTCTCGGTGAGGCGGAGCGCGGTCTCGACGGCGTACTCGTCGAACGGGTTCGGCTTCCACTCGAGCCCGGTGGTGACCAGCTTCCCGGCGTTGACCTTCACTTTGTTCGCGTTGTCGGGGTCGGCGACTCGCTTGAGCGGAACGAGAATCTTCAAGATCGGCTCCTTCGCATGGCCCGCCGCCTAGCAATGAATGGCGGCAATGAATGGCGGTTCAGTTGGTAGGGGAATGGCGCGGCTGTGTCAACCAGCGACGCGGCTTTCTGGCGACGTAGGCGGGCGCGCTGTCCTACACTCCGCGGCATGGCCCTCACGTGCGACTTCTTGGTCATCGGCAGCGGCATCGCGGGGCTCTCGTTCGCCCTCGAGGCGTCGGAGCTCGGCGACGTGACCATCGTCACGAAGCGCGCGGCGGACGACTCCAACACGAAGTGGGCCCAGGGTGGCATCGCCGCGGTGCTCGCGCCGGGCGACACCTTCGAGGCGCACATCCAGGACACGCTCGTAGCCGGCGCGGGCCTCTCGCACGAGCGCGTCGTCGAGCTCTGCGTGAAGGGGGGCCCCGACCGCATCCGCATGCTCGATCGGCTCGGCACGCGCTTCGATCGGGCAGGGGTCCATGGCGCCCCCGCCGCCCCCTCCGGGGAGGGTGCGAAGGCCGGCGCGACCGCGGAGGGGAGCGAGCCCGAGTACGACCTGCACCTCGAGGGTGGGCACTCGGCTCGCCGGATCGCGCACGCGGGGGACATGACGGGCCGCGAGATCGAGCGCGCGCTGCTCGAGGCCGTGCGCAAGAACCCTCGGGTGCGGGTGCTCGAGGAGACCATGGCGGTCGACCTCATCACGCTCGCGAAGTTCGGCGGCCCCGAAGTGTGCGCCGGCGCCTACGTCCTCGACGTCGCGGCGGGCAAGGTGCTCACGCTGATCGCGCGCCACACCGTGTTGGCCTCCGGGGGCGCCGGCAAGGTGTACCTCTACACCTCGAACCCCGACGTCGCCACGGGCGACGGCGTGGCCATGGCCTACCGCGCCGGCGCGGAGGTGGCGAACATGGAATTTTACCAGTTTCACCCCACCTGCCTCTACCACCCGCGGGCGAAGAGCTTCCTCATCAGCGAGGCGCTGCGCGGCGAGGGCGCGGTGCTGCGCAGGCTCGACGGAACGCCCTTCATGCGCGAGTACGACGAGCGCCTCGAGCTCGCCCCGCGCGACATCGTCGCCCGCGCGATCGACCACGAAATGAAGCGCTCCGGCGCCGACCACGTCTGGCTCGACATCACCCACAAGCCGGCCGACTTCGTGCGCGAGCGGTTCCCCGGGATCCACGCCGAGTGCCTCAAGTTCGGCATCGACATCGCGAAGGAACCCATCCCGGTGGTGCCTGCTGCACACTACATGTGCGGCGGGGTCTCTACCGATCTGGAGGGGCGCACCACGATCCCGGGCCTCTGGGCGCTCGGCGAGTGTGCGCACACGGGGCTCCACGGCGCCAACCGCCTCGCCTCGAACTCGCTGCTCGAGGGGGTCGTGTTCGCCCACCGAGCCGTCCGCGCGCTCGCGGAGGAGCGGGCGGGGGCCACGCCGCTCCGGCCGTTCCCCGAGGTGCCCGACTGGGACGTGGGACAGGCCGGCACGAGCGACGAGGGCGTCATCATCACGCAGAACTGGGACGAGCTGCGTCGGCTGATGTGGAACTACGTGGGCATCGTGCGCAGCGATCGACGCCTGCGCCGCGCGGCCCGCCGCATCGCCCTCCTCCAAGAGGAAATCACCGAGTACTACTGGCAGTATTTCGTCACGCGCGACCTCCTCGAGCTGCGCAACATCGCGACCGTGGCGCAGCTCATCGTCGGCTGTGCCCAGGTCCGCAAGGAGAGCCGGGGCCTCCACTTCACGACGGACCATCCCGCGGCCGATCCTCGGCTCGCGAGGACGGTCATCAAGCGAGGCGTGCCCGCGCAGCTCAGCGGCCTCGCGCCGACGGTGCGGTGATGGGCTCCGACGAGGACGACGACGACGGCGGTGGCCAAGGTGAGGGCGGCGGCGCGCCGCTCTCGTACCTCGGGGCCCTCGGGTGGACCTTCGGTCTGTCCGGCCTGACGGCGCTCATCGCGGTGGCAGCCTCTAGCCTGCGGCCCGGAGGCACGCTCGACGTGGGCACCGAGTTGCTCGCCACGGGCGCGGCGACCCTCACGCTGCTCGTCGCGATCGCCCGCGTGCACTCACCGAGCGTCGAGCTGTCGGAGCTCGTCGGGCTCCGGCGCGTGCCGGCGGTGCTGGTGGTGCTCGCCCTCGTCGCAGGGGCCGGCCTCGTGTTTCCGCTCGCGCACCTCGACGCGCGCGTCGCCGAGCGCTTCCCGCTGGACGACGAGCTCCGCGAGTACCTCGCGACGGACACCCTCCGGCAGCGGCTGCTCTTGTCGGTCTTCGCGGTGTTCGGCCCCCTCTTGGGCGAGCTCTTCTACAGAGGCGCGCTGTTCGGCGCGCTCGAGCGCGACAAGCCCCGCGACACGGTGGTCTTCGTGGTGACGGCGCTCGCCGTGTTCCCGCCGAGCGCTCACGCGCTCTTCTCTGGGCTCGCCTTCGCCGCGATCGCCAGCCACCTGCGCGGCGCGTCGGGCAGCGTGTGGCCCGCGTTGGCGCTCCGCTTTGGGGCGTCCGTGGTGGGCGTGGCGGCGCTGCTCACGCGCCACGACGACGACCACCTCCCTCGGAACGCCACCGCGGCGTGCGTGGTGGCTGCGGGGCTCGCGCTGCTCTTCTTCTTCGTCCTCGCCCGCCGCGGTGCGCAGGACACCGCGCGCTGAGGGCCGTCCCGGGGCGGGGCGTGCGGTCGTGGCGCCGCGCGGGCGGCACGGTCGGGCGCGCGCAGGCGCGGCCGCTACTACTGGACGAGCTTGAACTCGACGCGGCGATTCTTCGCCTTGCCGTCTTTGGTCTTGTTGTCCGCGATCGGCTTCGTCGGGCCGTGCCCGACGGCGACGAGGCGGGTCGGCACGACGCCGTTCTTGACGAACCAAGCCTTCACGGACTCGGCCCGGCGACGCGAGAGGTTGGTGTTCATCGCCTCGTTGCCTACGTTGTCCGTGTGACCGGAGATCTCCACGCGAACGTCGGGAAATTTCCTGAACACATCCGCGGCTTTGTTCAGCACGACGAACGACTTGGGATCGATGTCCGCGGAGCCGGGGACGAACACGATGCCGTCGATCGTGCCGGCGAACTGCTGCACGGCGAGGGGGACCTCGTCGGGGCAGCCGTCGTCGTCTTGGTAGCCGTTCTTGGTCTCGGGCTGCCGCGGGCAGCGGTCGGCGCTGTCGACGACGCCGTCGTGGTCCGTGTCCGCGTTGGGGTCCGGCGGCGGCGGAGGAGGCGGCGTCTCGGGACAGCCCCCGTTGGACTCGGGCCCTACCTCGCGGGGGCACTTGTCTTGGCTGTCGGGCAGTCCGTCGAAGTCGGCGTCGGGCGGCGGCGCGTTCGAGAGCATGCGCTCGGTGCGGCGCGTGAACGCGACCGTGCAGGTCGCGTTGTCCTGCGAGCGCTCGAACTTGTTGCATGCGTAGCTGCACGCGCGCTCGTCCGGCTGGCCGGTGAACTCGTTGTTCCAGGTCGGAGGGCTGCCCCCGGGGTGAACCTGGCAGGTGCACGAGCAAGTCCCGTCGAGAGCGACCTTGGTCGGGTCGTCCGCCGGGGGAGCGGCCTCACAACCCATGGCCCCGGCCAGCATCAGAACAGCGACGAGCGATTTCCCTGGGTTCACGAACATTCCTCCACGGCTAGCGGGTCACGCTACATGGACACCCCGCTCGTGAGCAACACTTCTGGCGTCACGCGCGCCGAGCCTGGTCGCGTCTCGCGCACAGGCCCGCCCGCGGTTCAGTCGGAGATCGGCTCGATCAGCACGAACGCCACCCCCTCCGCGAAACGGTAGCGCGTGCGGCCGTGCTCGCCCGCCTCGCGTACGCGTGAGACAAGGTTGGAACCCCCCATGAGCTCCCGCACTCTCGAGACGAGCACCCGGACGCGGTGCTCCGCGTCCGCGGAGTCCGGCCCCGGCCCACCCGCGGCGCGCAGGACCTCTTCAGCGGAGAGACCGTCTTTCGCGCGGCGGAGGAGCTCGACCACGAGCGGCTCGAGCGCGCGGCGCCGCTCGAGCGAGCGCGCGACGCCGCCCGCGTGGAGGGTGTGGGAGATGGTGTCGACGAACAGCCGCTCACCCCCGCCGGGTCGCGGCAGCTCGCCGGCGAGCGCGCGCGACACCCCCTCGCGCGTCGTCACGAAGAACCGCTCGTCGCGCGAGGGCTGCGCGTCCCCGCGGAGCATGCGCCCTGCGAACCGCACCACGCGGCTGTCACCGGAGCGGAGCCCGACCGCGTAGAGGGCGCGGCTCGCGTCTCGTTCCGGGAAAGCCCACCCGTGGAGCTCGCCCGACAGCGCCGCCCGTTCGACGCAGAGGAGCGCGACGGCGCGTTGGTCGAGCGCGAGCGCGCACCGTCCGAGCACGAGGTTCAGCGTCCCCGTCACGAAGGCCTGCGGCAGCACGGTCGCGTGCGGCAGCCCCTCGTCGAGCGCGGCCTGGTGCGCGAGGGAGGCCTCGAGGGTGCGCGCGCGCGTCGCGACGAGGTCCTGCGCGTCGATGGCGTCCACGTGCTTGAGCTCGGCCCGCAGCCGCTCGGCGAGGGCGAGGGAGGTGCGCGCGCGCGCCGCGCGGCCCGCGGCAGCGAGCGCGAAGGTTCGGTGGCTCACGAGCTGGTAGCGCAGCGTGGGCTGGTCGTCGCCGTCGAGGAACGCGAGGGCCTTGTCGAGCGCCGCGAGGGCGTGCTTGGGCCGATCGGCGGCGATCTCTACGAGGGCGAGCACGTCGTAGGCGTCGGCGTGGCGCCAGCCGGCAGCGAGGTCGCGGCCTAGCTCGCAGGCGGCCTCGGCGTGGGCGCGCGCCTCGGCGGCGAGCCCCGTGGCGCTCTGCGCGAGGGCGACGTTGCCGTGCGCGCGCATCGCGGCGCTGCCGCGCGTGGGGGCGCGCGCGAGCGCTTCGAGGTAGTGCGTCGCGGCGGCGCCCGGATCGGCGAGGCGCATCGCCAGGTGCCCTAGGCTCATCGAGATGGCGACCCGGAAACCGCCGTCCTCGAGCTGGGTCGCGACCTGCTCGGCGAGGCGAAGCGACCGCGCGGCGCCGTCGAGATCGCTGACACGAAGCTGGAGCTCGGCCCGCAAGAGGTGGAGGTCGAGGTGCTCGCGGAGCGCAGCGCCCGGGGCCACCCCCGAGAGCTCGCGCGAGGCGAGCGCCCGCTGCCGCTCGGCGTCGAGAGAGCGCCCCTCGAGGTTGGCCAGAGTGGCCCGCTCGAGCCCGAGGCGAGCGCGCTCGATCGGCTCCCAGCCCCGCGGGAGCGCTGGGAGCCCCTCGGCCAGGGAGCGCGCGCGCTCGAGGCGACCTGCTTCGCGGGTCGCCCGGATGAGCCGCACGGCGATCGCCGGTGGGAGCGGGAGGGGCGCGGCGTCGAGCGCGAGGGACTCGAGCCACGAGAGCACGAAGGTGCCCTCTTCGGCGCCAGCGAGCCGGTCGACCAGCTCCACGACCTTCGCCGCAGGCACGGTCGCGCAGGGCGGCTCGCGCGCCTCCACCGCGCTCTGCGGAGGGGATGTGGGCGGACCAGGCCCACCCTTCGGCAAGGTGTCACGTCCTGCCATCCAGGGGAGCCTAGCGCGGATGGCGCGCGATGTGGAGCGCCCGCCCGCGCGACGATTTGCCGCCCGCGTGGCCGGCGCCCCGGTAGTCTCGCGGGGATGGCGTTCAAGATCCTATGTGTGGCAGGCGCGCGACCAAACTTCATGAAGATCGCGCCGATCTTGCGAGCGTTCGGGGGCGACCCGCGCTTCGAGGCGAAGCTCGTCCACACCGGGCAGCACTACGACGCGAAGTTGTCGAAGGTGTTCTTCGAGGACCTCAAGATCCCGCGCCCCGACATCGAGCTCGAGGTCGGCTCGGGCAGCCACGCGCAGCAGACCGCCGAGATCATGCGTCGCTTCGAGCCGATCTTGGAGGCCGAGCAGCCTCACGGCGTGCTCGTCGTCGGCGACGTCAACTCCACCGTGGGCTGCGCGGTGGTCACCTCGAAGTACTTTCTCCGCGAGCCCTACCTCTACCGCGGCCGCGCGCGGCAGCGCCCGCTGATGATCCACGTGGAGGCGGGCCTTCGCAGCTTCGACGACGACATGCCCGAGGAGATCAACCGCAAGCTCACGGACGCCGTGAGCGATCTGCTCTATGTGTCCGACCCGTCGGGCACGACGAACCTCGCGAAGGAGGGCGTCGCCGAGGAGCGCTGGGCCTTCGTGGGCAACGTGATGATCGACACCCTGCTCGCGGCGCGCTCCGAGGCCGACAAGTCGAGGGTGCTCGCCGATCTCGGGCTCGAGGCCGGCTCCTACGGCCTGGTCACGCTACACCGCCCGAGCAACGTCGACGACCCGGTGGCGCTGAGGAAGCTCCTCGGCACGCTCCTCGAGATCGCCAAAGACCTGCGGCTCGTGTTCCCGGTGCACCCGCGCACCCGAAAGCGCTTGGAAGACGCGGGCATCCAGCTCGACCCGGCGAGGTTTTTGGTGGTCGATCCGCAGGGATACCTCGACTTCATGAAGCTCACGGCCAGCGCGAAGTGTGTCCTCACCGATTCGGGCGGCGTGCAAGAGGAGACCACCGTGCTCGGCGTGCCGTGCATCACGCTGCGCGAGAACACGGAGCGCCCGGTCACTTGCGAGGAGGGCACGAACCAGCTCGCCGGCGTCGAGCGCGAGGCCATCCTCGCGGCGTACGCGCGCATCGACGAGGTGCGGGCGGCGGGCAAGGTGCCGCGCTTCTGGGACGGCAAGAGCGCGGCGCGCATCGTCGCCCACCTCGGGCAGTTGCTCGACGCGCCGGCGGCGCCCACGGAGCGGAGCTGAGCGGCGAGCGGCCATGATGAAGACTCGTGTCTACATCACCGTGGACGTCGAGTGCGCCGAGGAGCGCGGCGCCGACCGCCCCCTCCAAGGGTACGACGTGCGGGTCTTCGGGCGCTTCGCGAACCAGCCCACCGAGCTCGGGATCGATCGGCTGATGCGCGAGCTCGAGGCGCAGGGCCTGCGCGGCACCTTCTTCACTGAAGCGCTCGGATCACACACCTTCGGTCGGGCGGGCCTCGAGGCCGCGTGCCGAGACATGGTCCGCCGCGGCCACGACGTGCAGCTCCACACGCACCCCATCCAGCGCGTCGCCGACTACCGCACCCGGGGCCAGGCGCCGGTCGCCGACGACATCGGCGCCTACGACCTCCCCACGCAGGTCGCCCTCCTCCGAGAGGGCGTGGGGATCCTCGAGGCCTGCGGTGTCCCGAAGATTCGCGCGTTCCGAGCCGGGAATTTCGGCGCCAACAACGACACCTGGGCGGCCATGGCGCAGGCCGGTCTGGCGCTCTCGTCGAACTACAACCCCTGCTACTTCCAGAAGAACTGCGCGATGCGCTTCGAAGGCGCCGGCGCGGGCCTGTTCGTCGCTCCCCACGGCGTGTGGGAGCTCCCCATCAGCACGTTCACGGAGCGAGGCGGCGGCCAGCGCCACGTGCAGATTACAGCTATTTCTCTGGGCGAGACCCTCGACTACCTCGAGAAGGCGCGCGCGCTCGGGCTCCGCGAGGTGACCATCGTCACGCACTCGTTCGAGCTCTGCCACATCGACTCGGTGTCGGCTCGGCTGGGGCGCCCGAACACCGTCAACCTGCTCCGCTTCCGCGGCCTCTGCGAGTTCCTCGGTCGGCGCCGGGCCGACTTCGAGGTCGACACGGTCGGAGCGCTCGCGTCGCGCCTCGAGGCGGGCGAGGAGCGCGCCCCCACGCCGCCCGTCACCCGCCGCCCCGCGGGCTCGCTGCGGCGCAAGCTCGCGCGTCTGCCGCAGCAGGCCCTGAAGCGCCTCGAGGCCAGCGCCGGCTGGTCGCCTCCGCTGCTGTAGCCCACCTGCGAGGCGGCCTCGCCGCTCGCCGCTCGCCCGCCAAGGTACAAAAACGCCTCGCCCCGGCGGCGCCCGCGAGGGGCGAGCCGGGGCGCTGGCGACCGCGCGCCGGCGGTCAGCCGGTCAGCCCGTCGGCTCGGCGACCAGGATCGGCGCGGCGTGGAGGTACTTCGCGAAGGCGCGCTTCCCGTCGATGTCGCGGAACACCCGCTCCACCTGCTCGGCGCTGACGCCGAGCACGGGCGCGGCCTCGGCGGCCGACACGCCGTGGTTCTTCGCGTAGATGGCGAGGTCCATCTTGTCGTACGGGAGGGAGTAGTAGAACTCCTCCTGCGACTGCGGCAGCGAGTAGGTGTCGGTCGTCGGGGGCCGACGGCGGACCTCCTCCGGCACACCCAGGTACTCGGCCATCGCGTACACCTGCGATTTGTACAAGTGCGCGATCGGCTTCACGTCTGCGGCGCCGTCGCCGAGCTTCACGAAGAAGCCTTGGTCGTATTCGACCAGGTTCGGCGTGCCCGAGACGGCGTAGTTCAGGCGGTCGGCGTGGTAATACTCCAGCATCTTGCGGCAGCGCTGCTTGAAGTTCGTCGCCGCGACGATGCCGAGGTAGCCGGGGAGGGGCAGGCGCGCCTTCACCTCCTTGCCCTCGGGGCTCAGGGCCACGACCGAGAAGACTCGGTACGAGTCGGTGTCGACGACCGACGGGAGCACGATCTTGCTCTTCCAGCCGGGGCCGTACTCGGGGATGGCGGTCTTGATGGCCTCGTCGCGGCGCTGGTAGGCGCGCGCGCCCTCGAGCAGCGGCGACATTTCCTCGACGGCGAAGTCGATCTCGAAGTGCTTGCACATGAGCGCCGACAGGTTGCGGGTGTCGTCGGAGTTCTCCTTCTCGGGGAGCTGAAGACCGAAGACCCGCTCCTTCCCGAACGCGCGCACCGAGAGCGCCCCGACGACGCTCGAGTCGATGCCACCCGAGAGCGCCACGATCACGCCCTTGCGCTTGAGCGTGCCGAGGACGGCCTCGCGGAGCTTGGCGGTGATGCGCTCGGTTTCTTGGGCGCAGTCGAGCGTGAGGACGTCTTTGCTAAAGGCCATTTGCGCGCATTCTCCTGTGGGTCAGTCGTTCGGCGGGGGAGTCGCGCACTTTACGGCGGCGCCCTTGTCGTCGACGAGGGCTTTCTCGTCACTCGGGCAAGCCGCGGGAGCCGGCCCCCCCAGGGCCACGTTCGCGATCCAATCTGCCACGTAATCGCTCCGGACGTCGACGATGCTGCTGTGGGTCGCGTCGGGTTCGACGCACACGGTCGTCTTGGTCTGGTCTTGCTTCAGGCGGTCGAGCGCGCACTGCATGCGATCCTTCGGGATCGTCGTGTCCTTCGCCCCGTAGAGCAGGAGCATGGGCGTCTGGGCCGCGGCGCCCGTGAGCCGCGGGCGGTCGGCGGCGTAGCGCTTGGCCCACTTCACGCACGCCGCGTTCGCGGGGTCGCAGTCGTTGATGCCGGCCGCGACCAGCGCGACCGTCTTGACGAACTCGGGATCGAAGAGGTCGTTCGGAAGCGTGCCGAGGGCCTCGAGCTGCGGGTACTTCGCGTCCCAGCACTGGCCGTCGACGAAGGCCTTGATCTTGTCGGCCTTGTCGGCCGGGAAGAGCTTCTTGCCCTCGCCCGGGCCGTCGAGCAGCTCGGCGTGGGTGTAGTGGTACCAGACTGACACCGCCGCGATGCTCGGCACCGTGGCGATGGGGTAGTCCTTGCTTACGCCCGAGAAGAGGGCCGCACCCCAGGAGCGCTGAGAGAGCCAGAGCGGCGCGTACACGGCTACGCCGGCGATGGGCAGCTCGGGGGCGTACGCCGGGGCGAGCGCGAGGGCCGACAGCGCCGAGTGTCCGCCCTGCGAGTGGCCGACGAGCACGACCTTGTTGTCGAGCACGGGGAAGAGCTTGCGCATGGCCTTCGCCGAGTCGAGCGTCGACTTGCCCACGTCCGCCGCGCCCGCGTAGACGCTCGGCGGGTTGCCGGCGGCGCCGTAGTTCGAGTACCCCGCGAGGTCGGGCAGCACCACCGCGTAACCTGCGCCCACGAGCGGGTACACCAGGCTGTAGAGATCGTCGTTGACGTACTCAGCGGCCTTGTCGAACTTCGACGCGGCGCACGCGGCGGCCTGCCCGCGGCTGCCGCGGGCCGCGACGACCACCGGGAGCTTCTCGGCGCGCGGGGTGTCGGGGACGTAGATGATGCCGCTCGACGCCGCGGCGGTGTTCTTCTCGTCGCCGCGCTCGGTCTTGAACTGCACGCGGTACACACGCGCGCCGCTCGTCGCGGGCTTGCCCTTGTAGCCGACCTCGGTGAGCTTGGCCGTCAGGGCCTCCTTCGTGAGCGGGGTCTCGGTCGAGCAGCGCGTGATGTCGCCGCGACCGGCCGCGTCGGCGGGGGGCGCCCCATACACCGACTCCGGCGCGTCCGCGCAGGGCAGGGCCGGGGTCTTCAGCGTGAGCCCACCGCCGCCGGCGTCGCAGTCGGTCGCGCCCGGCGTGCAGGTTCCGGGCGGGTTGGGCGCGGGCTTCACCTCCGACGAGCAGCCGCCGAAAGAGAGCGCCGCGAGCGCGATGAGCGAAAGCGAAACGGTGGACGCGATCGTTAGTCGAGCGAGGTGCTTCATGAGACTCCGGGCCACGCCGAGCTGGCGCGGTGGCGAGAGGGAAGTCCGGACTGCCCACGACGCCGGGGACTCCCGACGCCGGGGAGGCGAGCTAGAAGCTGAGCGTCACGTTCGCGTTCAGCATTCCGATGGTGGACGAGTACTTGCCCTCGGCGCTCGGCGAGCGCGACGGCTGGAGATTCTTGGCGTAGACGCTCACGCCGGTGTTGTCGACCGGCATGAAGAAGATGTGGTTGTAGCTGCCGGCGAGAGCGATGCGCTTGGAGAGCTCGTAGCGGAGGCCGGCCGCGGCGTAGATACGGAACGAGTCGATCGTGTTCGCGTCGATCGTGGCCTTGGGCACCGCCGAGGTGCTGAACCCGAGGCTGCCGAAGAGCTCCACGTCGGGGCTCAGGAAATACGAGGGGCCGGCGCGGAAGCCGACCGCATTTTGCCAATCGCGCTTCAGGTTCAGCACGACGTCGCGGCTGTTCGCGGCCTTCTCGGCGTCGGTGGCGCCCGCCGGGCCGCCCGTCGCGCCGTCGATGTTGCACTGCTTGCCCGCGAGCACGACGCACTGCCTGTCGAACACCGACCAACGCACGAAGTCGACGTCGGCTTTCAGCTCCCACTTGTCGCCGGGGAGCTTGTACGCGGCGCCGAAGCGGATGATGTCCGGGTAGGTCTGGAGAAAGTCGATCTTCTGGATGTCACCGGCCACGCCGGAGCCGAGCACCTGGGTGAGCTCCCCCGCCATGCGGGTCTCGCCGAAGCCGGGCTGGCTCGTGTACGAGATGCCGAGCTTCAGGCGGTGGTCGAGGCCGCGGCTGCCGGTCTTCTCGGGGGCCCAATAGAGACCGAACGTGGCGCCCACGTTGAACGCGTTCGCCTTCAGGTAGCTCCGCCCCTCGGTGAGGCTGCCGTCGGGCCCGCGGACCACGTCGCCGTCGTCGGCGTTGCGCGCGCGGACGGTGCCGACCGTGTGGTAAATGCCGCTCACGCTGGCGCCCACGGAGAAGTTCGCCGGGAGGGTGTAGGAGGCGGCCAGCGTGGCGTGCATCGCGAGGATCGTCCCCGAGATGGTGTGCCAGCGCTGCGGGCCGTCGGTCGAGCCGGGGATGCCTTGGACGCCGCCCCTCTTGTCCCACGTGGCCATCCCGCCGTAGGGGATGTAGCCCGCGAGGCCGAGGCGGAAATCTTTCGTGCCGAGATCGGTCGTCGCGCCGATGTACGGGAGCGCGAGCAGGTTCTTGAGGGTGCCTTTGCCGGTGTTCGCCGCGACGCAGTCGGGGTCTTTCTGGCAGTCGGCCGACGGCGCCGTGGTCGCCCGCTCGTACGACGCGAAGCGCGCCACCACCGACGCGTCGATGATGAGGTTCGTGCCGTGCGTGCCGCCCATCGCCGCGGGGTTGTAGTAGACGGCGTAGGCGTTCGGCGTGGCCGGCGTGCCCATGTCGGAGCCGTAGCGCGCCGTCAGGTAGCCGCTGGCGCGCGCCTCCGAGGCGAAGCCGAGCAGCCCGAGGGCTGCCAGCGACGGGATGGCGAGGCGCGCGAGGCGAGGTAGCCGGGGGGCGAGACCAACCGCGAAACCAGGCGCGTGGGCGCGAGCAAATCTCCGCGAAAGCATGGTCGGAAGCACTACCACGGAAACGTTTTCGTGCTAGACGAAACCGTCATGAAGCGCAGTCTGTTCGGCGTGGGTGTCGCGCTGGCCCTCGGGGTCGGGTTCGTCGTGGCGTGCATTCCGCACCCCTCGGAGGACTACGCCGATTTCCTGGAGCGCACGGCCGACTACCGCAAGAAGCCGCCGGTCGACGACTCCGGCCCGGTCGACGCGCAGGCGCCCACGCAGGCCATCGAGGGCATCTACTACGGGTCCTGCCTCTCCGCGCTCTCGGTCGGCGATCTCAACAAGGTGCTGCGCTTTTACACCGAGGTGCGCTTCGTCCCGGGCACTGGTGGCGGCAAGCTCGACATCCAGTTCACGCCGCTGAAGGGCGTCGACTTCTCCTCTGGGCAGCCCCTTCCCTCGCCGCCGGCCAAGGTGGCGAAGTCCGAGACCCACGGCGCCTCGTTCGGCACGAAGGGCGCCGACGTGTCCTCCACGGGTCGCTTCGAAGTGAGCTTCGCCAACGTCATCATCGACAAGAACGCGAACCCCATCTCGGGGCGCGAGATCTCGATAGACGCGGTGTTCTTCCGCGGCCTCTTCTCAGCCGGCGGTGGCAGCCCGGCGCCCGAAGCCGACGCGGCGGCGCCAGACGCCGCCGCGGGCGACGCGGGCGCCCCGGCTGACGCGGGCGCTCCCCCGCCCACCGACGCGGGCGCCTCTGCGGGCAACGCGCGGTTCTGCGCGACCCTCCAGGGGAGCGTGACGGTCCCCATCAAGCAGTTCCTCGACCCCGCCGAGAACTTCTGCGTCTTCGTGCCGGTCAAGGAGGGCGACGCGCCCCCCGAGGTCAAGCGCGACGAATACAAGTGCAAGCTGTAGCCGCCTGACGCGGGTGCGTGGGCGCCTGCGCGTGGCGTAAGCTGCGCGAGCGCAGGGGCGTGGTGTGTGGTGTGTCCGCGCCGCACTGGGCGCGTCGCGCCTCGGCCGCGCGAGCCGGCGCAGGGCCCGCGTCCGTATGCAGAATACAAAAAGGCGAAGGGCGCCTCCCGGGGGAAGCGCCCTCCTGCGAGGCCGAGCGGCCTCTAGCTGCGACTCACTGCTCGAGCGCCGGGACCGTGGGGTTGGTCGGGAACGCGAGGAAGTGCGGCTTGCGGTTCGCGAAGGGCCCCGTGGCGGCGGCGACCTCGCCCACGGCGATGAAGACGTGGCCCTTGCCGAGCTCGATGGGGGTGGAGGGAGAGGTCGCCGCGACGGCCGACGCGAACGAGTAGTTCGGGATCGGGAGGGCCGGGTTCAGCGTGAGCGCGTCGGCCGTGAGGCTGACGCCCGCGAGCTTGACGAGGGCGGTGATCGGGGCGTTGTAGGCCACGGCTGCGGGCGAGAACGGCTTGAACGCGCCGGCGTCGCCGCCCGCGTCCGCGCCGCCGCTCACCACGCCGGGGTTCACGGGGCCGATGACATCGGCGGCCGACGTGACGTGCATGAACTGTGCGCCGAGCTCGGACGTGCCGACCGCGCCGCGATCCAGCTTGGTGACCTTCAGCTCGAGGTTGCCGGTGGTGGGGTTGTAGCTCGAGCCACACTTGGCGGCCACGACGCCGACCGTCGCGTCGGTGTAGCCCTTCGCGCAGCCCTGCACCGAGACCACATACGTGGACTCGTTCGCGAACGTGCCGGCCGGGATGACGCCCACCTTGATGTAGTCGACACCCTCCGCGAGCTGCACGCCGCCGTCGCCGGGGCCCGCGTCGGGGTTGAAGCCCTTGCTGAACAGATCGCCGCAGGAGGTGTTCGCGCCGGCGCCGGAGCCGAAGCCCTTGGAGGCCATGAGCGCCGCGTTCATCGCGTAGCCCTCGAGGCGCGTGGTGGAGAAGTCGGTCTTGGCCGGGAGCACGCCGCCGGTGCCGGGGAGGAGCGCGGGGAAGGGGAGCCCGCCGGCAGACTTGTTCGGGAGGGCCGGGACGGGCAGGAACGGGTTCGTGCCCTCGGGGCCGGCGCGGAGGCAGAGGCGGATGGCGCCGTTCACGGCTTCCGCCGGGCCGGTGCCGCTCTCGAAGGCCGTGCCGAGCCAGTTGGCCGCGTGCACGAAGATGATCTTCTGGGACTCGGGCGGCGGCGCCGCGTCGGGCGGGGTGGTGCCCGTGCCGGTGCCGGTGGCCGTGCCGGTGGCCGTGGTGGTCGCCGTGGGCGCCGTGTCCTTGCCGGCGTCCGAAGCCGGGGTGACCGGGTCGTCGCTACAGCCCTGGAGCACCGAGCCTGCGCCCACGCCGGCGAGAATCATGGAAGCCAGACTGAGACGAAGCCAATTGTTCTTTTGCATCGCGATCTCCTCTAGAGAAAACAAAGAGCGTCCGCGACGATCGCGCGGCCCCCAAGACGTAGCGCAGCGTAGGCTGCCTCGGACCACCCTGCAACCTGAAGCGCCAGCGTACCCCCTATTTTTGCGGGGTATGACCCGCATGTCACGGGGTGTAGCGGGTCCGCAGCGCGACCACGCGAGGCGGGCGGTTCGTTGCCCACCGCGGGGCGCGGTGTTACCGTTCTCTGTGCGAGCGAGCCGCTCTTCGCGCCCCGATGCTCCCCGTCGACGACCTCATCCTTCGGATTCGCGCTTACCAGCCGACGGCTGACGCCGAGCTCGTCAAGCGCGCCTACGACTACAGCTTTCGCATGCACGCCGGGCAGATGCGGAAGTCGGGAGACCCCTACTTCATCCACCCGGCGAGCGTCGCCGGCGCGATCGCCGACCTGCGGCTCGACACCGCGAGCGTGTGCGCTGGGCTGCTGCACGACGTGGTGGAGGACACCCTCGCCACCACGAAGGATCTGGAGCGCGAGTTCGGCGAAGAGATCGCGCAGCTGGTCGACGGCGTCACGAAGCTGAGCAAAATCAACTTCACCTCGAAGGAGGACCGGCAGGCCGAGAATTTCCGGAAGATGGTCGTCGCGATGTCGCGCGACATCCGCGTGCTCTTGGTCAAGCTCTGCGACCGCGTCGACAACATGCGCACGATGCAGCACATGAAGCCGGACGCGCAGGAGCGGATCTCGCGCGAGACCATGGAAATCTACGCGCCGCTCGCCAACCGGCTCGGCATGGCCGAGTACAAGTGCGAGCTCGAAGACCTCGCGTTCCGGTACCTCGAGCCCGACGGCTACCAAGAGGTCGTGCAGGGCATCCAGAAGACCAAGGCCCAGCGCGAGAAGTACATCGCCGACGTGTCGCGGACGCTCGCGAGCCGCCTCGCGGAGCAGGCGTTCGCCGCCGACGTGTCGGGCCGCGCGAAGCACCTCTACTCGGTGTGGCGCAAGATGAAGCAGAACGAGTGTTCGGTGGAGCAGATCCACGACCTCATCGCGTTCCGCGTCATCGTCGAGAGCGTGAGCGACTGCTACGCGGCGCTCGGCGTCATCCACTCGAAGTGGACGCCCGTGCCCGGGCGCTTCAAGGACTACATCGCGCTGCCCAAGCCGAACATGTACCAGTCGCTCCACACGACGGTCATCGGGCCTGGCCGCGAGCGCGTGGAGATCCAGATCCGCACCCACGACATGCACCGCGTCGCGGAGCGCGGCATCGCGGCCCACTGGAAGTACAAGTCGCGCCACTCGGGCGGCATGTCCGACGACGACGTCGCGCGCTTCGGCTGGCTCCAGCAGCTCATGAAGTGGCAGAAGGACCTCAAGGATCCCGCAGAGTTCCTCGAGGGCGTGAAGGTCGACCTCTTCCAGGAGGAGGTGTACGTCTTCACTCCGAAGGGCGACGTGAGGGTCTTCCCGCGCGGGGCGACCCCGATCGACTTCGCCTACCAGATCCACTCACAGCTCGGCGACCACATCACCGGGGCGCGGGTGAACGGCAAGCTCGAGCCGCTCCGGTACAAGCTCCGCAACGGCGACGTGGTCGAGGTCGTCACCTCCCCCAGCCAGCAGCCCAGCAAGGACTGGATCGACCTCGTCGCCACCACGAGCGCCCGCGCCAAGATCCGCGCGTTCCTCCGCACCGAGCACCGCGAGCGCAGCTATCGGCTCGGCAAAGAGCTCGTGGAGCGCGAGTTTCACCGGGCGAGCGTGTCGTTCTCGAAGCTGCAGAAGAACGAGAACGAGCTGCGCAAGGTCCTCGAGGCCCTCAAGGTCGCGACGATCGACGAGCTCTTCATCCAGGTGGGCTACGGCAAGGCCGATCCGAAAGACGTGCTCCACGCCGTCGCGCCGCCCGCAGAGGACGGCTCCGCCGACGCGCCGGAGAGCATCCGCGAGGGGCGGATCGCCGGGTTCGTGCGGAAGGTCATCAAGGGGGACGACTCCGGCGGCATTCGCCTGAACGGCATCGACGACGTCCTCGTGCGCTACGCAAAGTGCTGCAGCCCGCTCCCCGGTGACGACATCCTCGGGTTCATCACGCGCGGGCGCGGCATCACGATCCACCGGCGCGGCTGCGCGAAGGCGTTCGACACCGATCCCGATCGCCGCGTGGAGATCCAGTGGGACTCGAAGGCCAAGATCAACCGCGCAGTGCAGCTCAAGGTGGTCGCGCAGAACCGTATGGGGATCCTCGCCAACGTCGGCAGCACGTTCAGCGCCCAGGGCATCAACATCACCGAGGCGAACTGCCGCGCGGGAGACGACGGGCGCGCGATCAACATCTTCACCTTCGTGTGCCAGGACCTCACGCAGCTGAAGACCGTCATGCGGGCCCTGCAGAAGCTCCAGGGCGTCGTGGCGGTGGAGCGCGCCTGACGCGAGCTCGCGGGGCGCGCGGCGGCGGGCACGGACAGGCGCGGGCGTGCTAGAGGACCGCGCCGTGAGCGCACGCGAAGTCTTGATCGTGGGAGCCGGCCTCGCCGGGTGTGAAGCGGCCTTTCAGCTCGCCGAGCGCGGCGTGCAGGTGACGCTCCTCGAGCAGAAGCCGCTCGCGCGCACCCCCGCTCAGACGAGCGACAAGCTCTGCGAGCTCGTCTGCTCCAACAGCATGCGCGGAGCGGCGCTGGTGAACGCGGTAGGCCTGCTCAAGGAAGAGCTCCGCCGCGCCGGCTCGCTCGTCCTCCGCGCGGCCGAGGTCGCGAAGGTGCCGGCGGGAGGCGCGCTCGCGGTCGATCGCGACCTGTTCTCCGACGAGGTGACCCGAGTGCTCGCGTCGCACCCGCGGGTGCGGATCGTCCACGAGGTCGTGTCGGCGGTCCCGGAGGCTTCGGCCGAGCGCCCGGTCATCCTCGCGACCGGTCCGCTCACCGGCGACGCGCTGGCCGCCGATCTCGCGCGGGCCATCGGCGCCGAGCAGCTCGCCTATTACGACGCGATCGCGCCGATCGTCGCCGCCGACAGCATCGCGTGGGACCGGGTGTTCCGGCAGTCGCGCTGGGGCAAGGGCGGCAGCGGCGGCGGCGAGGGCGAGGGCGAGGGCGACGGGGCCGGCGACGCCGCGCTGGACGCCACGGCCCTCGGCGACGAGGCCTACGTCAACTGCCCGTTCGACGAAGAGGCATACAAGGCCTTCGTGGCGCGCGTGGTCGCCGCCGAGAAGGTGTCGCCGCGCAGCTTCGAGGAGACACGCTACTTCGAGGGCTGCCTGCCGATCGAGGTCATGGCGTCGCGTGGCGAGCTCACCCTCGCCTTCGGGCCCATGAAGCCGGTGGGGCTCACCGATCCCCGCACCGGTCGCCGCCCGTTCGCGGTCGTTCAGCTCCGCCAGGAAGACGCCGCGGCCACCGCCTACAACCTCGTGGGCTTCCAGACCCGCATGACGTACGGCGCGCAAGCCGAGGTGTTTCGCACCATTCCGGGGCTCGAGGAGGCCGAGATCCTCCGCTTCGGGAGCGTGCATCGCAACACGTTCGTCAACGCGCCCGAGCTGCTCGACGAGCGCATGCAGCTCCGCGCCCGGCCGCACCTCTACCTCGCGGGACAGATCACCGGCGTGGAGGGCTACGTGGAGAGCGCCGCGGGCGGGCTCGTGTGCGCTCTCGGGCTCGCCCAGACGCTCGCGGGCCTCCCGTTCACGCCGCCGCCCCCGACCACGGCGCTCGGGGGGCTGCGCACGCACCTGTCCCGCCCGCAGCCCCGCTACCAGCCGTCCAACATCACGTGGGCCTGCATGCCTCCGCACGAGAACCGGAGGTTGAAGAAGCGCGATCGGTACCAGGCGCTCGCGGAGCGCGCCCTCTCGGACCTCGACGCGTGGCTCGCCGCCGCGCCGCTCGCCAGGCCCGCGCCGCCCGCCTGAGCATGGCCGAACGCGCGCCCCCACCGAGGCCCGAGACCGCGCCGGCCGCGCGCCCGGAAGACGGGGGGACGCACATCCTCGTCCTCCGGGATCCCCGGGCGCTCGAGCGGGAGCGAGTCGCCGCGCGGCCCACGCTGGTCGTCCCCCTCGAGGGCGCGGTCGTCGTCGAGGCCGCGCCGCTCGCGGCCCGCGTCGATCGCGCGAAGCTCGCGCTCGTGCCCGCTCGTGCCCGCTTCCGGCTCCGCGCCGCGGCGCCCGTCGCGCCGACCGCGCTGGTCGAGCTCGGCGCGGCGGCCGAGGAGGGCTGCTTCGTCGAGTACGCGGGCCACGTGGACCGCTC
>Ga0073904_10001177_pt1 | contig 19514 bp, 12 predicted proteins | sample KloWWTrecipitate_FD_66668 | JGI IMG/M metagenome (GOLD analysis project Ga0073904, IMG submission 66668) | Active sludge microbial communities from Klosterneuburg, Austria, studying microevolution and ecology of nitrifiers - Klosterneuburg... | ecosystem: Engineered > WWTP > Aerobic digester >... | reverse complement strand
CGCGCGTGCGACAAGTTCCAGGATCGATTCGAGTCGATGGAGCACGGCATCCTCAACGAGGGCCAGACCATCGATGCCCTGTCCCTCGACGAACTCGACCGGCGTTGGAATCTCGCCAAGGCGGCCACGAAGGGCCGGACCTGACCGGCGGTAGCGGTCCCACTCAACGCAGGCGCCAGGTGCGCCCGGTGAAGGTCGTCACCGTCAGCGAGCGGCCGTCGGTGGCGACGTCAATCCGACCATCCGCGTCCGTGCGAAACACGGCGGCACCGCGTGCGCGATAGCGCGCGAGCACGGCCGGCGCGGGGTGCCCGAACGGGTTGCCCCGCCCAGCGCTCACGAGAACCACCGCCGGGGTGAGGTGGTCCAGCAGCGCGGGTGAACTCGAGGTTGCGCTGCCGTGGTGCGGCGCCTTGAGGACCACGGTCCGGTGCGGCTCGATCACCCGAGCCAGTTCGTGCTCGACCTCCCGCGTGACATCGCCCGTCAACACCACGGACATCTCGCCCAGCCGTAGTTCGAGCACGAGGGAGTCGTCGTTGCGCACGTTGCGCCGCTCCCAGTCGGGGTCGGGCGGGTGGTGGACCCGCAGTTCCACGTCTCCGAAGGCCAGGCGCTGGCCGCGCCGCAGCCAGCGCCAGGCGCTGCGGGCCGCGACCGCCGACTCCCGAAGCGCACGCTCGGTGGGGTTCGACGGAACTGGGACGCCGACCCAGACCTCGCGCGGACGGAAGTCGCGCACCACCGACACGGCCCCGCCCGCGTGGTCGGCGTCCGCATGGGTAATCGCCAGGTAGTCGAGCCGGCGCACGCCGCGCGCGCGTAGGGCTGGCCCGACAACTCGGTCGCCAATATCGAACCGGCTACTACCCGACAGGCCGCCGGTATCCACCAGCAGCGTCGTCCCGTCTGGACAGATGACCAGCACGGCGTCTCCCTGGCCGACGTCGAGCGCGGCGACGCGCAGCCGGCCATCGGCGGGCAGGGGGAGCGAAGCCGGCGACATAACGATCCAGCCCCAAATCGCGACAGCCGCCAGCCGCGCGGCGGGCTCGAAGCGCCGATGGCTCGCGCAATCGACAGACGCGGACCCGAGTCGCCACCATCCGGCCAGCACGAGGTAATAGGTACCGACGAGCGCCAGGCGCGGGGGCGGCACGCGCCACGTGGCCCAGGGCATCCACTCCACAAACCGGCTGCTGTCCACCAGCGCCCGCGCGGCGATATGCGTCACATAGCCAGCGGCGGTCGCCACGGGGCCGAGCCCACACGCGTCGGCGAGCACACACAGCGACGCCGCGCCCTGCACGACGGCCATGGCCGGCACGGCTACCAGGTTGAGCCCAAGCCCGGCGAGGGTGACGCGCTCGAACACGAGCGCCGAGACCGGGGCGAGCACGAGTTCGACAGCGAGACTGCCCAGGCAAATGGCGGCCGGCGCGTGCCACCAGCGCGGTCGCGGCGGCCGCCCTAATCGCGTTGCCGCCGCCAGCAGTGCCCCTGTCGCGCCGAACGTGAGCCAGAAGCCCGCGTCCACCACTTCCAGCGGCTGCGCCAGCAACATGACCGTGGCCCCCACCGCCACGGCGTGGACGGGCGAGGTCCGCTGGTCGATGAGCCGAAGCGCGAGGTAGACGACCGCCATCACGGTGGCGCGTACGACCGACGCGCCTCCCCCGATGACCCACGCATGCGCCACGAGGACGGCCATGGCCGTCAGCGCGGCGCCTTCGAACCGGATGCCCGCGGCCCAGAGCGCCGCCAGCACGGCCGACGCCAGCAGGGCGATGTTTCCTCCCGAGATGGCGACCACGTGGTAGGTGCCCGCTTCCTGCAGGCGACGTTCAACCTCCGGCGACAGGCTCGCCCGGTCGCCGATGAGGATGGCGGTGGCGATGGCTGCGGACGTGCCATCGAGCCCGCCGACGTGATGGGCCATGGCCGCCCGCACGGCGGCGCGAACCTCCGCCGCCGCCTCGTCCCACCAGGCACCGGCCTCGCACACCTCGACCAGGGCCGCGCTCTTCACGCTCCCCACGAGCACCGTGCCGCGACGTGCCATCGCGCGCTCGCCGTCGGGCACTCCGTCGTTGAGATAGCGCGCGGGACGGCGGAGCATGGCCGGTACCTCGATCGCGCGGCCGGCGCGCCACTGGCTTGCGCGTCGGGCGGCGGAGGCGCCGCCGACGGTGAGCGAGACCCCTCCTCGCACTGGCAGCCAGCCACGACCCGCCGACACGGAGGTGACCGCCACCTGAATCCGCGCGCCGTCCTCGTCCACCGACGCGTCCCGGGCGAGGCGTCCCCGCAGCCGAACCGGGTCTTCCAGGCGTAGCGCTCCGGTATCGCCGCCGCGCTCCGCCACACGCATGTCGAACCACTGCCGCAGCGGTCCGTGCTCGGCCACCGTCGCGGCGTGCAGCCCATACATCGCGGCCAGTGCGCCGCAGGCGAGCGCACGAGACGCCCTGACGAGGAGACGGGGGCCGCTGCGCCGGGCCAGGACCGCAGCCGCCGCAAAGCCGGCGGCGGTCATCGCCAGAAGACGCGCGGCCCCTGGCTCGCATTGAAGGCCGGCGGCGATGCCCGCCGCCAGCAGCAGCGTGAGGCGAAGCGAGAGCGGCATGCCGTGAGGGATGCAAGGGCGCCGCGCCCCGGACATCAGGCGGATTTCACGAGGGAGAGGCGTGCGAGGTGGCAGGTCCTGCCATCACCGCACGCCGGCGATCAGGCAGATTCTGCGCGAACGGCCAGGTGATAGTCCTGCAGCGCCCGCACCTCGAGGCCTTCGCTCCGCATGGCGCGAATGGCCTGCACGGCGGCGGCCGCTCCCGTGATGGTGGTGATGCAGGGCACGCCGGTCATCATGGCGGCGCGGCGCACCGCCTTGTCGTCAAAGAACGACTCGCGGCCGAGCGGCGTGTTGATGACCATCGAGATCTTCCGGTTGACGATCTCGTCGGCCAGGCTCGGGCGGCCCTCGTTCACCTTGTAGACGACGCTCGCATCGATACCGTGGGCGCGGAGGTAGGCGGCGGTGCCGCGCGTGCCGGCGATGCCGAAGCCAAGCAGGGCCAGCTCCCGCGCGATGGGCAGCACATCGGGCTTGTCATCGTTGTTGACGCTCAGGCAGACCGTGCCCGACGCGGGCAGCTGCTGCCCCACGCCGAGCATCGCCTTCACGAATGCCATGCCGAAGCTGCCGGCGCCCCCCATCACCTCACCCGTGGACTTCATCTCGGGACCGAGAATGGTGTCGACGCCCGGGAAGCGAACGAACGGAAACACCGGGCTCTTGACGAACACGCCGGTCGGCACCAGGTCCTCGACCAGCCCCAGCGACGCCAGCGTCCGGCCCGTCATCACCCTGGCCGCCACCTGCGCCAGCGCGACGCCGGTCGCCTTCGCCAAGTACGGCACCGTACGCGACGCCCGCGGATTCACCTCGAGGACGAACACGGTGTCGTCCTTGATGGCGTACTGCGCGTTCATCAGCCCCACCACCTTCAAGGCACGGGCAATCCGCCGCGTGTAATCGCGGATTGTCGCCAGGTGCTTTTCGGCCACGCCCGCCGGCGGCACGACACACGAGCTGTCGCCCGAGTGGATGCCGGCCTCTTCGATGTGCTCCATGATCCCGCCAATCACCACCGCTCCAGTGGCGTCGGCCAGGCAGTCGACGTCGAGCTCCTTGGCGTGCTCGAGAAAGCGATCGATGAGAATCGGCCGGTCGTGCGACACGTCCACGGCGCTGGCCATGTAGCGGTCGAGCGTAGGCGTGTCGTAGACAATGGCCATGGCGCGGCCGCCCAGCACGTAGGAGGGGCGCACGACGACCGGGAAGCCGACGCGCGAGGCCACCTCCCGCGCTTCGTGGCGCGAGGTCGCCGAGCCGCTGGACGGCTGCGGAATGCCGAGATCCCACAGCAACTGGGCGAAGCGCTGGCGATCCTCGGCCAGGTCGATCGAGTCGGGTGACGTACCCAGAATCGTGACGCCGGCGTCCTGCAGCGACAGCGCCAGCTTGAGCGGGGTCTGGCCGCCGAACTGCACCACGCACCCGACGTTGTCGTGCCCCTGGCGTTCGCGGTCGACGATGGCCATCACGTCTTCGAAGGTCAGCGGCTCGAAATACAGGCGATCGGCAGTGTCGTAGTCAGTGGACACGGTCTCGGGGTTGCAGTTGATCATGATGGTCTCGAAGGCTTCCTTGCGGAAGCCGAAGACCGCGTGACAGCAGCAGTAGTCGAATTCGATGCCCTGCCCGATTCGATTCGGGCCGCTGCCGAGGATGATGATCTTCGGCTGGCCGGTCGGGGCCGCTTCGCAGTCCGCCTCGTACGTGCTGTACATGTAGGGCGTGAACGACTCGAACTCCGCCGCGCACGTGTCGATGCGCTTGAACACCGGAGCGAGCCCCAGCTCGCGCCGCCGCTCGCGGATGGCCGCGGCGTCGGCGCCCAGGATGTCGGCCAGTTCCTGATCGCCGAAGCCGGAGCGCTTGAGTTCGCGCAGCAGGTCCGGCGACATGTCGCGCAGGCCGATCATTTCCGCCGTCCGCCGCAGCTCGACGAGCGCGGCGAACTGATCGAGGAACCACGGGTCGATGCGCGTCAGATCGTGCAGCCGCTCGGTCGTCCAGCCCTTGTCGAGGGCCCGGAACAACGCCCACATGCGGCGGTCGGTCGGCTCCACCAGTTGGCGGCGCAGCGCGGCGTCCTCTTCTTCCTGCTGCGCCTCGGGTCCGGGTGCGCGCTCGTCGCGGTCGTTGGCGCGGTGGAACAGCCGCCCCTCCTTGCCGAGCTCGAGCGACCGGACACCCTTCAGGAAGGCCTCCTTGAACGTGCGCCCGATCGACATCGTCTCACCCACTGACTTCATCTGCGTGGTGAGCCTGCGGTCGGCCTGCGGGAACTTCTCGAAGTTCCAGCGAGGAATCTTCACCACGACGTAGTCGATCGTCGGCTCGAACGACGCGGGCGTCAGGCGCGTGATGTCGTTGGGAATCTCGTCGAGCCGGTAGCCGAGCGCCAGCTTCGCCGCGATCTTCGCGATGGGGAATCCCGTCGCCTTCGACGCCAGGGCCGAGGACCGCGACACGCGCGGATTCATCTCGATGACCGTCATGCGCCCGTCGACAGGACTCACCGCGAACTGGATGTTGGAACCGCCCGTTTCGACGCCCACGCGACGGATGATGCGCCGCGCGGCGTTGCGCATGCGCTGGTACTCCTTGTCCGTGAGCGTCTGGGCCGGGGCGACGGTGACGCTGTCACCCGTGTGCACGCCCATCGGATCCACGTTCTCGATCGAGCAGATGACGACGAAGTTGTCGGCGCCGTCGCGCATCACCTCGAGCTCGTATTCCTTCCACCCGATGACCGACTCCTCCACGAGCACTTCGTGGACGGGGCTCAGGCCGAGGCCCCGCGCGCAGATGTCCTTGAACTCCTCCAGGTTGTAGGCGATGCCGCCGCCCACGCCGCCCATCGTGAACGACGGGCGGATGATCGAGGGGAAACCCGTCTCCTCGACCACCTTCAGCGCCTCCTCGAGCGACCGGACAACGCCGCTCTTCGGCATGTCCAGACCAATTTCGCGCATGGCGTTCTTGAAGAGCAGCCGATCTTCGGCCACCTTGATCGCCGGAATCTGCGCGCCGATGAGCTCCACGCCGTGCTTCTTGAGCACACCCAGTTCGTCGAGCTGCACGGCCAGGTTGAGCGCCGTTTGACCGCCCACGGTGGGCAGCAGGGCGTCGGGCTGCTCCTTCTCGATGATGCGCTCGAGCACTTCGGGGGTGAGCGGCTCGACGTAGGTACGATCCGCCAGCTCGGGGTCGGTCATGATCGTGGCGGGGTTGCTGTTCACCAGCACCACCTCCAGCCCCTCGCTCTTGAGCGCCTTGATCGCCTGGGTGCCCGAGTAGTCGAATTCGCAGGCCTGCCCGATGACGATCGGGCCCGACCCGATCACGAGCACGCGGTGGATGTCGGTTCGTTTTGGCATCGGTCGGCTGGTCCGTCGGCTACTGGGCTTCCATCTCTTGGATGAACTGGGCGAACAGGTAATCGGCGTCGTGCGGCCCGGGCGACGCCTCGGGATGGTACTGCACCGAGTAGATCGGCTTCGAAACGTGCCGCAGGCCTTCGATCGTGCCGTCGTAGAGGTTCAGGTGCGTCACCCTGAGGGTTTCGGGCAGCGAGTCGGGGTCCACGGCGAAGCCGTGGTTCTGGGAGGTGATTTCGATGGCCCCCGTGTCGAGCTGCTTGACGGGATGGTTGGCGCCGCGGTGTCCGAACTTCAGCTTGTAGGTCCGCGCGCCGAGCGCCAGGCCCAGCAACTGGTGTCCCAGGCAGATGCCGAACACCGGTACACCGGTGTCGACCAGCGTGCGGATGTGCCCGACGGCATAGGTCACCGCCGCCGGATCGCCCGGGCCGTTGCTCAGGAACACCCCGTCCGGCTCCCAGGCCAGCACCTCGGTGGCGGGCGTGTCGGCTGGGAACACGCGCACCTGGCAGCCGTGAGCCGAGAGGCGCCGCAGGATGTTCAGCTTGATGCCGTAGTCGTAGGCCGCGACCTTGAGCGGACGCGACGCCCGCTTGATCGGCGCCACGCCGAACGAGGCCTCCGCGACCGCGTCGGCCAGCGTGGTCGTGAAGTCGTAGGGCTCGGCACAGGTGACCGTCCTGACCAGGTCGCTGCCCTCCATGGGCGGCACGGCACGCGCCCGCTCGACCAGCGCCTCGGGATCCACCGATCCGGTGGCGATGATGCCGCGCATCACCCCGCTGGAGCGCAGCTTGCGGGTGAGGGCCCGCGTGTCGATGTCGCCGATGGCCACGATGTTGTGCTCGACGAGGTAGTCGCGTAAGGTGCCCTGGGCGCGCCAGTTACTCGATATGGGCGACGGGTCGCGCATGACGAAGCCCGCCACCTTGGGGGCGCCCGACTCCTGGTCGGTACCGGCGACGCCGTAGTTGCCGATCTGTGGCGCCGTCATGGCGACGATCTGGCCGGCGTACGACGGGTCGGTCAGCACTTCCTGATAACCCGTCATGGCGGTATTGAACACCACCTCGCCCGACGTTTCTCCATGGGCGCCCGCCGCCACACCCCGGTAACACGTGCCGTCTTCCAACGCGAGAACTGCGATCATCAAGGCTCCTGTCCGCTTGTCAACGACGCGGCCACGCGCGCACGCTCGTCTGCCTCCACCCGCACCGTCGCCGTCACCGGACGAAAGCCCGCCAGCCGCATCGTCACGGTGTGGGGACCCGCCGGAATGCTGTCGAGCGTCAGCGGGGTCGACCCGGCCGGGCGCCCGTCCACCGTCACGGCCGCCCCAGGCGGCCGCGATTCGATGAGCAGCGACCCAGTGCGCGCCGCGGCGGCGGCGGCTGCCGCCGCCGGCGCCGCCGCTTCGCTCGAGGCGGGTCGCGCCGCGGCCGAGGCTCGGCGCAGACGCACTTCCACCGACCGGGACGGACGGTCCGCCGTCAGCGTCAGGCGCCGCTCGTCGGCGATGAAGCCGTCCTGCTGCACGCGGACGACCCGCGTGCCGAGCGGCACCGCGGGCAGCGTCACCGGGGTGATGCCGCGCCGCTCGCCATCGACAAAGACCGTCGCGCCGGCGGGGGTGGACCGGATCAGCAGGTTCCCGGAGGCCGCCGCCGCGGGTGGCGTCTCGTCGCCCGCGCCGGGCTCGCGCGAGGGCGTCGGCCGTGCGGCCGGCGCGAGCGTGCCAGGCGAGGTGAGGGGTTCGGGATCCTCGATGACCACCGGCTCAGACGCGGAGTCGACCGCCGCGGGCAGCACGCCCACCGCCGCTGACCCGCCGCTCCGGCCCCACATGAGATAGCCGGCCGCCAGGCCGATGACGAGGCCTGCCACGGCCGCGCCCGCCACCCATGCCCTCACGGGGCGCGCATCGCTTCGGTCTTCGGGCCCACCGACCGTCCGCGACGCGGCGGCCACCGGCGACATGGGCTCGTCGAATGCAAGGACCTCGTCGGCGTCGTCGGTCTCCGGCGCGAACTCGTCAATCGGGCAGGAGGGAGCGGATTCAAGGTTCAACGGCAGCGCGGGATCGGTCTGGGCCGGAAAAGCATCGAGCGGCAGCGGCACGTCGGCGCGCGCGACCGATCGCCGCCGTGCTCTGGCCCCTCCGGGTTCGGGCCGCGCCGCCGGGTCCGACTGGTCGGCGATACGCGACAGGTCGTCGACAAAGGCCACCGACGATTCGTAGCGCCGACCGGGGTCGGCGTGCAGCGCGCGTCCAAACACCAGCGCCAGCGCCTCGCGAGACGCGCCCGCCACCGGCGCCATGTCGCCGGGGACGAAGGCCGACGGCGCCCTCCGGCCGGTGGTCCACTCGTACGAGAGCGCGGCGAGGGAGAACTGATCGCCGGACGCCGACGCCGACGTGGGCCCCAGTTCGGGCGCGTGATACGGTCGCCGCACCGGCAGGCGCTCACCGAACCGGGCGACCACCGGCCAGATGCCCAGGCCAGTCAACGAGGTGTCGGATTCCGAGACGATGACGTCGCGCGGGTGGAGGGCGCCGTGCCACACATCGCGGTGGGCGGCGGCGTCGAGGGTGGACGCCAGGCCGCGCAGGCGCGGTACGACGTCTACCAGCACGGCGGGGCCGAACTGCTTGAGCGCCACATCCAGCGAATCGCCAGCGGCATAGGACGTCGTGAGGTACGGCGTGTGGCCGTGCAGGCCCGCGGCCAGCGGCGTCGTGGCGCAGGTCATGCGCGGGAGCTCGTGCACGAGCGCGGCCAGGGCTTCGGCGAGCGCACCCGCGCGACCAGGGGGCAGACCGATAGTAAAGAGCTTGATGGCAACGGTGGTGTCAGATTCGGGATCAACGGCGCGAAATACCGGTCCGCACGTGCCGGCTCCGAGCTGGTGCAGGACACGGAAGCGGCCAATCGCCGCGGGTGGGACGTCGAACAGCGAGCCTTCCCCGGTCACGTGTTGACCCGCAATATTATCACGCGCGGTTGACACCACTCGAACGCTCTGCAACAGTACGCAGTCGGTGCCTGCCGACCTAACCACGACCGCGACCGCCCACCTATTGGCCGTCGATGTTCGCCAGTTCCCCTGGATACGCCGTCTGGCGTCAGACTACGTCTTCGACTACGGGCGCGTAGAGCCCTTCTTCGCGGGCAACCCGGCCACGTCAGCCGCGTGGGCCGACGCCATCCGCCGCTCGCAGGCCACCAGGCGGCAGCCGGCGGAACTGGCGCGCGTCATCGCCGGCCAGCAGGTGCGCCGGGACGCACCCGCCGAAGCCCGCGCGAGCGGGGCGCGGCTGGCCGACGACGCCACGCGCGTGGTGATGACCGGCCAGCAGGCCGGGCTCTTCGGCGGGCCGCTCTTCACGCTGCTCAAAGCGCTGACGGCCATGAAGCTGGCGCGCGAGGTGGAGCGCGATCACGGCGTGCCCGTCGTCGCCGTGTTCTGGATTGACGCCGAGGATCACGACTGGCCCGAGGTGTCGGGGTGTACGGTGCTCGACACCGCCCTCACACCGCATGCCATCCGGCTGGCCGATCTCGATGGTGCCGGCCAGCGCCCGATCGCCCGCCTCTCACTCTCCGACGACATCGTTTCGACCATCGACGCCCTGGCCGCGGCGTTGCCGGAGACCGAGTTCCGCGACGAGCTGATCACGGCGCTGCGGCGCGCCTATCGGCCGGGCCGCGGCATGGCCGAGGCCTTCGGCGTCTGGCTCGAAGCCGTCCTGGGACCGCTCGGCCTCGTGGTGTACGACTCCTCGGACCCGGCCGCCAAGCCGCTGGCCCGTGACGTGTTCACGCGCGAGATCGCCCATCCCGGACACACGGCCGAGCTGGCGAGCCGCGCCGGGCAGGCCCTCGTCGATCGCGGCTACCACGCGCAGGTCACGCCTCACGAAGGCGCCATCTCCCTTTTCCACCTGACGTCGAGCCGGGAGGCCATTCGGGCCGTCGATGGCCGGGTGGCGATCGGCGACCGGGAAGTGACGCTCGAGGCACTGGCGGCCGAAGCCCAGGCATCGCCCCAGCACTTCAGCCCCAACGTCCTGCTCCGCCCCATCGTCCAGGACGCGGTGTTTCCCACCATCTGCTACGTGGCCGGCCCCAACGAACTGGCCTATCTGGGACAACTCCGCGAGGTCTACGCGCATTTCGGCGTGGCCATGCCGCTCATGTACCAGCGCGCGACGGCCTCCCTGGTCGACTCGGCGACCATCCGCTTCCTCACCAGATTCGAATTGCCCCTGCCCTCGCTGCAGGCGCAGGACGAGCGTGCGCTCAACGACCTGCTCGAGTCGCAGTTGCCGCCAACGGTGGAACAGGCGCTTTCGTCGGTGGCGGCCTTGATCGACGAGCGCATGAACGCGCTCGGGCAGGTGGTGCCGCAGATCGACCAGACGCTGGAAGGCACGGTGCGAACCACGCTGGGAAAGATGCAGCACGAGATGCACACGCTGCACAACAAGGTCATCCAGGCGGCCAAGCGCAAGGACGACACCTTGCGGCGCCAGTTCACGCGCGCGCGCGCGCTGACATTCCCGTCGGGCCATCCGCAAGAGCGCGAGGTCGGCTTCGTGTGGTTTCTCAACCGGTACGGCCCGGCCCTCGTTCCCCGGCTGCTCGAGGACGTCCCGCTCGGCATGGGACGCCACTACGTGCTGAGCATCTGAGGGGCCCTCAGGCTCGCCCGTGGCTCGCCGCGCCCGAATCGGGAGGACACGCCGCCTGGCGCGAAAGACGGCCGGGGCCCTGCGGCGGCGCCGACTGCTGAAACCCCTCGTCACCGTGGCGGCGATCGGCGCCCTCACCCTGTCGGGCGCTCTCGGTTACTACTACGTCCAGTTCTCCCGCATCATCGACCTGCGGCTGCACGGCGAGCGCGACCGTGTCATCCCGCGCGTGTTCGCGCGGCCGCTGATCTTCAGCACCGGGCAGACCCTTGGCGCAACCGGTGCCGTGGCGCGCCTCAACGACATCGGCTACGCGGAACGGGGCCACGCCGACCTGCGCGGCGAGTTCGCGGTCGGGGATGGCACGGTGACCATCGTCCCACGCGCCGGCGAGCTCGCGGGCCGTACAATAGTGCTCACCTTCTCGCCGCCCGCCGCGCGTGCGTCGTCGTCGCGGCCCGGGCCCACGGTCCGCCTCACGAAGATTGATATCGACGGGCGCGTCGCGCCGCGCGTCACGCTGGACCCGCCGGTGCTGACGGGCCTGGTGACCGGCGGCCGCGAGAAGCGCCGCCGGGTCGCACTCGACGCCATGCCCGCGCGTATCCGCGAGGCCGTGCTCGCCATCGAGGATCGACGTTTCTACTATCACCCCGGCGTGGACCCGATCCGCATCGTCGGAGCGCTGGCCACCAACCTCGCCGGTAGCCGGAACTACCTCGTGGGGGCAAGCACGATTACCCAGCAACTGGCGCGCAACTTCTTCCTCAGCGAGGAGATGGCCGAGGAGCAACAGACGCGTCAACGCTCGCTGCGCCGCAAGCTTCTCGAGCAGTTCATGGCGGTGATCCTCGAAACCAAAGCCACCAAGGACGAGATTCTCGAGCTCTACCTGAACGACGTCTATCTCGGCCACAGGGGATCGTTCGCCGTCCACGGCGTAGCCGAGGCCGCCCGGATCTTCTTCGGGAAGGACGTCACCAACCTCTCCCTCGCCGAGTCCGCGCTGGTGGCCGGCATCATCCAGTCGCCGTACAACCACTCGCCGTTCACGAGCATCGAGCGGGCGAAGGAGCGCCGGAACGTGGTGCTGCGCGCGATGGCCGATGCCGATTACATCAGCCCGGATGCCGCCGCCCGGGCGGCTGACGAGCCCATCGCGGTCGTGCCGGGCGCGCTCGACAACGAGGCACCGTATTTCGTGGATTACATGCGGCAGGCCTTCGATGAGGCGTGGCCCGGCCTGACCGAGCGAGCCGAGCCACTCGACATCTACACCACGCTCGACCTGAACCTCCAGCGCGCGGCCCAGGACGCCGTGCGTAGCGGTCTGGCGCGCGTGGACGCGCTGCTCGCGCGCCGGCGGCGCGGACGGCTGCGGCGAGCGCAGGCCGCGCTGCTGGCCGTCGACCCTCGGAGCGGAGACATCCTGGCGATGGTGGGCGGCCGCTTCTACAACCAGTCGCAGTTCAACCGCGCCGTGCTCGCGCGGCGGCAACCCGGCTCGACCTTCAAGCCGTTCGTCTACCTGGCCGCCTTCGAGCAGGCAGCCGACAACGGCCTGGCCGACCTCACACCCGCCACGATGGTCTGGGACGAACCGACGACCTGGACCTTCGACGACCAGGAGTGGGCGCCGAAAAACTACGAGGACGAGTACGACGGCCACATCACGCTGCGCCGTGCTCTGGCCCTGTCGCGCAACATCGCGACGATCAAGGTCGCCGAGCAGACCGGCTTCAACGCCGTGGCCGGCCTCTGGAGGCGCACCGGTGTCGGGCAGCAGGAGCTGAAGGGGTATCCCTCGATCGCGCTGGGCGTGTTCGAGCTGTCGCCGCTCGAGGTGGCCACGGCCTACACGCTCTTTCCCAACGGCGGCGTCATCGCTCCGCTGCGGACGATTGCTCGCGTGGTCACCGGCGGCCGGACCCTGGCTCCCGCGGTCGAGAAGGGCCGGGTAGTCGCCCGGCCCGCGACCAGCTACCTGGTCACGAACATGCTGCGCAGCGTCATCAACGAGGGCACGGGAGCCGGCGCCCGCGCGGCGGGCTTCACGCTCGACGCAGCCGGCAAGTCGGGAACGACCAACGACCTGCGCGATGCCTGGTTCGTGGGCTTCACGCCAGAGTTGCTGGCCGTGGTGTGGGTCGGTCTGGACGACAACCAGCCGCTCGGCCTCGGCGGGTCTCAGGCGGCCCTGCCCATCTGGACCTCGTTCATGCTGGAGGCGCTGGCTGGCCGGCCCAACCTGTCCTTCGAGGCACCTGAGGGGGTGAGCTTCGTCGAGATCGACCGCGACACCGGCAAGCTCGCCACGCCGGACTGCCCGCGCGTTGCCAGCGAGGCCTTCCTGGCCGGCACCGAGCCGCTCGAGCTGTGCGACTTGCACCGCTGGTAGCCGCCCCTGTCCGGACCCGCCCGCACCTGTCCGAACCTGCCCCCGCCCGGCTATACTTCCCATGTGAACCACGAGATTTTCGCGGCCATCGGCGAGGCGCTGACCAAGGGCGAGGAAGTTGCCCTCGTCACCATCGTCGCCGCCAATGGCTCGACGCCGCAGCGCATCGGCGCGAAGATGCTGGTGTTTGCGGATGGCCGCACGGTGGGCACCATCGGCGGCGGCTGCTACGAGCACGACGCGCACGGCAAGGCCCGTGAAGCCCTGCGGGCGCGAAAGGCCGTCACCGTCAAGTACGATCTCAACGACGACTTCGTCGAGGAGACCGGCCTGGCGTGCGGCGGGCAGATGGAGGTCTTCATCGAGCCTTTGGAGGCGCCACCCGCGCTCTATGTGTTCGGCGCCGGCCACGTGGGCTACTACCTGGCGCGCGTCGCCTCGGAGGCCGGCTTCGAAGTGCACGTCGTGGACGACCGGGCGGCATTCGCCAATCGCGAGCGCTTCCCGTTTGCGGCGTCGGTGACCGTGGACGACATCCCGACCTGGCTGGTCCAGGCAGCCCTGCCGCCCTCGGCCTACGCCGTCGTGGTCACCCGCGGGCATCGACACGACCTGGATGCGCTGGCCGCCCTGGTGCCGCGTGAGCTGCGCTATCTGGGGCTCATCGGCAGCCGCGCCAAGGTGGCCCGCATCTACGATCAGCTTCTCGGCGGACGTCATGCGTCCCTCGAGCAGCTCTCGCGCGTGCATGCTCCGATTGGGCTCGACATCGGCGCCGTGACCCCGCAGGAGATCGCGGTCAGCATCGCGGCCGAGCTGGTGGCGGTCCGCCGCGGCAAGACCAGCGCCATCGCCGACGCGTCGCTGCGCTGGATGCCCAAGGCGAAGGCGGAGGACCAGCCGTAGGCCGTGGCCTCCTCGCTGCTCATCCGCAACGCCATCATCCTCACGATGAACGAGCCGGACCCGACGCGCCCGGCCCGTGCCCGCCCCCCCCGGAACTCGTGTCCTGTTATACTGTTAGCACTCAAGTTCAGAGACTGCTAATGGCCGCTCCCTCCCTGTCCGACCGCACGCGACGCGTCCTTGCGACCCTCGTGCGCGAATACATCGAAACGGGCGAGCCGGTGGCTTCGGCGACCTTGATGCACCGGTCCGGACTGAGCGTGTCGTCGGCCACGATTCGAAACGTGCTCGCGCAGCTCGAAGACATGGGGTACGTGTGGCAGCCGCACACGTCGGCGGGTCGGGTTCCGACCGATCAGGGCTACCGCTTCTACGTGGATCTGCTGCTCGAAAGCCGCCGGGCGACGCGAGGTGTCGCGAACGTCGAGGCGCGACTGCGCCAGGAGGTCGGCGACACGCCTTTTATTGGCGATCTGCTCTCCTCCACCTCGCACGTGCTGTCGGAAGCCTCCCGCCACGTCGGGTTCGCGATAGCGCCGGCCAACGAGGACGCGGTCTTCCACCGGATCGAGTTCATCCCGCTGAGCGGATCGCGCATCCTGGTGGTGATGGTGTCGCGTGGCAATCAGGTGTCGCAGAAGATGGTGGACATCGGCGAGGACGTGAGCCAGTCGGAGCTGGTCCAGGCTGCCAACTTTCTCAACACCGAGTTCGCCGGCCTGCGGCTCGAGGACGTACGCCACGGGGTCCGGGAGCGGCTGCGCGAAGAGCGCACGCTCTACGACGAGCTGCTGGGCCTGGCGCTGCGCTTGGCGAGCCAGACGCTCGAGACCATGCAGGGACCGGCCGCGGTCTACATCGACGGCGCTTCGTCACTGCTCGAACAGGTCGTGCAGGCCAGCGGCATCTCTCCCGCCACGCTGGGCGCCCTGTTGCGAATGGTCGAAGAGAAGCAGCGGCTCGTTCGCCTGCTCAACGAATACATCGACGGGCCGGGGCTGACCGTTGTCATCGGCACCGAGCACAACGACCCCGGCCTGCGGCCCTTCAGCCTGATTGCGTCGACCTACTTCGACGGACGCGGCACGGGCACGGTGGGCGTCATCGGCCCGACCCGCATGAAGTACTCTCGCGCGATCGCGGCCGTGGACGTGGCGGCCCTGGCGGTGGCCCGCGTCCTCAAGGATGTCAACCAGAGCGACTCGCATTGACCATGAGTGAACACCAGGATCCGAGCCCGGCCGACGTGGACGGGACTGACGAAACCGAGTCCGCGCCCGCCTCGCCGGCCGACCAGCTGCAGCGGGAACGTGACGAGCATTACGATCGCCTGCTTCGCAAGACGGCCGAGTTCGACAACTTCCGCAAGCGCGTGGAACGCGAGCGGAAGGAGTTCGTGGACTGGGCCGCGGCAGACGTGTTGAACGATCTGCTGGCGGTCATGGACGACTTCGACCGTGCGCTCGCGACCGACGCGCCTGCCGAAGCGCATGCCTACAAGGCCGGCGTGGAGTTGATTCACCGGGCGCTGTCGGATCTGGTTCGCAAACGCGGCGTCACGGCCATCGAGGCCCTGGGCGCCGACTTCGACCCGCACCTCCACCAGGCGGTGGCCTACGAGGCCGTCGCTGGCGCACGGGAGGGTGAGGTGGTCGAGGAGCTGCGCAAGGGGTACAGGCTCGGCGAACGCCTGCTGCGTCCGTCGCTGGTGAAGGTCGCCAAGGCATCGTGAGCAAGCGCGACTTCTACGACGTGCTCGGGGTCGCGCGAACGGCGACCGAGCAGGACATCAAGAGCGCGTACCGCAAGCTCGCGCTGAAATTCCACCCTGACCGCAACCCGGGCGACCAGGCGGCCGAGGACCGCTTCAAGGAAGCGGCCGAAGCCTATGCCGTGCTGGCCGATTCGGACAAACGGGTCCGGTACGATCGCTTCGGCCATGCAGCTGTCTCGGGGGCGGGCGGCGCCGGCGGTGTGGATCCGACGATTTTCGCGGACTTCCAGGACATCTTCGGAGGGCTCGGCGACATCTTCGGGTTCGGCGACATCTTCGGCGGGGGTCGCCGCAGGTCCGGTCCGCAGCGCGGGTCGGACCTGCGCTACGACTTGGAGATCCCCTTCGATCAGTCCGCCAAGGGCGCCGAGACCACCATCCAGATTCCGCGTCTCGAGTCGTGTGAAACCTGCCAGGGGTCCGGCGCCGCGCCCGGGACGACCGCCAGCGCGTGCCCCCAGTGCCGGGGCACCGGGCAACTCCGCTACCAACAGGGGTTCTTCACCGTCGCCCGCACCTGCGGCCAGTGCAGGGGCAGCGGCAAGGTCATTTCCAAGCCGTGCCAGACGTGCCGGGGCCGCGGCACGACCGAGCAGCAGCGCAAGCTGGTGGTGAAGATTCCCGCCGGTATCGCGACCGGCCAGCGCCTGCGGCTCGCGGGCGAAGGCGAGGCCGGCGCGCTCGGCGGTCCCCCGGGGGACCTCTACGTCGTGATCCATGTCAAGGAGCACGAGTTCTTCCAGCGCGACGGCAATGACCTGCACTGTGAAGTGCCGCTGTCCATCGCCACACTGACGCTCGGAGGCGACATCGTCGTGCCGGGCATCGACGGAGACGAGACGCTGAAGATCCCCGAGGGGTCGCAGCCCGGCAGCGTCTTCAGGCTGAAGGGCAAGGGCATGCCCGACGTGACGGGGCACGGCGCCGGCGATGTGCTGGTCACGGTGCAGGCCGTGATTCCAAAGAAGCTCAACAGGGAGCAGCGCAAGCTGCTCGAACAACTTGCCGCGACGTTACCCGCGCAGAAGTTCGAACCCAGGCGACGGGACGAGGACACCGATGACCGCGGCATCTTCGGCAAGATCTTCGGCTGACGATGCCCGCTCCCCACGTGTGCCACTAACGCCGTTCCGGATGTGCCGGTGAGGCGCACGTGGCCGGCGCTGGTTCTCGAGGCGCCTTCAGTCGACGATCCGCCGGACGCCGCGGAGCGTATCGCGACGTTTCTCGACGATTTCGCACCCCAGGCCATCGAGGACCTTGCCGAGCGGCCGCTGCCGCCCGGCGGGTTGTGGGACCCCACCTTTCCACCGATTCCCGAACCGTCGCCGACGCCGCTTCGCTGGCGCGTGTTCTTCTCCACGCCGGAGGTTCGCGACCTGGCGGCACGGGACATGGCCCGTCGCTTTCCCCAGGTGGCGCTCACCCCGGTCAGCGTCGAAGACGAGGACTGGGCGGCACGCTCGCAGGCGTCGCTCACCGCCGTGCGAGCAGGGCGGTTCGTCGTGGCACCACCCTGGGACCGGCCCGTCTCACCCGAGCCCGACACCACGCTCATCGTCATCGAACCGTCGATGGGCTTCGGCACGGGCCATCACCCCACCACGCGCCTGTGCCTGCGGCTGCTCTCGGACATCGAACTCCGGGGCCTGCGGGTGCTGGACCTCGGCACCGGGTCGGGCGTGCTGGCGATGGCTGCCGCGCAGAGCGGCGCCACCGATGTCGAGGGGATTGACGTGGATCCCGACGCGATTGCATCGGCTCACGCCAGCGGCGCCCTCAATACCCTGCCGCCGGGCATCCATTTCGAGGTCGCCGATTTCCGCGCGACGCCGCCGGTTCCGGCCGATATCGTGGTGGCCAATCTGACCGGCGGGATGCTGCGCACCGCGGCCGACGCGGTCACGTCCTTGCTCAAACCCGCGGGCCGGCTCCTGATCAGCGGCTTTGACGTCGACGAGGAATCGGAGATCCGCGCCGCGTTCCCGGCGCTGATTCAGGCGGCGCGGCTCGAAGAGGCGGGGTGGGTGGCCTTGCGCCTGGAATAGGCCCGCCAAGTGTCCAATCGCCAATCCTGGAACCCACCCTCACCATGCCCGCCAGGCTTCGAAGAGCGCAGCCAGAGCCGCCACCGGCGCCACGTCGGCCCGCAGCGTCCGCCCGCCGAGCGACACCGGCGTCAGGCCGGCCTCTTGAATCGCCGCCAGCTCACCGGCCGTCCATCCCCCTTCCGGTCCCACCAGCAGCGCGGCCGATGCCTGCCGCGGCACATCCGACATGGCGCGCCCCTGGCCCGCCACTGGCTCGACGAGCACCACCCCGGCGCCCGACCGCGGCTGCCGGAGCCAGTCGGGCAGGGTGAGCGTCGGCCGAATCTCGGGCGCGATGGCCCGTCCGCACTGCTTGATCGACGACAAGGCGATGCGCTGCCAGCGCGGGACGCGCTGTCCACGCGCGAGCGCGGCCCGTGTGGTCTCCGATCGCGCACTGACGACCGGCTGCAGAGTGGTGACGCCCATCATGGTGGCATCGCGGACGACGGCGTCCATCTTGTCGCCCTTGAGCACGCTCATCGCGAGGGTGACCGCGACGGCCGGTTCGGGTGCCGCCATCACCGGTTCGATCAGGTCGACCTGAACGTCAGCCCGTGCCACCTCGGCTACGCGCGCGCGGAAGACGCGGCCTTCACCGTCCAGCACCTCGACCTCGGCGCCGGTGCCCAGGCGGAGTACGCGAATCAGGTGTTTGGCTTCCTCACCGCTGATTCGGCCGCGACTCGCGGCCGTGTCGAGCGCCGAAAGATGGAAGCGAGGCCGCACGCGGTCATTGTAGTCGGCCCGGCGGGGCGTACGGAGGCTGCCGATCGGCGACTGCCGGTATACTGCCGACGTGTTCTTTCGCGGACAGACGGTTGGCAAGTACCGCATCATCTCCACCCTGGGGAGCGGTGGCTTCGGTGCCGTCTACCTGGCCGAAGACACGTGGATCGACAAGCGCGTCGCCATCAAAGTGCCGCATCGGCAGAACATGGATTTCGGCGAGCTGCTCCGAGAACCCCGCCTGCTCGCCTCGCTCAACCATCCGAACATCGTTGCCGTCCTGACGGCCGAAAAACAGGACGATGTGTTCTTCATCGTGATGGAGTACGTGCCCGGCGAGACGCTGGAGACCATCATCGACCGCGAGGGGGCGCTCGACCTCACGCGGGCCCTGGACTACACCTGCCAGATCTGCAACGCCGTCGATCACGCCCAGAAGCAGGGCATCATTCACCGCGACCTGCGGCCGGGCAACGTGCTGGTCACCGAGCAGGGCCTGCTCAAGGTGGCCGACTTCGGGACATCGCGCTTCCTGGAGATCGCCGCGCATGGTACGACGGTCATCGGCAGCCCACCTTATATGGCGCCCGAGCAGTTCCAGGGCAGGGCGGTGTTCGCCTCCGACATCTACTCGCTCGGCGTGTCGATGTATCAGATGCTCACTGGCACGCTGCCATACGACACGCCCGCACCGGCCGATCTCGAGCGGCTGATGCGAGGCGAGCTCACCTCGCCGCCGAAGCTTCGCAATCCCAGATTGCCCAAGGCCCTCAGCGACGTGGTGATGAAGGCGATGGCGCCCGACCTGACCCAGCGTTTCCAGCGCGCCGGCGATCTGCTGGAAGCGGTGCTGGCGGCCCGGGGGACCACCACGCCGCGGCGTCCGTGGCGGCCCGCCGGCGTGGCGGCTGC
>Ga0073904_10001175_pt1 | contig 19522 bp, 16 predicted proteins | sample KloWWTrecipitate_FD_66668 | JGI IMG/M metagenome (GOLD analysis project Ga0073904, IMG submission 66668) | Active sludge microbial communities from Klosterneuburg, Austria, studying microevolution and ecology of nitrifiers - Klosterneuburg... | ecosystem: Engineered > WWTP > Aerobic digester >... | reverse complement strand
GCTTCCTCAATGAACCAAGATCCTGCCTCATGACGTTTATGTGTGCGATTGCCGTGACAGGCACTTCAAGAAGTCTGAAATACTTCTCTGTTGTTACGACTAATCCGCATTCTGTTCACCGTGATAGAATTTGCGGCTTTATTTTTCGGCTCTGTAGGCACAAGGAATTCTCATGGAAGCAACTACTGCACAAGCTAACGAACTCGAACGTCGTGTCGACCTCTCCATTGCCATCAGTGATGTCGAGAAGGAAATGGAACAGCGCCTGAAGCGCATGGGAAAAAACATGAAGATGTCCGGCTTCCGTCCGGGCAAGGTGCCTTTTAGCATCGTCAAGCAGCAGCACGGCAATCAGGCGCGCCATGAAGTCCTTTCGGAAGAACTCGACCGCGTCTTCGGTGAAACAGTTACCGCTCAGAAAATGCGTGTTGCCGGCTATCCGCGTATTGAGCCAAAGGTTACAGACAGCACCACCCACCTAGAATTCTCCGCAATTTTTGAGGTGTATCCGGAAATCACTCTAGGCGACACGTCGACCGCAGAAATCGAGCGCCCGGTACTCGAAGTCAGCGATGCTGAAATCGACAAGACACTGGATATCCTGCGCAAACAACGCGTCTCCTATGAAGACACCGACCGCGCCGCTGCTATCGAAGATCGCGTTGTGATCGACTTCCTGGGCAAGAAAGATGGCGAACCCTTCCAGGGCGGCCAAGCTACCGACTACCCCTTCGTCCTCGGTCAGGGCATGATGTTGCCGGACTTTGAAAAAGCCGTTGAAGGTGCCAAGGTCGGCGAAACCAAGATTTTTGACCTCGCCTTCCCAGCTGATTACCACGCCAAGGATCTGGCTGGCCAGACCGTTCAGTTTGAAATCACCGTCAAACAAGTTCAGGCACCGAAGTTACCCGAGATCGATGCCGAATTCGCCATCGGCATGGGCATCGCTGATGGCGACATCGCCAAGATGCGCGCTGAAATTGAAGCAAACTTGAAGCGTGAAGTTAAACGCAGGATTGAGTCCAAGCTCAAAGATCAGGTAATGGAAGCCCTGATTAAAGCCAATCCGATTACCGCACCGACCTCGCTTGTCGATATGGAAATTCAGCGCCTGATGCAGGCTGCTCGCCAGGACATGGAGCAGCGCGGCATGATGAATAAGGATTTCCCGATTCAACCCGAGTGGTTTGCTGACCAGGCCAAGCGCCGTGTCACACTGGGCCTGATTCTTGCTGAGCTGGTCAAGACTGAAAAGCTGCAGGCTACGCCGGAACAAGTTCGTGCAATGGTCGAAGAAACTGCCCAAAGCTACGAACAACCGGAAGAAATTATTCGTTGGTATTACGCTCAACCGCAGCGCCTTGGTGAAGTCGAGGGCGTGGCAATTGAAAGCAATGTCGTCGAGTGGGTATTAGCCAAGGCCAAGGTAACTGAAACGGTTGCAGCTTTTGACGAACTTATGGGTCAAAAGCAGTAATCCGGGATTGTCGCAAAAACGACAATCGTCTTGAATGTAACCAATATCTGCAACAAACAAGGGCTGACATGAATTTCGACAACGCAAATAACTGGGATCCTCAGGCACTCGGCATGGTCCCGATGGTGATCGAACAGAGTGGACGCGGTGAACGCGCGTTTGACATCTATTCCCGCCTGTTGAAGGAGCGTGTGATTTTCCTTGTCGGCCCTGTCAACGACGTGACGGCCAACTTGGTCGTCGCCCAGTTGCTATTCCTTGAAGCGGACAATCCAGACAAGGACATTTATTTCTACATCAATTCACCGGGTGGCTCGGTGACAGCAGGCATGTCAATCTACGACACCATGCAGTTCATCAAACCGGACGTGTCCACGCTGTGTATCGGCCAGGCCGCCTCAATGGGCGCTTTTCTGCTCAATGCCGGGGCCAAAGGCAAGCGTTTCGCCCTACCCAACTCCCGTGTAATGATTCACCAACCATTGGGCGGCTTCCAGGGCCAGGCTTCGGATATAGCCATCCACGCCAAGGAAATTCTGTCGATTCGTGATCGCTTGAACCGGATCATGGCTGAGCATAGCGGCCAACCGCTGGAGCGCATTGAGAAAGACACCGATCGCGACAATTTCCTTTCGGCAACCGAAGCAGCAGAATACGGCTTGATCGACAAAGTATTGACCCGCCGCGACGCGGCTTAACCGGGGAGCTATAGATGTCTAAAAGCGGCCAGGAAAAACTACTCTACTGTTCCTTCTGCGGCAAAAGCCAGCACGAAGTTAAAAAACTTATTGCTGGACCGTCGGTTTTCATTTGTGATGAGTGTATTGCGCTCTGCAACGACATCATCCACGACGAGTTGCCGGAAGAAACCGCCAAGGCAGGTCGTTCAGATTTGCCGACACCACGTGAAATCTGTTCGATTCTCGACGAGTATGTAATTGGCCAGGTTGTTGCCAAGCGCATTCTCGCTGTCGCGGTTTACAACCACTACAAGCGCCTGCGCCACACTGCCAAGAATACCGGTGATGTCGAACTGGCAAAAAGTAACATTCTGCTCGTCGGGCCAACCGGTTCCGGCAAGACCCTGCTCGCCCAAACACTGGCGCGCCTGCTCAATGTACCATTTGTGATGGCCGATGCCACTACCTTGACCGAAGCCGGTTACGTCGGTGAAGACGTCGAAAACATCATCCAGAAACTGCTGCAAAAGTGCGATTACGATATTGAAAAAGCGCAACAAGGCATTGTCTATATTGACGAAATCGACAAAATTTCCCGCAAGTCCGATAATCCTTCGATTACGCGTGACGTCTCTGGTGAAGGTGTACAGCAAGCATTGCTCAAATTGATCGAAGGCACCGTCGCCTCGATTCCGCCGCAAGGTGGCCGCAAGCACCCGAACCAGGATTTCCTGCAGGTCGACACCACGAATATCCTGTTCATCTGTGGCGGCGCCTTTGCCGGCCTGGAGAAAATCATTCAGAACCGCTCTGAAAAGGGCGGCATCGGCTTCGGTGCCGAAGTCAAGAGCAAGAAAGACAAGAAGGCAATCGGCCAGATCCTGCTTGATGCCGAGCCGGAGGACCTCATCAAGTTTGGCCTCATCCCTGAACTCATTGGTCGTTTGCCGGTGGTTGCAACGTTACAGGAGTTGGAAGAACCGGCACTGATCCAGATTTTAACCGAACCCAAGAATGCCCTGATCAAGCAATATCAGAAGCTGTTCAGCATGGAAGACGTCGAACTGGAAATTCGCCCCGGAGCACTTTCTGCGATTGCAAAAAAAGCGTTGACCCGTAAAACCGGAGCGCGCGGATTACGCTCCATTCTGGAACACGCCCTGCTTGACACGATGTACGAACTCCCTGGCATGGAGAATGTCTCAACAGTGGTGATCGACGAAAACATGATCAACAGTGACACTCCGCCGTTGCTCATTTACGCCGATCAGCCAAAGGTTTCCGGCTCTAACTGAGTCGGGACTTGAATTGCGGTTTCCTGCCCCAAGTTAGGGGCCATATACCTATTTCAAAGGCATCGTAATGTCGAATCCCAACTCGCTCCCGGAAACCGTCGAACTACCGCTGCTGCCACTGCGCGACGTCGTCGTTTTTCCGCACATGGTCATCCCGCTATTCGTAGGTCGGCCAAAATCCATCAAAGCACTCGAAATGGCGATGGAGGGTGGAAAGAACATTCTGCTCGTTGCCCAGAAATCAGCGGCCAAGGACGAACCGGAACCGGAAGATCTTTACCGCATCGGCTGCATGGCAAATATTTTGCAGATGCTCAAATTGCCTGACGGTACGGTTAAGGTGTTGGTCGAAGGTACTCAGCGTGCGCGCGTCGAAGCGATTGAAGTGCAGTCCTCGGTCTTTATGGCAACCGCCACGCCACTGCCGCAACCGGGCGCCGAAGATCACGAGATCGAGGCTATGCGCCGTGCCGTAGTTGCTCAGTTTGACCAGTTCGTCAAACTGAATAAAAAAATTCCGCCTGAGGTTCTCTCCTCGATTGCCGGCATCGAAGATGCTGGTCGTCTCGCCGACACAATCGCAGCCCACCTGCCGCTCAAACTGGAGCAAAAACAGGAAGTGCTTGAGATGGAAAATATCCGTGATCGGATTGACCGCCTACTTTCACAACTGGAATCGGAAATCGACATTCTTCAGGTCGAAAAACGCATCCGTGGTCGCGTCAAGCGCCAGATGGAAAAGAGCCAGCGCGAGTACTATCTGAACGAGCAAGTCAAGGCCATCCAGAAGGAACTCGGAGAAGGCGAAGAAGGTGCCGACCTCGATGAACTGGACAAAAAGGTCAAGGCTGCCGGCATGAGCAAGGAAGGCTTGGCCAAAGCCCAGAGCGAGTTGAAAAAATTACGCTTGATGTCGCCGATGTCGGCCGAAGCCACAGTTGTTCGAAATTTCATCGAAACACTGGTCGGCCTGCCTTGGCGCAAGAAAACCCGGATCAGCAAGGATCTGCTCGAAGCCAGCAAAGTCCTTGATGCGGACCACTTTGGCCTCGACAAGGTCAAGGAGCGCATTCTTGAATATCTCGCAGTACAGCAACGCGTCGATAAGGTAAAGGCGCCCATTCTCTGTCTGGTTGGCCCTCCGGGTGTCGGCAAGACTTCGCTCGGCCAGTCCATTGCCAAGGCAACCAACCGCAAGTTCGTTCGCATGGCGCTGGGGGGCGTCCGTGACGAAGCCGAAATTCGCGGTCACCGCCGCACCTACATTGGCTCGATGCCAGGCAAGATTTTGCAAAGCCTGACCAAATCTGGTGTGCGTAACCCTCTCTTCCTGCTCGACGAAGTGGACAAACTCGGTCAGGACTTCCGTGGCGATCCGTCATCAGCTCTGCTCGAGGTACTCGATCCGGAACAGAACAACACGTTCCAGGATCATTATGTGGAAGTCGATTTCGACCTTTCCGATGTAATGTTCGTGGCCACAGCCAATACGATGAATATTCCGGCACCGCTGCTCGACCGGATGGAAGTCATTCGTTTGTCTGGCTACACGGAAGATGAAAAGATCAATATCGCCATGCGTTATCTGCTCACCAAGCAGATGAAAAACAATGGTGTGAAAACGACTGAATTAACCGTAGCCGACAGCGCCATTCGCGATATTGTTCGCTATTACACCCGTGAAGCCGGTGTTCGTGCGCTTGAGCGTGAAATTTCCAAGATTTGCCGCAAGGTAGTAAAGACATTGCTGCTCAAAAAGCGCGATGGCAAGATGCTGGTCAACGCCAAAAACCTTGATAAATTCCTTGGCGTACGCCGTTACACCTTTGGCATGGCTGAAAAGGAAAATCAGGTCGGCCAGGTTACCGGTCTGGCGTGGACGGAAGTCGGCGGCGAACTGCTGACGATTGAGTGTGCCAACATGCCGGGTAAGGGCAACATCCTGCGCACCGGCTCGCTTGGTGATGTCATGAAGGAATCAGTCGAAGCCGCCCGCTCGGTCGTACGTGCCCGGGCTCGACGCTTGGGTATCAAGGACGAGGCTTTCGAGAAGACCGATATCCATATTCACGTTCCAGAGGGTGCCACACCCAAAGACGGTCCATCGGCGGGTATTGCGATGACAACCGCACTGGTTTCCTCTTACACCGGCATCCCGGTTCGCTGCGATGTCTGCATGACTGGGGAAATCACACTGCGTGGAGAGGTTCTGGCTATTGGTGGCTTGAAGGAAAAGCTGCTGGCAGCTGTACGTGGTGGCTTGAAGACGGCGCTGATCCCGGAAGAGAACATCAAGGACATCACCGAGATGCCTGACAACATCAAAAACAAGATCGAAATTGTGCCAGTCAAATGGATCGATCAAGTCTTGGCTCGTGCGCTGGAACGTATGCCTGAGGCTATTCCAGAGCTACCGAGTGAGGACTCCACAGTTAAAGCCGCAACTGAGGCCGCTTCGACAGCAACGCTGCTTACTCATTGATTTACAAAGGAAGGATGCTAACGTATTAGCGTCAGCATCCTTCCCAACAGTAGCGACCCTGACGTTTCCTCGAAAATCCGCTTGACACAAGGATTTCGGGAGAGCTATAAATCCGTCCTTACAAAATTTTGCTGCTTAAATTCATCCACTAGGGGACTTGTATGAACAAGACTGAACTGATCGATCAAATCGCTGCTTCTGCTGACATTTCCAAGGCTGCGGCAGGTCGTGCGCTGGACGCAACCGTCGAGGCCGTAAAGGATGCTCTGAAAGCCGGAGATAGCGTCAGCTTGATCGGTTTCGGTACTTTTTACGTTGGCGAGCGCGCTGCTCGCACCGGTCGTAATCCACGCACAGGCAAGACACTTGAAATCAAGGCCGCCAAGTCGCCGAAGTTCCGCCCGGGCAAGGGCTTGAAAGATGCGCTTAACTAAAAGTTGGCAAGGTGTGTATCTCAACAGCTAACACCGCTGGTCTTATAAGCGGGATATTTGGGTTCTATTTCCCTAGCCCCCGAAAAGTATTTTGAAAATCAAAAACCCCGCTCCGTTCGCGGGGTTTTTGTTGAAAAAGACCCCACGATGAGCTCCGCAGCAAACAGCGATGATCAGGACAAGAAAGGCGATGCATTAAAGGCACAGCGCTTTCAAATGCTTGAGGACATCGCCAAGGAACTATCGGGGGAAGTGGTCTTCCCGACCTACTTCGACGCGGTCTTGCGCTTGCGCAAGGTGCTGCAAGACGCCAACCAAAGTATTAGCGGGATCGCTGCGGCGGTTTCTCTGGAACCGCTGATCAGCGCCAAGTTACTTCACCTCGCCAATTCAGTCGCCTTTAATCCGGCAGGTCGTGAAGTCCTTGATCTGAAATCGGCAATCGCCCGCCTTGGCGTCAATGCAGTACGCACGGCAGCGATGTCCATCGTGATGAGCCAACTCATGCGTGCCAAAGGGATGGCCAATTTTGCCGACCTGACCCATTCGTTATGGGATCATTCGATCAAGACTGCCGCTGCCGCTCGCATCATCGCCAAAAGCATGACTCGCCTGAATCCTGACGAAGCCATGCTGGCAGGTCTGATTCACGACCTCGGCGCGTTTTATATGCTCTACCGCGCCACGCAATACGAAGAGCTTAGGCATCGCCCGGATAGTGTCAGATACCTGATCATCCAGTGGCACGAGAGTATTGGCGTTTCCCTGCTCAACGCCATCGGCATTCCCGAGGAAATCGTTGAGGCCACAGTCGAACACGATCAAGTTCGCCCTACGCCATCACCAATCCGCAGTTTTTCCGAAGTGATTTATGTTGCCAACATGCTGGCTGGTGGGCATTTTGAATGGCTGATGCAGGACCAGCCCGACTACCCTGCTGATTTGGGCCTGCTGAGTGAAAAATACGACTATCTGTTGCCGGAAATCGATGCGTTGGTTGTTGAGATGCGGGCCAGCTTCAACTGAAAAACCAGACTTGCCTTCAGTCTTTACGGCCGTGATTGGTCTTTACCTGGGTTGATGCCAGGATGCCACGCAGAATATTGATTTCATCCTGCTCCAGCCGAGCCCGGCCGAACAATCGACGTAGCTTTGGCATCAGCCGCCCTGGCTGCGCCGGGTTGAAAAACCCTGTTGCAGTCATTACCGACTCCAGATGACCCATCAGTCCTTCGACTTCATCTTGCGTTGCAGCAGGCGAAGTAAATGGCGTCACCCCCTGGGCTACCGCAGGCGGCTTTTCTGAAAAAGCGGCCATCCGGCATTCGTGGCAAAGCACCTGCACCGCCGAGCCAAGGTTGAGCGAACTAAATTCCGGATTGGTCGGAATCGTTACTGCCGCCTGACAATGCAGGATTTCTTCATTGGTCAGTCCAACTGTCTCGTTGCCAAAGACCAGCGCGACCTCGCCAGACTCCGCTTCAGCCAGGAGACGAGCGACTGTTTCGCGCGGCTTACCGATGGCCGGCCCCAAATCCCGCTGGCGCGCCGACAGGGCGACGGCAAAGGTGCTACCGGCCAGCGCCTCGGCCAGCGATGCGGTGATTTTTGCCTTTTGCAGCAGGTCGACCGCACCGGTCGCCCGCGTATCGGCCTCTGGATCAGGAAACTGCTTGGGTGAGACGAGATAGAGATTGGACAACCCCATCGTCTTCATGGCCCTTGCCACTGCGCCAATATTGCCAGGATGACTAGGGCGACAGAGGACGACTCTAATGCGTGAAAGCAGGACTTCCGGGTTCATAGTGTAAAATTCGATCTTTAAAATATTATTCGGGCAGCTTCGGCAACCTGATAGCTCTTTAAGCCATGCATCCAGCTCTGAATATCGCCGTAAAGGCCGCGCGTCGCGCCGGCCAGATTATCAATCGCGCTTCAAACGACCTTGATTTAATTCAGGTTACGACCAAGCAGCCCAATGACTTTGTCACCGAAGTCGACAAAGCGGCCGAAGCAGTCATTATCGATACGCTACGAGACGCCTATCCCTCTTACAGCATTTTAGCAGAGGAGTCGGGCTCATCTGCCGGCAAAGGCGACAGTGACTCGGAGTTCCAGTGGATCATCGATCCGCTTGATGGCACAACCAACTTCATTCACGGCATGCCTCAATATGCGGTTTCCATTGCTCTGGCCAAAGGTGGCGTGATTGAGCAGGCCGTTATTTTCGATCCCAACCGCAATGAACTGTTCACTGCCAGCAAGGGTGGTGGCGCCTTTCTCAATGAGCGGCGCATTCGCGTTTCCCGCCGCAATAAACTGCAGGATTCCTTGATCGGTACTGGCTTTCCCTATCGGATGTTCGATCATATCGACACCTATCTAGCCATCTTCAAGGAACTGGCGCAAAAGACTGCCGGCCAACGCCGCCCGGGCGCTGCCTCACTTGATCTGGCCTACGTTGCCTGTGGCCGTTTTGATGGCTTCTGGGAATTTGGACTCTCCCCCTGGGACATGGCCGCCGGCGCACTGCTGATTTCCGAAGCCGGTGGGCTGGTGAGCGACATGCGCGGTGAAGCGAACTATCTCGAAACCGGCAACCTGATCGCAGGCACACCCAAGGTTTTTGCACCCCTGCTCAACCTGATTCAGGACAAACTACCGGTCTCCATGCGCGGCTAAAAATCGCCAACTCGACACCAAAAGCGCCGGCATGGCGCTTTTTTCGTTTGTTGGGCGACGTAACACCGACCGCCAAGCCCCCGAACCGAACCAAGGAGAAACAACTGCCACCCGTTTTTAGTTGATCTGTATTACCGTCGGCAGGCCGGCAGATTTGTATAATCGAACGCTTATGGCTGATCATTTCTCACTCGCGCAGCACCTGCAACACTCGGCAACCGAGCATCCGGAAGCCCCGGCGCTGATCAGCAACGGTAAAACCTGGTCATTTGCCAATCTGCTGGCCGATAGCTACTTGCTGGCTGAACAAATTGGCCCCAGCCTGCTGCCCTTGATCGAATTCGGTAACAGCCCCCATCTTGCCCGCCACGCCTATGCCTGCAGCCTTGAAAATCGTTCCTTTTGGCCAGTTGACCGTAGCAGAACCTTACCACTCCCCTTCCATGCACCGCCCGAGGCCGCACTGATCATTTCGACCAGTGGCAGCGAAGGTCAGCCACGCTCTGTGCTGCTTGGCAAAACCCAACTCGATACTGCGGCTGCAGCTTCAAACAAACATCTGCTACTCGGTCCCGGCGACCTCTGGCTGAACTGCCTGCCGCTCTACCACATTGGCGGACAAGCCATTCTCTGGCGCTGCGCCCGCGCCGCCGCTGGCGTGCTACTACACGATGGTTTTAATGCCGAAGCTGTTGCCAGCGACCTGCAGCGCTACCCGGTCACCCATATTTCTCTGGTTCCGGCGATGCTGGCCCAACTTCTTGAGTCGAACGTAAAACCGCCGGCAAGTTTGCGCATAACGCTGATTGGCGGTGCCGCTCTGTCGCGTCCGCTCTACGACAAGGCGGTGGCTACCGGCTGGCCGCTCTACCCAAGCTACGGCATGAGCGAGACCGCAGCCCAACTGGCCAGCTTTGACCCGGCCGATGGTCCGTGGCAGGAAGGATTGGTTGGCAAACCGATGCCCGGGCACGAAATCCGGATCGGCCAGGATGGGCGAATTGCCGTGCGTGGCCCGCAAGTCATGCTCGGCTACCTGAATGGTGGCGGCGTTGATGCCGAAGGCTGGCTAACCACTGGAGACCTCGGCAGCATTGACGCCAGCGGTCGCTTGACCGTAACCGGTCGTGCCGATGACATGCTGATCAGCGGCGGACGTAATGTCCATCCGCTGGAGGTTGAATCCTGCCTCGCGGCCTGTCCGGGGGTCAGCGACGTTGCAGTCACCGGCCTGCCCGACCCGGTCTGGGGTGATTTGATTGTCGCGCTGATCGTCGGCACTACCGAGCAAAGCGCCCTGCTCGCCCACGCCCGAGAACACTTGCCTGGCGCCGCCTTGCCACGAAAAATACTCTTTTTTGAGCGTCTACCGCGGAATCCGGGCGGCAAACTTGAACGTGCGACACTGCGCCGCCTTGCGGCCGAGGCTGATACATGACCGTACAACTGCGGATCGAACAACTGCGCCACCGACTCGCCTCGCCCGACCTGCTACCACGCCTGGAAAAACTGGCGGGTGATGCGCCGGCTTCCGCGCCGCTCAGCCTGCATCTGGACCTCGGCAAACTCGATACCGACTGGCTGCATCTGCTACCCGCACATGGCACCTTCTGGTACCGCGCCCGCCCGGCCGAACAAGAATTCCGTCTGGGCATTGGTCAGGCACTGCATCTCAGCAGCGCCGGGCGCAACCGCTTTGCCGCCCTCGACGGCGCCTATGCCGGATTCTGCCAACAATGGCGCAGCGAGGCTCAAGCGCTCGCCTTTGCCGGTTTTGCCTTCGACATCAGCAACGACACGCCGCTCCCCAACGCCCTGCTGGCCATTCCGGCCATTTTGCTGGAAAACCTCAACGGCCGTTGTTCGGCGACACTCTCGACGCCAGCCGGGCGTATCCGGCACGCGGCAGCGGACTGGCTGCACTATCTGAACATTCCATCGACCAGTCTCCAGCAGACAGAATTAATGGGCACGCACCCGGATGTCTTACCGGAACGCGCCTGGATTGCCCGCGTCAATGCTGCTTTGCGCGACATCAGCGCCGGTCATGTGGACAAAATTGTGCTCAGTCGCAATCGAAAATTCAGCGCAAATCAGGCATTTTCGCCAGCGCGAATCCTCGGCCGACTGATCGAACAACAGCAGGACAGCCTGATCTATGCTCATGGCAACGGTCAACAGACTTTCCTGGGCGCCACGCCGGAGCGACTGATTCACTTGCAGGGCGAGCAACTCAGTGCCGACGCGCTGGCTGGCACCGCCTGGCCCGGCTCAACGGAACTCGCCGGGCTGAAAAACCAGCACGAGCAGTCGCTGGTCGTCCGCGCGGTCTGTGAAGCGCTCCGTCCACTCTGCCTGCTGCCACCGCAGATCAGCCGGGCCGAGGAACACCCGGCTGGCCACCTGATGCACCTGCGCAGCAAAATCACCGCAAAAGTTCAAACAGGAACGACTCTATTCGACCTCATCCGTGCCCTGCATCCGACCCCAGCCGTCGGCGGCTTTCCGGTGTCCGCCGCGCTGGACTGGCTAACGACTCACGGCGAGCGACGTCCCGGTTGGTACAGCGGCGGTTTCGGCATATTGACGCCAGACGGCAACGGCGAATTCTCGGTCGCCTTGCGCTCGGCCCTGCTCAATGGCAACAGCGCCGAATTGCAAGCCGGTGCCGGCATCGTCGCCGGCTCGGACCCACAACAGGAACTCGCCGAAACCGAGGCCAAACTGGGCACCCTGCTGGCTGCCCTGAGTCCGACCATGCTTGCCGACAAAACCGGGACTATCGGTTGACGTCGACCACGACGCGACCGCGCACCTTGCCGTCGAGCAGGTCCGCCCCCACGACCAGCGCTTCGGCCAAGCCGATTTCCCGGGTAATTTCGTCGAGCTTGCTGATCTCCAGATCACGCGCCAGCCGCTCCCAGGCTGCTAGGCGAACGGCTTTGGGCGCCATCACGCTGTCAATGCCATAAAGCGTTATGCCACGCAGAATGAAGGGTGCAACGGTAGCCGGGAAATCCATGCCCTGCGCCAGACCACAGGCCGCAACGGCACCGCGATACTTCGTCGTGGCACAGGCGTTGGCCAGCGTGTGGCTGCCCACCGCATCGACAACACCCGCCCAACGTTCCTTGCCGATCGGCTTGCCGGGAGCGGAAAGCTCATTGCGATCAATAATCGCCGAAGCGCCAAGGGCTTTCAGATGGGCTTCCTCGGCAGCCCGACCAGTTGAGGCGACAACCGTGTAACCGAGTTTGGCAAGCAGCGAAATCGCTACACTGCCGACACCGCCATTGGCGCCAGTCACCAGGATTTCGCCGTCAGCCGGCTTGATGCCATGCTTTTCCAGGGCCAGTACACAGAGCATGGCCGTGTAGCCAGCCGTGCCGATCGCCATCGCCTGGCGGGCACTGAAAGCCTTGGGCAGCGGCACCAACCAGTCACCCTTGACTCGCGCCATCTGCGCCAGACCGCCCCAATGCGTTTCGCCAACGCCCCAGCCGTTCAGTACCACCCGGTCGCCCGCTTTCCAATCGGGATGGCTACTCGCCGTAACCGTACCGGCAAAGTCGACGCCCGGCACCATCGGAAAACGCCGGACAACGGGTGATTTCCCGGTAATCGCCAAGCCATCCTTGTAATTGAGTGTAGACCACTCGACCTTGACGGTAACGTCGCCCTCCGGCAACTGCGCCTCGTCGATTTCCTGCACGGCGGCACGGTAGCCGGCCTCGTCCTTGTTGATTAGTATTCCCTTGAACATGACTTCTCTCCTCCAGCATATTTGAAGACAAACTATAAAACACTGTCTCGGAAATTTGGCTTTTTTGGCCGTCGACCGCAGCAATCTTCGTTCCTTGCCAAAAGATAATCCTCGACAACCTTCTGTCATCTAACTGAAACATTTATGCAACAAAATGATGGGCTTGAGGAATATACTTTAGACATTACTTTGGAATGCGCGCGATGAACCATACCCCACTGACCCCCCGCTTCCCGACCGAAAACTACCTCAACCGCGAACTTGGCCTGCTGGCCTTCAACCGACGCGTGCTTGCCCAGGCGCAGGATGATCATGTACCGCTGCTCGAACGCTTGCGCTTTCTGTGTATCGTCTCGAGCAACCTCGACGAGTTCTTCGAGGTCCGCATGGCCGGCCTCAAGGAGCAGGTGCAAGCCCATTCACTGGTCATTACCAGCGACGGCAAGACGGCTCAGGAAGCCTTTCGCCTGGTCTCGGCCGAAGCCCACGCCATCGTCACCGAACAATATCAGCAACTGAACGAGGTGATCCTGCCGGCACTGGCCGAGCAAGGCATCCGCTTTCTCCGCCGATCGACCTGGAATGAAGCCCAGCGCGAATGGATTCGCAATTATTTCATCCGCGAAATGGTGCCGGTACTGACCCCCATCGGGCTCGATCCCTCACACCCCTTCCCGCGCGTCCTCAACAAGAGCCTCAATTTCGCCATCGAACTGGAAGGCAAGGATGCCTTCGGCCGTAGTTCCAACGCCGCCATCGTTCAGGCGCCACGCGTCCTGCCCCGCGTTATCCGTTTGCCGGAAGAACTGGCTGGCTGCGCCTACGGTTTTGTTTTCCTCTCTTCCATCCTGCACGAGTTTGTCGGCGAGCTATTCACCGGCATGACGGTGCTCGGCTGTTACCAGTTCCGAGCCACTCGCAACTCCGACCTGTTTGTTGACGAAGAAGAAGTCACCAACCTGCGCACCAAATTGCAGGGTGAATTGCCCCAGCGCAATTTCGGCAATGCCGTCCGCCTGGAGGTCGCCGACAACTGTTCGCCGGCGATGACCGAATTCCTGCTGGCCCAGTTCGAACTCAAGCCAGCAGACCTCTACCGTGTTCAAGGCCCGGTCAATCTGGTCCGTTTGATGCAGATTCCCGATGCGGTCGACCGGCCGGACATGAAATTTTCATCATTTACCCCCGGTGTGCCGAAGGCCGTCGGCAAGGGCAGCAACATTTTCGAAAGCATCCGCAAAAACGACATCCTGTTGCATCACCCCTATCAGTCTTTCGCACCGGTTATCGAGTTGCTGAACCAGGCAGTGAAAGACCCGCAAGTCGTTGCCATTAAAATGACCGTCTACCGCACCGGCACCGACTCTGTGCTGATGCAGTCATTGATCCGCGCCGCTCAGAATGGCAAGGAAGTGACAGTTGTCGTCGAACTGATGGCACGCTTTGATGAAGAGGCCAATATCGGCTGGGCAACCAAGCTTGAAGAAGTCGGCGCCCATGTGGTCTATGGTGTCGTCGGCTACAAATCGCACCTCAAGGCGCTGCTCATTGTTCGCCGCGAAGACGGCGGTCTGAAACGCTACGCCCACCTGGGCACCGGCAATTACCACCCGCGCACCGCCCGCCTCTATTCCGACTTCGGTCTGATGACAGCCAACGATGAAATCACCCATGATGTCAGCGAAGTGTTCAAACAACTGACCGGTCTGGGCAAGGCACGCACCCTGAGGCACCTCTGGCAGGCACCTTTCACGCTGCACTCCAGCATCATCGCCGCCATCCACGCCGAAGCGGAAGCCGCTCGGGCCGGAACGAAGGGGCGCATTGTCGCCAAGATGAATTCCCTGGTTGAGCCGGAAGTCATCAATGCCCTGTACGAAGCCTCGCAGGCCGGGGTGATGATCGACCTCATCGTTCGCGGCGTCTGCACGCTGCGCCCCGGCTTACCTGGGTTGTCGGAGAACATTCGCGTCCGCTCAATCATTGGCCGCTTCCTTGAACACCACCGCGTCATGTACTTCTATGCCGGCGGCAAGGAAAACGTCTATCTCTCCAGCGCCGACTGGATGGAACGCAATTTCTTCAAGCGCATCGAACTCGCCTTCCCGATCCTCGATCTGAAACTGAAGAAACGCGTGATTACCGAAGGTCTCAAGTTCTATCTGGCCGACAACCGGCAAGGCTGGGAGATGAACAGCGCGGGCGCTTACCAGCGCCGCCGTTCAACCCGCGCCAAGCCTCACAACGCGCAAGGTGAATTGATGCTGACGCTGGGTAGCGGCTGAACTGCCACGGCTACGGTCAACCTGAAAAACAGATAAAAAATGCGACTGAAAAGCCGCATTTTTTGTTTGGAGCGCCTGTTTCAGTTTGCTGCAATAAACCGGCGCGGTGATTTTTCCTGCTGAATCCGGCTTATTTTTGCCGCTCGCCATCCGGCGTGAAATACAAGGCAACACCCAGCGCAATCAAACCCAAGGGCCACCACTTGCGCAGCAGAGTCACCAGGTCGAATTCGATCAGGTCGAGATTGACCGCCAACGCCAGCGCACCAATGACAGTGAGTGCAATGGCAGCGAAATTGCCTTTCATGGTTCTTCCTCGCATCAGGCGCGGCGCACGCCGACCACGCCGTCAACCTCATGCACCAGCGTCAGTGTGCGTTGCAAGTGCTTCAGATTGGTGATTTCAACGGTAAAACTCATGTGCGCCTTGCCCTGTTTCGACTGGGTATTGACGCCGATGACATTGAGTTTTTCCCGGGTGAAAATTTCGGAAATATCGCGCAACAGGCCTTGGCGGTCATGGGCATCGACCACGATATCGGTCGCAAACACCCCGGTCGTCTGCAGCCCCCAGTCGGTCTCGATCACCCGCTCGGGGTGAAGAGCAATCAAGTGGGCAAAATTTGGGCAATCCATGCGGTGGATCGAAACTCCCTTGCCACGGGTGATGAAACCCTGGATTTCGTCCGGCGGTGCCGGCTTGCAGCAACGGGCAAGTTGGGTCAGCAGATTGTCGACACCGACAATCAGGATGCCCTGGTTACCTTCAACCGGTTTGCTCGGCCGGGTCTGCACTTCATCCGGCAACTGCGTTTCAGTGAGCAAGTCACCACCGCGCGCCACTGCCTGGAACTGTCGTTGGTGAAGCTCGCCCCGCGCCGCCGCAATGTAGAGATCGTCGGCCCGCGAAAAACCCAGTTTGTGCGCCAACTCTTCGATATTGGCACTCGTCTGACCAGCCCGCTGCAACTCCTTGGCGATCAGGATACGCCCTTCGGACAGCGTTTCCTCCAGCGCCAGGTTGGAGAACCATGAGCGCACCTTGATCCGCGCACTCTTGGTGTGAATATAGCCTTGCGCCGGATTCAGCCAGTCGCGCGAAGGACCACCGATTTTGGCAGTAACGATTTCGACTTGCTGCCCGGTTTCGAGTGCCGTATTGAGCGGCACCAGCAGGCCATCGACCTTGGCGCCGCGGCAACGGTGACCGAGATCGGTATGCACCCGATAGGCGAAGTCGACCGGCGTTGAGCCTTGCGGCAGATCAACCACCTTGCCTTGCGGCGTGATGACATAAAGCGTTTCGTTGAGCGCCGCCTGCTTGTAATGGCTGATCCAGTCGGAGCTATCGACGACTTCGTCCTTCCAGGTCAGCAGTTGCCGCAACCAGGCGATCTTCTCGTCGTAATCATCTTCACTGCTCCGCTTGCTGCCCTCCTTGTAGCGCCAATGCGCGGCCACGCCCAGTTCGGCGTGTTTGTGCATTTCCGTGGTGCGGATCTGGATTTCCAGACTGCGGCCGTCCGGGCAACGCACGGCAGTGTGCAGCGAACGGTAGTTATTGCCCTTGGGGTTCGAAATGTAATCGTCGAACTCTTTGGAAATCGGTGACCACAGGTTATGAACGATACCCAGCGCGGTGTAGCAGTCCTTCAGGTCATCAACAATGATGCGCAGGGCCCGGATGTCGTACACCTCGGAAAACTCGACGCTCTTCTTCCGCATCTTGTTCCAGATGCTGTAGATATGCTTCGGTCGACCATAAACCTCAGCCTTATCGACGCCCGCTCCAGCCAGTTCTGCCCGCACCTTCGCGACGGCATCAATGATGAAGTTTTCACGCTCGCGGCGCTTCTCGTCGAGCATTACGGCAATTTTTTTATAGATCTCCGGGTGCAGGAAGCGGAAGGACAAATCTTCCAGCTCCCACTTCAGTTCCCAGACACCCAGCCGATTGGCCAGCGGCGAGTAAAGCTCAAGGGTTTCGCGCGCCACTTGCACCCGCAGGTCACCCGGATTGGCGGCATAGTAGCGCAGCGTCTGCGTCCGGCTGGCCAGACGCAACATGACGACACGAATATCCTCAACCATCGCCAGCAGCATTTTGCGCAGCACTTCAACCTGCGCCTTGACCTCCGTCGGGTTGACTTCACCAGCCTCGATATTGGCTGCAACAAAACCTTCGGTAATCGGCCGCAGCTTGTTCAACCGGGAAATCCCGCTGACCAGATGCGCCGCCGGCTTGCCGAAGCGCTCCTCAATCCGGGCAACGCCATGTTCATCCTGCGCCGGAATGGCAAAAAGGACCGCCGCGATACGCGACTCAACATCCATTTTCAGGCCGGCAATGATGACCGACATGCCCAGCGCATGCGCCCAGATGCGTTCACCGCTACCTAAAGCCTTGGTGCCATAGGCCTCCCAAGCATACTCGACGGCTTTTTTCAGGCTGGATTTTTCAACCTCGTTCAAGCCCTCCGAGAGGACAGTCAGAAACTGGTCGAAATCGCTTTGCGCGGCAACGGAATGAGAGACGGAAACCATGGGCGGCATTATACCGGCTGAGCCAAGCTTCACGGCTGAGGCATAATTCACGGCATGAATGCCAACACCAAACTTTTTTTTACCAACCCTTATTTATTGCTCACCCTGACCGCCCTTTTCTGGTCCGGCAACATGGTCCTCGGCCGCGGCATTCGCGCCGACGTACCGCCGATGGCGCTCGCTTTCTGGCGCTGGGCGATCGCCTTGGCGCTCGTTCTGCCAGTCGCGCTGCCGCATTTCAAAACACAGTGGCCACTGCTGAAAGCGGGCTGGAGACCGGTATTGATCCTCGGCCTGATCGGTGTCGGCGGTTACAACACCTTTGCCTACATCGCTCTGCAATACACCTCGGCGACCAACGCGGTACTGCTCAACTCCTTCATTCCAGTTGCCACCATCGCCATTTCCTGGGCCTTTCTCGGCAAGCACTTGCGGCGACTTGAAGGCATCGGCGTGATCATTTCGCTGTGCGGTGCGATGACCATCGTTGCCCGCGGCGACCTCAACGTGCTCGCCCATCTCAACCTCAATCTCGGCGATGCCTGGATGCTGCTCGCCGTGCTGGTCTGGGCGCTTTATACCGTCGGCCTGGCCTGGCGACCGAGTGGCGTGCACCCGATGCTGATGCTCGCGGCGATGACCGCGGTCGGCCTGACCGCCCTGCTTCCGGCTTACCTCTGGGAAATGCTGCAAGGCCGCCAGATCAACGTTTATTTCGGCTCACTGGCCTCGCTGGCCTACGTCGGCATTTTTCCGAGCTTTCTCGGCTACATTTTTTACAACCGCGGCGTCGCCGAAGTGGGCGCCAGCAAGGCCAGCCTGTTCATTCACCTGATGCCGGTTTTCGGGACGCTGCTGTCGGCCATTTTTCTCGGCGAAATTCCGCTCTGGTATCACTATCTCGGCATCGGCCTGATCTTCAGTGGCATCTGGCTGACGATGAAAAAATAATGGGACTGTTCGACTGGTTCAGCCGCCCGCGGTCAACGGCAATTGCCGACGAATTGTGGGCGAAAACGCTGGCGGTACTGCCGTTCATTGAGAATCTTGCGGTCGACGAGAAAAAAAGCCTGAAATCGCTGGCCGAGCAATTCCTTGCCGAAAAGGAATTCAGCACCGGTGGCGGGCTGCAACTGACTGACGAAATCTGCGTTTCGATCGCCGCCCAGGGCTGCCTGCCCATCCTCAAGCTGGGCTTGGCGGCCTATCGCGAGTGGGTCGGTATCGTGGTTTATCCCAACGAGTTTGTTGTGCCGCGGCACATCGAGGACGAAAGCGGTGTTGTCCATGAATTCACCGATGTACTTTCCGGCGAAGCTTGGCAGGGCGGCCCACTGATCATTTCCTGGCGCGACGTGCAGATGGCTGGCGACGGCTATAACGTCGTCATTCATGAGTTTGCGCACAAGCTGGATATGCTGAACGGCGAAGCGGACGGCATCCCGGCGCTGCATTCCGGAATCAGCGAGGCGGAATGGGCGGCGACCTTTTTTGCCGCCTACGACGATTTCTGCCAACGCGTCGACAGCGGCGAAGAAACCATCATCGATCCTTATGCCAGCGATGACCCGGCGGAATTCTTTGCCGTGCTATCCGAGTGTTTCTTCGAGTTGCCGGAAGTCGTCGACCGTGAATATCCGGCACTCTACGGGCTACTCAAACGCTACTACCGTCAGGACCCGCTGGCTCGATTAACAAACTCCGACAGCGCCGCCAGAACCACCGCCTCCTGATCGCGCTGCGGCGTGTGGCCGCAGTTGGACAGCTTGAGCAGTTGCGTACCTGGCACCTGCTCGGCAATTACTTCAATCTGCCGCATCGTCGCGTACTCATCGTCTTCCCCTTGAATCGCCAATACCGGGCAGCGAATTTTCGGCAGG
>Ga0073904_10001171_pt1 | contig 19539 bp, 17 predicted proteins | sample KloWWTrecipitate_FD_66668 | JGI IMG/M metagenome (GOLD analysis project Ga0073904, IMG submission 66668) | Active sludge microbial communities from Klosterneuburg, Austria, studying microevolution and ecology of nitrifiers - Klosterneuburg... | ecosystem: Engineered > WWTP > Aerobic digester >... | reverse complement strand
TCTTATATGTTCCGTTTTTGTTCATGTCCAGCAACATCGCTGTAACCGTGAATCAGGCGTTAATATCCGCAGGTTGGCGAAGGGAGGCCGTCGCATGAACCAGTTCGAGAAGGCCACTAAGCTGAAGGCGCTACATGAGGGGACGGAGACGTTCTTCATCCCCAATCCGTGGGATGCGGGCTCGGCAAAGCTGTTCGCCGGGATGGGGTTCGAGGCGCTGACGACGACCAGCGCCGGGCTCGCCTGGGTGATCGGCAGGCAGGATGGCGGGGTGACGCGCGAGCAGTCGCTGGCCAATGCGAAGATGATCGTCGAGGCGGTGGACCTGCCGGTGGCGGCCGATCTCGAAAACGGCTTCGGCGACCGGCCCGAGGACGCGGCGCGGACCATTCGCGATGCGGCGGCGATCGGGCTGGTGGGCGGGTCGATCGAGGACTACTCCAATGACCCTGCCCGGCTGATCTATGATTTCAACCTGTCGGTCGAGCGCGTAGCGGCGGCAGCCGAGGCGGCGCATGGGCTCGGTTTCCCGTTCCAGTTCGTGGCGAGGAACGAGAACTGGATACATGGCATCAACGATCTCGATGACACGATCCGGCGCTTGCAGGCCTATGAGAAGGCGGGGGCGGACGTGCTGTTTCCGCCGGGGCTGCGCACGCTCGACGATATCAGGACGGTGTGCCAGTCACTGACCAAGCCGGTGAGCATCGTCATCGGACCGGGCGATCTCAAGCATTCGATCGCCGACCTTGCGGCGTGCGGGGTGCGGCGCGTGAGCCTTGGCGGGGCGATCGCGCGCACGGCCTATACGGCGGCCCGCGACGCGGCGGAGGAGATGCTGGGGCAAGGCACGATGACGTTCATCCGCGGGGCGATGACGACCGCCGAGCTCAACGCGGTGATGACCCGCTAGTTGTTACGGCCGATGGGGCGGATGCTGCGCAGCAGCGAGACCAACTGGCTCTGCTGGTTGGTGCGGGTCTTGCGGAAGAGCTGGGCGAGCTGGGTGCGGGCGGTTGCCATCGAGACCATCCGCTCCGCCGCCGCCTGCTTGAGGGTCAGCCCGGAGGTGAGCGCGGCGGCCAGCGCAGCCTCCTTGGCGGTGAGGCCGAAGACGGCGCGGATCTGTTCCTCGAAGTGCGGGGAGAGGCGCGCCGCAAGATCCTGCACGACAATCGCGGCAGCGCGCCCGACCGGCAGGCCGAGGATGCTGGCGTCGCGGATCGGCATGATGCTGAGCGCGACCGAGGGCAGACCGGTCTCGGGGTTCGTTATGGCAAGGTCGCCGCCGAGGGCCATGCAGCCGTCCACATCGGTGCAGGCGGAGGCGATGGCGCGGCGCAGCAGGGTGCGCTCCGCCAGCGATTGCGTGGTGACATAGCTGCGCTGCGTATCGAGGCCACTGCACGGCGCAGAGAGGAACCCCTCGCCGGTCGCGTTGGCCGACAGCAGACGGCCGTGGCCATCGACGACGAGGAAGCCGATGTGCAGCCGTTCGAACGCATCGGACTCCCCCGCGAGCCGCAGCGCGCCCACCCGCCGGCGCAGACGGGCGACATTCTGCAACACGGGCGAGAGCCGTTCCATGAAGGCGAGGTCGTGATCGTCGAAAGCGGGCTGGGAGGCATCGCGCAGGATGCTCATGTGCCCGGTGACGGAACCGTGGCGGAGCGTGATGAGGCTGAAAAAGGAGCGCTGCCCCTGCGGCCGGAGCCACTCGTTGTAGAACTTCCCCCGTTCCAGCTCGGTGCGAGAAATCACCGTGTGGTCGGCGAACATGTGGCCGGACCGCCCGCCAAGAAACCTGTCGATCGCTGGATTTTCCAGCGCGGGATCGAGGAAACTTTCGTCATAGCCGGGAGCGCAGTCGGCAGCGAGGGGTACCCGCTCCAGCGTGGCCTTGTCGAAATAGCCGATGGCGCCCTTGCCGCCGTTCAGCTTGCGCCGGAACGCCGCCAGCACATCGCCCCACTGGCCGTCGTCGTAGACGGCGCCGTAGAGCTGGTCGGTCATTTCGGCGAGATCGTCGGAGGTGTACTCAGCCACCGTCGCGCTCGCCGCCGATGGGGCGGATGCCGCGAAGGAGCGACACCATCTGGCTTTGCTGGTTGGTGCGGGTCTTGCGGAAGAGCTGGGCGAGCTGGGTGCGGGCTGTTGCCATCGAGACCATCCGCTCATCGGCCGCCTGCTTCAGGGTCAGGCCCGACGCGAGCGCCGCCGCCAGGGCAGCCTCCTTGGCAGTCAGCCTGAAGAGGGAACGGATCTGTTCCTCGAAATGCGGCGAGAGCCGCGCCGCCAGATCCTGCACGACAATCGCAGCGGCCCGCCCCACCGGCAAGCCGAGAATGCTGGCATCGCGGATCGGGGTGATGCTGAGCGCGATTGAGGGCAGTCCGGTTTCGGGGCTCGTGATGGCCAGGTCACCGCCGCTCGCCATCATGCCCTCGACATCGGTCGACGCGCCGGCGATGGCGCGGCGCAACAGCGTGCGCTCCGCTGGCGAATGGGCGGTGACGTAGCCCCGCTGCACATCCAGTCCGCAGCCAGGCGCGGCGAGGAAGCCCTCGGCGGAAGCGTTGGCGGACAACAGGCGTCCGTGGCCATCGACGACGATGAAGCCGATGCTCAGGCGCTCGAACGCATCTGCCTCGCCCGCGAGCCGCAGCGCGCCCACCTGCCGCCGTAGACGGGATGCGTTCTGCAAGGTGGGCGCGAGTTGCCGGAGGAACGAGACGTCATGATCGTCAAACGGAGGCTGCGAGCCTCCCCGTATCATGCCGAACTGCCCCCTTACGATGCCGTGCCGGATCGTGACGACGCTAACGAACGAGCGCAGGCCTTGTGGCCGCAGCCATTCGTTGAAGAAGGCGCCACGCTCCAGCGCCTCACGCGACATCAGCATGGCATCGGTGAAGATGTACCCCGCAGGTCGCGCCATGACTTCGTTGATCACCGGGTTGATCCTGGTGGGATCGAGGAAGCTCGCGGCGAACTCAGGCTCGCAATCGGCAGCCAGCACCACTTCCTCGAGTGTTCCGCCATCGAAGTAGCCCAGTGCCCCGTGGACGCCGCCCAGCCGTTGCCGGAACGTTGAGAGCGCATCGTCCCAAAGGCCATCGTCGTAGACGGCGCCGTAGAGCCGGTCGGTCATCTCGGCGATATCGTCCGACGTGTAGTTGCCCATCGCCGCACCTATCCGTGCCGTATGCCACAGAGATGAACACCGGGCAGGCTTAATGACAATGGGTTTGGAGCCTTAAATGTTCCAAAACTTCAAGCAGTTTAGCCCCGAGCGTGGCGGCACGCGACCGAGGTGGCAAACGCAGGCTCCCGCAAAATGGCCCACACTCCGCCACGATGCCGGTCGGCCTGGCTCAACAGGTCCGGCAGGCGAGTCTACAGCGTGAGCGGCTCGATGATGCCGTTGCGGATGGTGACGATCCGGTCGGCGCGGCGGGCGAGATCGTGGTTGTGGGTGGCGATGAGGCCAGCAGCGCCCTCCTCGCGGATGAGCCGCATCAGGGCCGCGAACACCAGATCGCTGGTCGCCGGATCGAGGTTGCCGGTGGGCTCGTCGGCGAGGATCACCCGGGGATCGTTCGCCGCGGCGCGGGCGATGGCGACGCGCTGCTGTTCGCCGCCCGAGAGTTCGGCCGGCCGGTGCGTCGCGCGGTTGCCGACGTTGAGCAAGTCGAGCAGGCCCTGCGCCCGCTCCTCGGCCTTGCGCTTGTCGACGCCGGCAATGAGCAGCGGCATGGCGGCGTTTTCGAGCGCGGTGAATTCGGGGAGGAGGTGATGGAACTGGTAGACGTAGCCGACGGTGTGGCGGCGCAGCAGCGTGCGGCCCCGCTCGTTCAGCGACATGGTTTTGCTGCCGGTGATCTCCACCTCGCCCGACTGGGGCTTTTCGAGCAGGCCGCAGATGTGCAGCAGGGTCGACTTGCCGGCGCCGGAGGGGGCGACGATGGCGACCAGTTCGCCGCCATTGACGGTGAGGTTGGCATCCTCCAGCACGCGGACGATGCCCTCGCCTTCCCCGTAGTGCCGGTGAACGCCAGTGAGCTTCAGATGCGGCTCACTCATAGCGCAGCGCCTCGACCGGATCGTACTGGGCCGCCCGCCACGACGGATAGAGCGTCGCGAGGAACGACAGCACCAGGGACATGATGACAACCGCGGCAACCTCGTTCGGGTTGATCCTGCTCGGCAGCGTCGAGAGGAAGAACACCTCGGGCGGGAACAGGCGGATGCCGACGACATCGGACAGCCAGGCGCGGATGGTTTCGGCATTCATCGCGATGAGCAGGCCGAGAACGAGGCCGAGCAGCGTGCCGAGGAAGCCGATGGTGGTGCCGGTGATCGAGAAGATGCGCATGATGGAGCCGCGCGTCGCGCCCATGGTGCGCAGGATGGCGATATCGGCGCCCTTGTCCTTCACCAGCATCACGAGGCTGGAAATGATGTTGAAGGCGGCGACGACCACGATCATCGACAGGATGACGAACATCACCACCCGTTCGACCTGCAGGGCCGAGAACAGGGTTTCGTTGCGCTGCTGCCAGTCGTTGAGGATCAGCGGGCGCGAAATGCCTTGCTGGATGGCCGTGCGCATCGCGTCGACCCGGTCCGGGTTGTCGATGAAGATATCGACCGCGGTGGCCTGCGGGATGCGCTGGTAGGCGGCGTCGATTTCCGCGTCGCTGGCCATGACGCCCGGCTGCTTGGCGCCGGGCTTCAACTCGCTCTCGTAGAGCTTGAAATAGGTCTGCGCGTCTTCCATCGGCATGAACAGGAAGAAGCTGTCGAACTCCACCATGCCGACATCGAAGATGACGTTGACGTCGAAGGAGCGGTACTGCGGCGCCTTGCCGAACGGCGTCATGGTGCCGCCGACATTCACGATGGTGATCTTGTCGCCGATGGTAACGCCGAGCTTCTGCGCCAGCCGCGAACCCACGGCGACGCCGCCGCTGGTGTCCCACTGGTCCCAGCCGCCAAGCTGGTTGCCGTTGTAGAGCAGCGGCATCTTCTCTATCGAAGCGAGATCCATGCCGCGGACATAGACGCCGGTCGACTCGCCGGAGACGCCGGAGGCCAGCACCTGACCTTCGACATAGGCGATGGCGTGGGTGACGCCCGGGATCACCTCGATCTCGGACACCACCTTGTCGTAGTCGGTGAACTTGCTCTCGATCGGATAGGCGGTGAAGTGGCCGTTGAGGCCGATGATCTTGTCGAGCAGTTCGGCGCGGAAACCGTTCATCACCGACATGACGACGATCAGCGTCATCACGCCGATGGCAACGCCCGCGAGCGTCAGGAAGGCAATCACCGAAATGAATGTGTCCTTGCGGCGGGCGCGCAGATAGCGGCCCGCCACAAGCCATTCGAAGCGGGAAAACGGCCCCGAGGACGGGGCAGCCGCGGGTGCGGCGGGGGTCAAATCTTGTCCCGCCTTTGCGGTTCGATCAGGGAGCGCAGCCGCTGCACGGCATCGCCCACCGGCAGGGTTTCGCGCTCGCCGGTCGCCCGGTGCTTGATCTCGGCATTGCCCTCCTTGAGGCCGCGCGGCCCGAGGATCAACTGGTACGGAATACCGATGAGATCGGCCGCGGCGAACTTTGCGCCGGCCGGCTGGTCGCGGTCGTCATAGGCGACGTCGATGCCGGCGGCTTCGAGCTCGCCATAGAGCTTTTCGCAGGCGGCGTCGGTTGCTGCGTCACCGACCTTGAGGTTGATGACGATGGCCTCGAACGGGGCGACGGAGACCGGCCAGATGATGCCGGCATCGTCGTGGCTCGCCTCGATCACGGCGGGGACGAGACGCGTCGGCCCGATGCCATACGAGCCCATCTGCACCTCGACCTGCTTGCCCTCGCTATCGGTGACGGTGGCCTTCATCGGCGCGGAGTATCTGGTGCCGAAATAGAAGATGTGCCCGACCTCGATGCCGCGGGCGGCGCGGCGCTTGTCCTCGGGCACTTCGGCCTCGAAGGCGACCTGATCGACCATGTCCTCGGTCGCGGCGTAAAGCGAAGTCCAGTCCTTGAAGATCGGCGCCAGGTCGGAGCGGAAATCGGTGTCGCGGGGCGGGATCGGCTTATCGAGCAGGTCGGCATGGCAGAACACCCCGCTCTCGCCGGTATCGGCCAGCACGATGAACTCGTAGCTCAGGTCGCCGCCGATCGGGCCGGAGTCGGCGCGCATCGGGATGGCGGTGAGGCCAATGCGGTGGAAGGTGCGCAGGTACGCGACGAACATGCGGTAGAACGCGTCGGTCGCGCCGGCCCGGTCGATGTCGAACGAATAGGCGTCCTTCATCAGGAACTCGCGGCTGCGCATGGTGCCGAAGCGCGGGCGCACCTCGTCACGGAACTTCCACTGGATGTGGTAGAGGTTCAGCGGCAGGTCCTTGTAGGACTTGACGTAGGTACGGAAGATGTCGGTGATCATCTCCTCGTTCGTCGGGCCGAAGAGCATCTCGCGCTCCTTGCGGTCCTTCAGACGGAGCATTTCGTCACCGTAGGCGTCGTAGCGGCCGCTCTCGCGCCAGAGATCAGCCGACTGCAGGGTCGGCATCAGGAGCTGTACGGCGCCGGAGCGGTCCTGCTCTTCCTCGATGATGCGGATGATCTTGTTCAGCACCTTGTAGCCGAGCGGCAGCCACGAATAGCTGCCGGCGGCCTGCTGCTTGATCATGCCGGCGCGAAGCATCAGCTGATGCGAGATGATTTCGGCTTCCTTCGGCGTCTCCTTGAGGAGCGGGAGGAAGTAGCGGCTGAGACGCATGAAGGCTCCGGGAAACGGGTCGATTCGAGGGTGCCGAGGCGGCACAGTCAAACCGCACGGGAGGCCGCAATACAAGCCCTGCGATTGTCGCAGAATTTAGGTGACAGAGCGTCGCACCCTTGTTAGGGTCCGGCCTCATAAAAATACAGGCAGCAGTAAGCTGCCGGACGCCGACAACGTCAAGGGAGGAGCGCTGGCCGCCACACCTCGTGTGCATAAGACCGGCGTATTGTCGCGAAACTATTCAGCAGGGCCTCGTGCCCTGCTTTTCTTTTGGTGTATTGGTCCGTTGCTTAGCGCCAGTATTCGCGCAGCAGCGGATTGCCGAGGCCCCACAGCAACAGGCCGGTGACAACCGCGGCGAGCAGGCTGGTGATCAGAATTTTTGGCCACAGTTTCGCGATCGATGGAGCACCGCGCTCGGTGCCCTCGACCCACTCGCCCTCATCGACCTGATTGCGCACCTTGAAGGGCAGTACCAGGAACAGGCACAGCCACCAGACGACGAAGTAGACGGCGATGATGGTGCCGATCTGCATGGCTCAGGCCGCGTGTACGAAGACGGTGACGTTCGGCTTCTTGCCCCAGAAGGCGCCGACTTCACCGCGCACCGCGCGCTGCAGCGCATTGCTGACGAGATCGGGGTCGGCGCGGCGCTTTGGCGGAATGCTCTTGAGCGTGCCGGTGATGGTGCGGCGCACCAGCTGCTCGATGGTCAGGTCGTCGTCCTCGACAACGGGCAGGCCCTCAATGAACAGCGAGGGATTGCCGATGACGCCGCCGCGATTGTCGATGGCGAGGCTGACGACGATGTGGCCGCCGAACATCAGCTTGCGCCGGCCCTTCACGCCGCTCTCGTCCGGCGTGCAGAGGATATTGCCGTCGAGATAGAGCTCGCCGGTGCGCACTTCGCCGGGGAACAGCTGCGGCTCGGGGGCGAGGCGGATCATGTCGCCGTTGCGGGCGTGGAAGACCTCGGGGACGCCGTGAATGCGGCCGAGCTTCGCGTGCGCCTCAAGGTGCATGGCCTCGCCGTGAACCGGCACCAGGACGCCGGGCCGCACGAGATCGTAAAGACGGCGCAGTTCGTCGCGGCGCGGGTGGCCGGTGGTGTGCACGAGCGCGTCGTTCTGCGTGATGACCTGGATGCCGCGGTCGATCAGGAGGTTCTGGATATCGATGACCTCGCGCTCGTTGCCGGGGATCGCCCAGGACGAGAAGATCACGCGGTCGCCGGCATTGAGATCGATCGCCGGGTGCTCTTCGCGGGCGATGCGGGCGATGGCGGCGCGCGGCTCGCCCTGCGAACCGGTCACCAGCAGGCAGACCTTGTTGCGCGGCAGGGTCTTGAAGGCGTCGTGATCGAGGAAGGGCGGCAGGCCCTCCATCATCCCCAGCTCGCGGGCGATGCCGGTGATGCGGTGCAGCGCCCTGCCCGACATGACGATCTGGCGGCCGGCCTTCTCGGCGGCGCGGGCCATCGAGATGACGCGCCCGACGTTCGAAGCGAAGGTGGTGAGGATGACGCGATGCGGCGCATCGGCGATCAGGGCGGCGAGGTTGGAGGCAACCTCGTCTTCGCTCGGACTGGTGCCGTCCTTCATCGCGTTGGTGCTGTCGCAGATCAGCGCGATCGGCGTGCTGGTGTCATCGCCGATGGCGGCAAAGCGCGCCACGTCGGTGGGGGCGCCGCCGACCGGATGCGGATCGAGCTTCCAGTCGCCGGTGTGAACGACACGGGCGATGGGGGTGCTGATGAGCAGCGCGCAGCTTTCCGGAATGGAGTGCGCGACGTTGATCGCCTCGATGGTGAAGGGGCCGAGCTGGAACGGCTGGCCCACCGTCATGCGCTTGATTTCGACATTGTCGACAATGTCGTCGGCAGCGCGCTTGGCGGCCAGCATGGCGGAGGTGAAGGCGGTGGCATAGACCGGCCGGTCGAACGACGGCCACAGGTCCAGCACCGCGCCGTAGTGGTCTTCGTGGCTGTGCGTGAGGATGAGGCCGAGAATGTCGTCGGCGTTCTCTTCGAGGAACGTCGGATCGGCCATGATGAGTTCGATGCCCGGCTGCTCAGGGCCGGCAAAGGTCACGCCGCAATCGACGACGATCCACTTGCGGCTGCGCGCCGGGCCGAAGCCATAGGCCGACATGTTCATGCCGATTTCGCCAACGCCGCCAAGCGGCACCAGCACCAGTTCGTCCTGTCCACGCGCCATCAGTTTGCTCCTGCGCCGGCGGTGACGCCAAAATGGACGTCTCCCGCGGTTATGGTAATGCGCGAATTGTCATTGGCGCGGATGATAAGACGTCCGGAGTCATCGATGGCTTCGAAAATGCCGCGCACGATGACGCCATCGCGATTGACGGCAACGTCGGCACCAATGCCGGCGGCAGCGGATCGCCATTGAGACAGGACATCGGCAACGCCCCTGCCCCGGTCCCATGCTTCGATAGCATCGACCCAGGATTCGGAGAGTGCGGCAAATAGCGGCTCCGCCGAAAGACTAGCGCCGAGGCCCGCGAGCGACGTCGCCGGATAGGGCAGCCCGTCGGGCGCCGCGACGACGTTGACGCCGAAGCCGATGACCACGGCCATCGCGCCATCCGGACGCTTCACGGCCTCAAGCAGGATGCCGGCGAGCTTGGCGCCATCCGCCAGCACGTCGTTGGGCCACTTGAGCGCGATGCGGGCATTGTGCCCGTCGGCGCCGTCGATGCCGACACGAAAGCCGGCCTGCGGCAGCGCGGTGCGCAGTGCGTTGTTGAGCGCGACGCCGGCGACGAAGCCGAGAGTGGCGGTGACCGCCGGATCGGCGTCGGGCACGATGAGGAGGCTCGCGGCGAGATTGCCGGGGGGCGATTCCCACTGGCGGCCGCGCCGGCCCCTGCCCGCGGTCTGCTGCAGCGCCGCGTACCAGACGTCGCCGACGTCACCGGCGCGCGCGGCGTTGGCCGCCTCGGTGTTGGTGGACCCAACCGTATCGAACCCGTGGAGGCGGAAACCGCGGGTCGTTGCCTTTTGTCCCAGCCAGAAGCCGGGCACTAGAACAGGCTCGCCGCCGCCGTATGGGCAGCTGCCGCGAGCGGCGACCCCACGGTGACGTAGTAGGTGATGAGCAGGAACGAGGCGACACCCATGACGAGCGTCAGTTCCCGCGGCACGGCTGCGAACTCGGTCTTCGGCTCGTCGAAGTACATCACCTTGACGATGCGCAGGTAGTAGAAGGCGCTCACCGCGCTGGCGAGAACGCCGATTACCGCGAGAACGAACAGGTTGGCCTCGATGGCGGCGAGGAAGACGTGCCACTTGGCGAAGAAGCCGGCCAGCGGCGGCAGGCCGATGAACGAGAACATCAGCACCGCAAGGGTCGCGGCGACGAACGGGCGGCGCTGCGCGAGGCCAGCCATCTCGTCGATGCGCTCGACGAAGCCGTCGCTGGTTCTGAGGGACAGCAGGCACGCGAACACGCCGATGGTCATGGTGATGTAGATCGCCATGTAGATGGCGACGCCCTCGACGCCGCCGGCCGTGCCCGAGGACAGGCCCACCAGCGCGAAGCCGACATGGCCGATCGAGGAATAGGCAAGCAGGCGCTTCAGGTTGTTCTGGCCGATGGCGGCGAAGGCGGCGAGCACCATCGAGGCGATCGACAGGAAGATGACGATCTGCTGCCAGTCGTGCGTCACCGGCTCGAAGCTGACGGTGACGACACGGATGAACAGCGCCATCGCCGCGACCTTGGGGGCCGAGGCAAAGAAGGCCGTCACCGGAGTCGGCGCGCCCTCGTAGACGTCGGGCGTCCACATGTGGAACGGCACGGCCGAGATCTTGAAGGCGATACCGGCGAGCAGGAACACCATGCCGAAAACCAGCCCGATATTGCGGGTGTCGGCGGCGATCATGGTGACGATCTGGTCGAGCTGGGTGGTACCGGTGAAACCGTAGACCAGCGACGCGCCATAGAGCAGCATGCCGGAGCTGAGGGCGCCCAGCACGAAGTACTTGAGGCCCGCTTCGGTCGCCCGCGTGTCGTCGCGGCGCATCGCGGCAACCACGTAGAGCGCCAGCGACTGCAGTTCGAGACCGACGTAGAGGGACATCAGGTCGTTGGCCGAAACCATCGACATCATGCCCAGCGTCGCGAGCAGGACGAGGATCGAGTACTCGAACTTGTTCAGCCCGTTGTGCTCGGCGCTCGAGAACGAGAGCAGCAGCGCCAGCGCGGAGCCGCCCACGACGAGCGCCTTCATGTAGCGCGCGAAGCCGTCGACGATGATGTTGCCGTTGAACAGGACCGCGTCTGGCGCCTGGAACAGCACCAGCAGGAGCACCGCGGCGAGCAGCACGATCGCGCCGCTGGCAATGAGGTTGTAGCGGTCCTTGCGGAAGAATACGCCGAGCAGCAGCAGCGCAACCGTGCCGATGGCCAGCAGCAGCTCCGGGTAAACCGGTGCGAGGTATTCGACGCTCATGGCATCAATGGGCATGAGGGTCTCCTAGTGCGCCGCCACGGCCGGTGCGGCGTCGACGACAGCGCTCACGGCATGGGGAAGGTTATCGACGAGAAGGTTCACGGCGGCCGCGCTCGTATCGAGGATCGGGGCCGGATAGAAGCCGAAGACGATGGTAAGGATGATCAGCGGCACGAGGACGATCATCTCGCGCCGGTCGAGATCCAGGATGCCCATGAGGGCCTCCTTGGTCAGCGCGCCAAAGATCACCCGGCGATAGAGCCAGAGCGCATAGGCCGCCGACAGGATCACGCCGAAGGCCGCGAAGAACGCCACCCAGGTGTTGACCTGAAACACCGCCAGCATGGTCAGGAATTCACCAACGAAGCCCGACGTTCCCGGCAGGCCGACATTGGCCATGGTGAAGACCATGAAGGCGAAGGCGTATTGCGGCATGCGCTCGACAAGGCCGCCATATGCCTCGATCTCGCGGGTGTGCATGCGGTCGTAGATGACGCCGACGCACAGGAACAGCGCACCCGACACGATGCCGTGGCTGACCATCTGGAAGATGGCGCCCTGCACGCCGAACTCGTTGCCGGCGAAGATGCCCATGGTCACGAAGCCCATGTGCGCCACCGACGAATAGGCGATGAGCTTCTTGATGTCGGTCTGCACCAGCGCGATCAGCGAGGTGATGATGATGGCCGCGATCGACAGCACGAACACGAAGTTCGCGAAATAGGCCGAGGCATCGGGGAACATCGCCAGCGAGAAGCGGATGAAACCATAGCCGCCGAGCTTGAGCAGGATTGCGGCCAGGATGACCGAACCAGCGGTCGGGGCTTCGACGTGTGCTTCCGGCAGCCAGCGGTGGAACGGCCACATCGGCATCTTCACCGCCAGCGAGGCGAAGAAGGCGAGCCACAGCCAGGTCTGCGCGCCCGGATCGAAATCGAACTGCAGCAGCTTCTGGATGTCGAGCGTGCCAGCCTGAGCGAACATGAACATGATCGCCAAGAGCATCAGCACGGAGCCGGTGAAGGTGTAGAAGAAGAACTTGTACGCCGCCTGGATGCGGCGCTTGCCGCCCCAGATGCCGATGATGAGGAACATCGGCAGCAGGCTGCCCTCGAAGAAGACGTAGAACATCGCGAGGTCGAGCGTCGCGAAGACGCCCAGCATCAGCGTTTCGAGGATCAGGAAGACGATGAAGTATTCCCGGACGCGCGTGGTCACCGAGCTCCAGCTCGAAATGACGACGATCGGCATCAGCAGCGCGGTCAGCGGAATGAACAGCACCGAGATGCCGTCGACACCCATGCGGTAGCCGATGGACGCGCCGATCCACTCGTAGTTCTCGACAAACTGGAAGCCGGGGTTCGACGCATCGAACGCCGCCCAGAGCCAGAGGCTGAGCGCGAAGGTGACCAGCGTGACGGCGAGCGAAATCCAGCGCACGGCGTTAGCCGAGGCTTCGTCCCTGCCCGGGACGAACAGCAGGATGAGCGCGCCGACCGCCGGCAGGAAGGTGATGACGGTCAGCAGGTGGTCGGCCAAAATCATCCCAGAAGTCCCCCGGCCGCGATCGCCCAGGTGAGCAGCGCGGCAATGCCGATCAGCATCGCGAATGCATAGTGATAGACGTAGCCCGACTGCAGGCGGACGACGCGTTTGGTGACGTCGACGACGCGGTGGCCGAGGCCCTCGACAATGGTCTTGTCGATCAGCTGGTCGTCCAAGAACTTCCACAGGACGTTGCCGACCCACACGGCGGGACGCACGAACAGGAAGTTGTAGAGCTCGTCGAAGTACCACTTGTTGAGCAGGAACTTGTAGAGCCCCGGGTTGGCATCGGCCAACCGCTTCGGCGCCTTCGGATCGACGATGTACATGTAGTAGGCGCTGGCAAAGCCAACGAGCATGGCGATGGTCGCCGACCACTTCACCCACAGCGGCACATTGTGCGCGGCATCGAGCAGGTCGGCTGTGACGACGACCGAGCCCTGGAAGAAGTGTTCGACGTGTTCGGCATGGCCGAAGAAGTTGTCGTAGAACACCGCGCCCGCCACGACCGCGCCGAAGGCGAGGATGTAGAGCGGCACCAGCATGACGTTGGGGCTCTCGTGCGGAACGAGATGGGCGTGCCCGTGGCCGTGGCCCTCGTCATCGTGGTGCTCGGCATGATCGTCATGCGCATGCGCCGCGTTGGCGTGGTCCCAGCGGGGCTTGCCGTGGAACGTCAGGTGGATCAGGCGCCAGGAGTAGAAGCTCGTGAACAGCGCCGCGATGACCAGCATCCAGAAGGCGAAGTAGCCGGTGCTGGCGCCCGCCGCATAGGCGGTCTCGATGATCGCGTCCTTCGAAAAGAAGCCCGCGAAGCCGAAGTACGGGACGCCCGGGATGCCGACGCCGGTCAGCGCCAGCGTGCCGATGATCATCATCCAGTAGGTGATCGGAATTTTCTTCGCGAGCCCGCCCATGTTCCGCATGTCCTGCTCGTGGTGCATCGCGTGGATGACCGAGCCGGCGCCGAGGAACAGCAGCGCCTTGAAGAAGGCGTGCGTGAACAGGTGGAAAATGCCCGCCGAGTAGATGCCCGCGCCAAGCGCCACGAACATGTAGCCGAGCTGCGAGCAGGTCGAGTAGGCGATGACGCGCTTGATGTCGTTCTGCACCAAACCGACGGTGGCCGCGAAGAACGCGGTGATCGCGCCGACGATCATCACCACCATCATGGCGGTGGCCGAGGACTCGAACAGCGGCGAGAGGCGGGCCACCATGAACACGCCGGCGGTGACCATGGTCGCGGCATGGATGAGCGCCGACACCGGCGTCGGGCCTTCCATCGCGTCCGGCAGCCAGGTGTGGAGCAGGAACTGCGCCGACTTGCCCATCGCGCCCATGAACAGCAGCAGGCACACCACTGTCATGGCGTGGAGATCCCAGCTGAGGAACCAGATGGTATCGTTGGCGTGCTCGGGGACAGCGTGGAAGGCGCCGTCGAAATCGAGGTGGCCGAGCACCATGAAGGCGGCAAAGATGCCGAGCGCGAAGCCGAAGTCACCCACGCGGTTGACCACGAAGGCCTTGATCGCGGCGGCGCTGGCCGAGGGCTTGGTGTACCAGAAGCCGATCAGCAGGTAGGACGCGAGGCCCACGCCTTCCCAGCCGAAGAACATCTGCAGGAAGTTGTCGGCCGTCACCAGCATCAGCATGGCGAAGGTGAAGAGCGAGAGATAGGCGAAGAAGCGCGAGCGGTGCGGGTCTTCGGCCATGTACCCAATCGAGTAGACGTGGACGAGGCTCGACACCGTGGTCACGACGATCAGCATGATCGCGGTCAGCGTGTCGACGCGCAGGATCCATCGCAGGTCCATGTCGCCGACCTGGATCCAGCGCATCACTTCGACCTTGAGCGCTGTGGCATGGCCAGCGGCCTCGGTTGCCTCGGGGGCGAACCAGAAGCCGAAGAAGACGATCCAGCTCAGCACCGCCGAGGCGATGAGAAGGCCGGTGGAGATGTACTCGCTGGTGCGGTGTCCGATGACCCGGCCCAGGAGCCCCGCGATCAGCGCGCCGATCAGCGGGAAGAAGACGATTGCCTGGATCACGTCGTCAGCCCTTCATCATGTTCACGTCTTCGACCGCAATGGAGCCCCGGTTGCGGTAGAAGATGACGAGGATGGCGAGGCCGATGGCGGCTTCCGCCGCGGCGACCGTGAGGATCAGCAGCGCGAAGACCTGCCCCGCGAGGTCATTGTGCTGGGCCGAGAACGCCACGAAGTTGAGATTGACCGAGAGCAGGATCAGCTCGATCGACATCAGGATGATGATGATGTTCTTCCTATTCAGGAAGATGCCGAACACGCCGATCGTGAACAGGATCGCCCCGACGGTCAGGTAGTGCCCCAGACCAATGCCCGTTGCTGCCAACATTTAGAGCCCCTGCCCCGATTTGACCTTCACCAGCTCGACACCTTCGTCGCGCTTGCGTGAGGTCTGCTTGAACACATCCTGCCGGCGCACCGAGACGCGGTGCTGCAGCGTGAGGACGATGGCGCCGATCATCGCAACCAGCAGCACGGCGCCCGCCATCTGGAAGAGGAAGATGTAGCGCGTGTAGAGCACCTGCCCGATGGCACGGGTGTTCTCGATCGTCCCGTCTATCGGCACGACCGCCGTGGCGGTGACCTCCGGCGAGATCACGAAGCTGCCCGCCACCAGCAGCAGTTCGAGCAGCAGGATGATGCCGACCACGACGCCCACCGGCGCGTATTGCAGCATGCCCTGCCGCATCGAGGCGAAATCGACGTCGAGCATCATGACGACGAACAGGAACAGCACCGCGACGGCGCCGACATAGACGACGATCAGGATCAGCGCGAGGAACTCGGCCCCGGCCAGCATGAACAGGCCCGCCGAATTCACGAAGCACAGGATCAGGAAGAGGACCGAGTGCACCGGGTTGCGCGAGGCGATGACCATCAGCGCGGAGGCTACCGCGATGGCCGAGAACACGTAGAAGAAGAAGAGCGGCAGGGTCATCTGATCACCGGTACGGCGCGTCTTGCGCGAGATTGCGCGCGATCTCGCGCTCCCAGCGGTCGCCGTTGTCGAGCAGCCGCGCCTTGTCGAAGTAGAGTTCTTCGCGCGTCTCGGTCGCGAACTCGAAGTTCGGTCCCTCGACGATGGCATCCACCGGGCAGGCTTCCTGACAGAAGCCGCAGTAGATACACTTCACCATGTCGATGTCGTAGCGGATGGTGCGGCGCGTGCCGTCGTTCTGGCGCGGGCCGGCCTCGATGGTGATGGCCTGCGCCGGGCAGATGGCTTCGCACAGCTTGCATGCGATGCAGCGCTCTTCCCCGTTCGGGTAGCGGCGCAATGCGTGCTCGCCACGGAAACGGGGCGAATACGGCACCTTCTCGAAGGGGTAATTGATGGTCTTCTTGGGCGCAAAGAAGTAGCGCATCGACAGGAAGAACGCGCCGACGAACTCGCGCAGGAGCAGGCCGTTTAGGAACTGGGCAAACTTCATGCCTGCTCTCCCAGCTTCACGGCAACGAAAGCAAAGACCGGAATGAAAACCATCGGCATCATGAAGCGATAGATGAACTTCACGTTGTGGTCAGCCGCCGCCACACCGCGCAACACCTTCGGCAGGTGATCATACCGCCGTTCGCCCTGCTCCTGAAATTTCAGCACGAAGGGCAGAACCACGATATTCGCGAAGAGCGCCATCAGCGCACCCACGCCGGCGCCGATCAATGCACGTAGGATGGTGTCAGTCATGCGGCACCTCCGTGCCAGCCCCAGCCCGTGAGCTGCAGGACCGCGGCGACGAGGACGACCATGAACAGCGAGATGGGCAGGAACACTTTCCAGCCGATCCGCATGAGTTGGTCGTAGCGGTAGCGGGGGACGAACGCCTTCACCATCGCGAACATGAAGAACACGAGGCAGAGCTTCAGGACGAACCAGACAACGCCCGGGATCCAGGTGAAGGGCGGCAGCTCGATCGGCGCCGACCAGCCACCAAGGAAGAAGATGGTGGTCATCGCGCACATCAGGATGATCGCGATGTACTCGCCCAGCATGAACAAGAGGTACGGGGTCGAGGAGTATTCGACCATGAAGCCCGCGACGAGTTCGGATTCCGCTTCCGGCAGATCGAAGGGCGGCCGGTTCGTCTCGGCGAGAGCCGAGATGAAGAAGATGACGAACATCGGGAACAGCGGCAGCCAGAACCAGTTGAGGAAGCTGAGCCACGGCACGCCGAGCATGTGGGCAAGGCCCATCTGCTGCTGCGCGACGACGATGTCGGTGAGGTTCAGCGAGCCGACGCAGAGCAGCACGGTGATGATGACGAGGCCGATCGAGACTTCGTAGCTCACCATCTGCGCGGCGGAGCGAAGCGCGCCGAGGAAGGCGTATTTCGAGTTCGACGCCCAGCCGGCCATGATGATGCCGTACACGCCGAGCGAGGAAATCGCGAAGATGTAGAGGACGCCGACATTGATGTTGGCGATGGCCCAGCCGAAATCGAGCGGGATGACCGCCCAGGCGCTCAGCGCCAGCACCGAAGTGACCAGCGGCGCCAGCATGAACACGACCTTGTCCGAACCCGCCGGGATCACCGGCTCCTTGAACACGAATTTCAGGAGGTCGGCGAAGGATTGCAGCAGGCCGAAGGGGCCGACGACGTTGGGTCCGCGGCGCACCTGCACGGCCGCCCAGATCTTGCGGTCGGCGAGCAGGATATAGGCGGTGAAGATCAGCAGCGCGACGAGCAGAACGAGTGCCAGCCAGATAAAGCCGACACGGTCGCCCCACCCGAAGATCGGGATGCCAAGCAGGTAGTTCAGCGCGGTGAGAAGGAAGTCCATCGTTACTCCGCCGCCTGCCTGAGACCCGCGGCGAGCGCCGCGCATTCACCCATCACGGCGGAGGCCCGCGCGATGGGGTTGGTGAGGTAGAATTCGGTGATGTTGCTGGTGAGCGCCGCCGACTGGGTGTCGACCTTGCTCTTCGCAAGCTTCTTGATGTCGTCGACGCTGCCCGCCGCGATCTGGTCGATCCGTGCGAGATGCGGGAATTCGGCATACATCGCGGCGCGCAGCTGGCGCAGCGAGTCGAACGGCAGCGGCTGGCCCAGCACCGCGCTCAGCGCGCGGAAGATGGCCCAGTCTTCCTTGGCCTCGCCCGGCGGGAACACCGCGCGCTCGGCCATCTGCACCCTGCCCTCGGTGTTGACATAGGTGCCCGACTTCTCGGTGTAGGTGGCCGCCGGCAGGATCACGTCCGCCCGGTGCGCGCCCGCATCGCCATGCGTGCCGACATAGACGACGAAGGCCTTGCCCATCGCGCTCATGTCGTACTCGTCGGCGCCGAGCAGGAACAGCACGTCGAGCTCGTCCTTGCCGGCGAGCTTGATCTGGTCGGCCGAGCAGACGCCGCCGTCATGCGGCACGAACCCGATGTCGATGCCGCCGACGCGGCCGGCGGCGCTGTGCAGCAGCGCGTAGCCGTTCCAGCCTTCGGCGAGGTTCGGGCTCATGGTCGCGATGTGGGCGGCAAGCGCGATGACGTCGCGGCCGATCTGCTTGGACCAGGCCGCGCCGTGCGAGACGGCACTCTCGCCCACGATCACCAGCGGCTTCGTCGCCTTGGCGAGCACTTCGCCAAAACCCTTGCCGGCGGCGACGTCGATCAGGGTTTCGATGCCCTGCCCGAGATATTCGTATTTGTAGGTGAGATCGACCTGGTCACCGATCACGGCGATCGGGGTGGTCTTGTTGCGCCATGCCTTGCGAATGCGGGCGTTGAGCACCGAGGCCTCGAAGCGCGGGTTGGAGCCCACGATCAGGATGGCGTCGGCGTCCTCGATCCCGGCGATCGTCGGGTTGAAGGTGTAGGCGGCGCGCGGCATTTTCGGATCAATGCCGGACATCGGCGGGCGGCAATCGGTCATGCCGGAGCCGAGCGACGTCATCAGCGCCTTCAGCGCATACATGTCTTCGACCGCGGCGAGATCGCCGGCGATGGCGCCGACCTTCTTGCCGCCGCCCGAGGCCTTGATCGCCTTAGCGATCGCGGCGAAGGCGTCGTTCCAGCTCGCAGGCTGAAGCTTGCCATCCTTGCGGACATAAGGACGGTCGAGCCGCTGGCTCTTGAGGCCGTCCCAGATGAAGCGGGTCTTGTCGGAGATCCACTCTTCGTTGATCGCATCGTTGACGCGCGGCAGGATGCGCATCACTTCGCGGCCGCGGCTGTCGACGCGGATGGCCGAACCGATGGCATCCATCACGTCGATGGATTCGGTTTTGGTCAGCTCCCATGGACGGGCGGCGAAGGCGTAGGGGCGGCTGGTCAGCGCGCCGACCGGGCAGAGGTCGATGACGTTGCCCTGCAGCTCGCTCGTCAGCGCCTTTTCGAGGTAGGTCGTGATCTCGGCGTCTTCGCCGCGACCGAGCAGGCCCATTTCGGAAATGCCTGCAACTTCAGTGGTGAAGCGAACGCAACGCGTGCAATGGATGCAGCGGTTCATCGAGGTCTTGACCAGCGGCCCGATGTACTTGTCTTCGACGGCGCGCTTGTTCTCGGCGTAGCGGTTCTTGTCGACGCCGTAGGCCATCGCCTGGTCCTGCAGGTCGCACTCGCCACCCTGATCGCAGATCGGGCAATCCAGCGGGTGGTTGATGAGCAGGAACTCCATCACCCCTTCGCGGGCCTTCTTGACCATCGGAGACTTGGTCAGGACGACCGGCGGCTCGCCGTTCGGGCCGGGGCGCA
>Ga0073904_10001169_pt1 | contig 19581 bp, 17 predicted proteins | sample KloWWTrecipitate_FD_66668 | JGI IMG/M metagenome (GOLD analysis project Ga0073904, IMG submission 66668) | Active sludge microbial communities from Klosterneuburg, Austria, studying microevolution and ecology of nitrifiers - Klosterneuburg... | ecosystem: Engineered > WWTP > Aerobic digester >... | reverse complement strand
CCAGATCCACCACCCTGCCCTTGTCCGTCAGCAGCACGGCGCCTTCCGGGGCGAAGGCGATGGCTCGGCCCTCACCCGGATAGACGCTCACGCGGCGGTCTGGATTGTGCGGATCGTCCCAGAGGGGGACGGACTGGAATCCAGTGCCCTTGCGGTCGTCCGCGTCGACCGCCCAGTCCTCGATCGTCCAGGCCAGATAGCGGCCGTCGGGTGACCAGCGCAAGTCCCGGGGTGGTCCGTCGAAGAGATAGGCGTATGCTTCGCTCGCGCTAGTAGCCAGTTGCATCAGCATCAGATTGCCGCGATAGGTCCCTGGGCTTTCACCTCCGATGGGAACTGATGCGATGTAGGCCAGTCGGCTACCATCCGGCGAGGGCGCCCAGAGGCCCTCGGAGCCCCCCACGTCGACCCGTGTCGTTTCGTGGCCATCGGTCGTGTCCAGCAGGATCACGGTTTCGGGGGACCCTTCGGCTGTCGCACCAAGCACGATAGCGGCGCGCTTGCCCTCCTCGTCGACTCCCACCAGTCGCGGCATGCGCCCGGTCAGTTGCTCCGACTCCACCCGGGCCAACAAGCGGTCGGCCTCGACGTCGATCCCGTGGATCAAGGTCAACCGGTGCAGTTCGAATCCGTCGATCTCGCCGGGGCGTGGCTCCGACCCGCTCCCCCCGAAGCTCTGCCCGTAATAGAGCGCGCTGCTATCGGCTGACCAGATCAGGCCGTTCACCCAGGTTGGGCTTGGCATGGCTTGCGGATCCGCCGAGACCCTTGTCAGCCAATGGACGTGAATGAGGCCTGAGCCGCAGCTTTTCGCCGGATCCCGCACGAAAGCCAGCCGGGTTCCATCCGGCGAGATGGCGAAGTGCGACCAGGTCGTCGGCGACCAGGGGGCCTCGCACGGCAGATCGTACAACGGCTTCTCCGCATGCGTGGCCGCATCAATAGCTACGACGCCAGGACTGCCGGCCGCAATTCCCGGACGCCAGGCGATCAGTTGGTCGGGGGCATCTTGTTCTGCTGGCGAAGCAGCCGTGGACGTCGAGGACCCCGGCGTTCCCGAGCGCGTCGCGGAAGACGCCGGTTCCGCGGGGCTCAGGTCTGGTCGCGCTGCTTGACGGTCGGCCGGCCGACATGCCAGGGCGCAAACGGCGATGAGCAGCAGGGTCAGCGCTACGATGGCGCGTGACCGCGGTCGATCGACGGCGTAGGCCCCCATGCGTTCGCTACTGCCTTCGGTCGAACTGGTGTCCGTGAGGGAAGCGTCATGTGCCATGGTACACCGCAAGCCTTCTTGATCCCAGACAGTCTTGTGTCGTTATGAGGCACCCATTACAATGTAGTCCTATGGGCTCGCTTCGGTTTGCGTGGGATGATCGCAAGGATACCGTCAACCGTAGAAAACACGGGATTCCGTTCGCGGAGGCAGAGACTGTGTTCTACGATGATCGAGCCTTGCTGATCGACGACCCGGAGCATTCGGAGACTGAGGACAGGTTCGTCCTGCTTGGGATGAGCGCGGCCTTGCGCGTGTTGCTCGTCTGCCACTGCTACCGCGAAGCCGACGATCTCATACGCATCATCTCCGCGCGGCGGGCGAACAGCCTTGAGGTGGGGGTCTATCACGAGAGGTGGCGAACATGAGAGACGAATACGACTTCAGCGCTGCGAAGCGCAACCCCTACGCCAAGCGGCTCAAGCAGCAGGTGACCATCCGGCTGGATGCCGATTCGGTGGACTACTTCAAGACATTGGCTGAGGAGATGGGCATCCCGTACCAGACCCTCATCAACCTCTACTTGCGTGAATGCGCTGTCGCGCGGAAGAAGCCGATGATCGCCTGGGCGGTACCCGTCTAATCGACAGCAGGGGGATCCTCCCATTCGGCCTCGCGCCGCGCCGCGCTCCAGCCGCCTTGACCCCTCCCGCCCCCCCCGCGTATGATGCGCGCCCTGCAACCGCGTCCGCGCGAAGCGGATGCGCCGCCGCGTCCAGCTGGGTCCTCGGGTGCAATGCCAGGACGCCAGCGCCAGGCCGCCGACATCTGGAGAGAGCCACCATGCAGACCCCAGCCGCCCACGACCTTCCCCGCCGTCGCCGACCTTCCGCCCGGGCCCTGGTCCTCGCCCTCGCCCTCGTCACGCCCCTCCTTCTCGCCCTGGCCGCCTGCCAGCCCGCCGCGCCCGAGGCCCCGGCCGCCGACGCGACACCCGCCGCCGAAGACGCCGCGGCGCCCGCCGAGCAATCCCGCGAGGTGATCATCTACGCCTCCGTGGACCAGCAGTTCGCCGAGCCCGTGCTCAAGGACTTCGAGGCCGATACCGGCATCGTCGTCAAGGCCATGTATGACGTGGAGGCCGCCAAGACCACCGGCCTCGTCAACCGCCTGATCGCCGAGAAGGACGCGCCCCTGGCCGATGTGTGGTGGAGCGGCGAGTTCGCCCAGACCGTGGACCTGGCGGCCAAGCGCATCCTGGCCGCCTACGCCTCGCCCAACGCTGATCGCATTCCCGCCGGCTACAAGGATGCCGGCGGCCTGTGGACCGGCTTCGGCGGTCGGGCGCGCGTCCTCCTGGCCAACACCGATCTCGTGACCGCGGAGCAGATGCCCAAAGGCCTCGCCGACCTCACCGGCAGCACCTTCGAGGGCGAGCGGATCGGCATCGCCTATCCCCTCTTCGGCACCACCGCCACCCATGCCGCGGCCCTCTACGCCGCACGCGGCCCGGAGGCCGGCAAGGTCTTCTTCCAGGGCCTCAAGGACAAGGGCCTGCAGGTGGTGGACGGCAACGGGGTCGTGCGCGACATGGTCGCTGCCGGCCAGCTGGCCTTCGGCCTGACCGATACCGACGATGCCTGCGGCGCCCTGGCCAAGGGCGCGCCGGTGAAGATCGTCATCCCCGACCAGGACGGTGAAGGCACCCTGGTGGTGCCCAACACCGTGGCCTTGGTCGCCGGCGGACCCAACCCCGAATCCGGTAAGGCCCTCTTGGACCACCTGCTGAGCGAGGCCGTCGAGCGTCGGCTGGTGGAAGCCGGGTGGATCCAGCTGGGCCTCTCCGGCGGTCTGGCCGATACCACCTGTGGGTTGCCCGGTGACGTGAAGGGCATGGACGTCACCCTGGAGCAGGTGGCGGCGCAGATCGAACCGGCCAAGGCGGAGCTGGCGGAGATCTTCGTCCGGTGACCATGGCGGCCGCCGGAAAGGCGCAGCGGCGATCGCCAGGGCGACCGCCTGCCTGGCGGTCCGTCCCGCTGCCGCTGCTGCTGGGCGTGGCCGCCTACCTCTGGCTGGTCCACGCCCCGCTCCTGGGCCTGGCCTGGGAGACCGGGCGCAGCCTCGTCCAGCATCCCGAACTGCTGGCGCAGGCCCTGCCCACGGAGCGGCGCCTGCCCCTGTTGGGACGCTCCCTGGCCCTCAGCCTGGGGGCTGCCCTGGCCGCGGGAGGCATCGCCCTGCTGGCCGCGCCGCGTTTCTGGCGGCGCCATCCCGCGCGGCTGGCGCGCTGGCGCTGGCTCGTCCTGGGTTTGGCGCCCGTGCCGGCCTACGTGCACGCCCTGGCCTGGCTGCCGGTGCGCTCGGCCCTGGAGGCGCGCCTGGGGCCGGACTGGGCGACACCGCTGGCCTGGCTGGGTTCGGGCTGGGTGCTGACTATGGCCTTCCTGCCCCTGGCCCTCCTGGTCACCCTCGTGGCCCTGGAGAGCGTGCCGCGCCCCCTCACCGACGCGGCGGCCGTGTTGGACGACGACGACCAGGCCTACCGGCGCGTGCTGGTCCCCCTGGCCGCGCCCCTCCTGCTGGTGGGTCTGGCGCTCATCTTCCTGCTGGGCCTGTTGGATTACAGCGTGCCCACCCTGTACCAGCTCAACGTCTATGCCATGGAGGTCTTCGTGGCCTTCAGTCAGGGCAACGAGGCCGCCCGCGCCGTGCTGGTGGCCCTGCCGCTGCTGCTCGTGGGCGCGCTGCTCACCTTGACCCTGGGCCGGCGGGCGGCGCGCATCGCCGCCGCGGCTGGGGCGCGGGTGCGGCCTGCCGCGCGGCCGCTGCGCTGGGGGCGCCTGCTGGGCGCCCTGCAGCTGCTGGCGGCGGCGGTGGTGCTGCTGCAGGCCGCCGTGCCCCTCTACACCTTGACGCGGCTGGCGGGGACCGGCGGGCAGGCCATGGAGGCCCTGCGCGCCGGTGGGGCCGACCTGGCCTACAGCCTGGCCGTGGCCGCCCTGGCCGGCGGTCTGGCCCTGCCGCCGGCGCTGGCGGCGGCGCTCTGGCTGCAGGGTGCGCGCGCCGGCTGGTCCTCGCGCGGGCGCTGGATCCTGGCCGTGCTGCCTCTGGGGCTGCCGCCGGCCCTGGTGGGTATCGGGCTCATCGCGGTCTACAACCAGCCCCTGCTGTACCAGCCCCGGCTGCGCCTGCACGGCACCGATGCCATGCCGGTGCTGGCGGCCATGGCCCGCTTCCTGCCCCTGCAGGCCCTGTTGGTCTACGGCCAGCTGCAGCGCCTGGACCCGGGCCTGATCGACGCCGCGCGGGTCTACCAGGGCTCGCCCCTGGCGGGCTGGCTGCGCATCCGCCTGCCGCTGCTGCTGCCCGGCCTGGCCGGGGCGGCGGCCCTGGGCTTCGCCTTGGCCCTGGGGGAGCTGGGGGCGACCCTGGTGGTCACCCCGGCGGGGCGCGGCACCCTCACCCTGCGCATCTACAACTACCTGCATTACGGGGCATCCGATGCCGTCGCCGCCCTCTGTCTGGCCATGGTGGCCCTGGCGCTGCTGGCCGGCGCCGCGGCGGGGCTGCTGCTGGGACGCGGCGGCTGGCAGCCGGGAGAGGCGGAGGCATGAGCGCGGAAGCGAACGTGGGGACGGATATGGACATGGACAAGGGCACCCTCCAAATCCAGGGCCTGACCAAGTCCTTCGGCGGCGGCCGGCCGGTCCTGGTCGACCTGGACCTGGACTGCCCCGCCGGCAGCCGCACTGCCGTCCTGGGGCCTTCCGGCATCGGCAAGTCCACCCTGCTGCGGCTGATCGCCGGCCTGGAGCTGCCGGACGCGGGGGAGATCCGCCTGGGCCAGGCCCTGGTCAGCGGGCCGGGCTGGGCCCTGGAACCCCATCGGCGCGGCGTGGCCCTGGCCTTCCAGGCGCCGGCCCTTTGGCCGCATCTGCGGGTGCGGGACAACATCACCTTCGGCCTGCGGCATCTGGGACAGGCGGCGGCCCGCGCCGCCGCTGAGGACTGGCTGGCAAGGTTGCGCCTCGACGGTCTGGGCGGGCGCTATCCGGACCAGTTGTCCGGTGGCCAGGCGCAGCGGGTCTCCCTGGCCCGCGCCCTGGCGGCTGGTCGCCCCATCCTGCTGCTGGACGAACCCCTCAGCCATCTGGACCCCGACCTCAAGTCAGCGCTGACGGCCGACCTGGGCGGCTGGCTGCGCGCCGCCGGCACCACCCTGGTCTACGTGACCCATGATCCCGCCGAGGTGGCCCCGCTCTGCGACCGGGTGCTGGGCCTGGCCGACGGGCGGTTGAAGGCCGCGATGCCTCCGCCCTCGTCGTAGGGGCGGGTCTGCGGCACGATCGAGAACCCCACGGCCGTCCGGCCGGTAGACCCGCCCTGCCGGTTTGCGCGCAACGATCGGGACGTTGGGGCGTTCGCGGCCCCCGCCCGAAATTGGCCCGGCGAATCCGCAGGCCTACAATCCGCCGCCTATGCCCCACTACCATGACAACGCCGGCGACGGCGTGATCCGCCGCGCCGCCAAGGACCAGCCCCGCCGCTCGTGGCGCACCTGGCTGCTGGGTCGCCCCCTCTCTACCGCGGACGCGCCGCACCAGACCATCGGCAAGACCGTGGGCCTGGCGGTCTTCGCGTCCGATGCCCTGTCCTCGACAGCCTACGCCACGCAGGAGATCCTGGTCATCCTGGCTGCGGCCGGCGCAGTGGCCATGGGCTTCTCCTGGCCCATCGCCCTGGCCATCGTCGCCCTGCTGGTCATCGTCACCATCTCCTATGAGCAGACCATCCACGCCTACCCTTCAGGCGGCGGCGCCTACATCGTGGCCCGCGACAACCTGGGGGAGCTCCCGGCCCTGACGGCCGGCGCGGCCTTGCTCACCGATTACATCCTGACCGTGGCCGTCTCCATCAGCTCCGGCGTGGCCCAGCTCGTGTCGGCTTTTCCGGCCATGGCTCCGTGGCGGGTTCACGTGGCGGTGGTCCTGGTGGGCTTGATCATGTTGTTGAACCTGCGCGGGGTGAAGGAGAGTGGTACCGCTTTCGCCGTGCCCACCTACTTCTTCGTGATCCTGATGACCGGCACCGTGCTCTGGGGTCTTGTCCAGCTGCTGCGCGGCGGCCTGGGGCAGGTGGTGGACCCGCCGGCCATCTTCCATCACGGAGAAGCCACCAGTGTCGGGCTGTTCCTGCTGCTGCACGCCTTCGCCAGCGGCACCACGGCCCTGACCGGGGTGGAGGCCATCTCCAACGGCATCACGGCCTTCAAGGAGCCGCGCAGCCGCAATGCCGGCATCACGCTTATCTGGATGTCGGCCATCCTGGGCACGCTCTTCCTGGGCATCACCTACCTGTCGCGGGCCATCGGGGCGGTGCCCTCAGAGGGCGAGACCGTGATCTCGCAGCTGGCGCGTACCATCTATGATGGGCGCGGCCTCTTGTACCTGCTGACCATCGCCTCGACCACGGTCATCCTGATCATGGCTGCCAATACCGCCTACGCCGACTTCCCGCGTCTCTCGGCCCTGCAGGCAGCCGACGGCTTCCTGCCGCGGCAGCTGACCTACCGCGGCAGCCGACTGGTCTACTCGCGGGGCATCGTCCTGCTCTCCTTGGTGGCGGCGCTGCTCATCATCGCTTTCAAGGCTTCGGTGAGCCTGCTCATCCCGCTCTATGCCATCGGGGTCTTCCTGTCCTTCACCCTCAGCCAGGGCGGCATGGCGCGGCGCTGGTGGCGCAGCGGCCAGTTGGGCGCTCACCACCAGCCGGTGGATGACGGCCAGCACGACCACCAGCGCCAGGTGCAGCCGCTGGCGTACGACCGCCGCTGGCGGCTGAAGATGGCGATCAACGGCCTGGGCTCGGCGCTGACCTTCGTGGTCATGCTGGTCTTCGCCGTGACCAAGTTCCGCGACGGGGCCTGGATCATCCTGGTGCTGCTGCCCATCCTCATCGTGGTCTTCATGGGCATCCACCGCCATTACCGGAACCTGGCCAAGGCCCTGTCGCTGGAGGATTACGGCGCTCCGCCGCCCATGCGCCGGCATCGGGTGGTGCTCCTGGTCAGCGGCGTGCACCGCGGCACCCTGGAGGCCCTGCGCTACGCTCAGGCGCTCAGCAATGACGTGACGGCCCTGCACGTGTCGGCGGATGCCGACGACACGGCCCGCCTGCAGCGCAAATGGGATGCCTGGGGCGATGACGTGCGGCTGGTCATCCTGGAATCGCCGTATCGGCTGCTGATCGAGCCGGTGCTGAAATACGTCGCCGAGTTGCGGGCCGGCGCGCGGCCCAACGACCAGCTGACCATCGTGGTGCCGCGCTTCGTGCCCCGCCGCTCCTGGGAGAACGTGCTGCATACGCAGACGGCCCTGATGCTGCGCATGGCGCTCATGTTCCAGGAAGGCATCGTCATCACCGACGTGCCCTATCAGGTCAAGTCATCGGCCGATGCAGAACCGGCCCTGAAGGAAGGCAAGTCATGAGCAGCCCGGAGACGAGGCGGCATTTCGTGGTCATCGGCAGCGGCCGCATGGGCGCCGCCCTGGCCGATCAGCTGTTCCGGCGCGGCTGCAAGGTGACCGTGCTGGACCGCGACGACAAAGCCTTCAGCAACCTGCCGCCGGACTTCGCCGGCCGGATGATGCAGGGCGATGTGCTGGAGCAGGGCGTCCTGCGCCGCGCCGGCCTGGACGAGGCGTACGGCGCTGCGGTCATGACCAGCTCTGACGCGATCAACGCCGTGGTGGCCCGGGTGGCGCGCACCTATTACGGGCTGCAACGGGTGGTGTTGCGCAACTACCAGCTGCGCTGGCTGGCCCTGCACCAGTCCTTGGGGGTAGAGGTGATCAGCTCCTCGGCCTGGGCGGCGGAGCAGGCCGAGGAACTGCTGGCCGAGCCCCATGTGCGCCGGCTTCTGGACATCGGCGACGGCTCCCTGGGCGTGGCGGCGTTGTCGGTACCCGCGGCCTGGGCCCAGCGCCGGCCGGCCGACGTGCTGCCGTCCGGGTCCTTGCCGGCAGCCTTGTCGCGCGGCGGGCAGCACATGATCCCGGACCCGGACACGATCCTCCTTGAGGGCGATCGGCTTTATTTCAGCGGCGACGCGGCGGGGATCCAGGCCGTCAAGGACGCGCTGGCCCGCGAGGAGGCAGGGGCATGAAGGTGATCATCGCCGGCGGCGGGCGTACGGCCGCGCATCTGGCGGGACTGCTGCTGGAACAAGGGCATTCGGTGCGGGTCATCGAGCCGCGCCCGGAAGTGGTGAGCCGCCTGCATGCCGAGCTGCCCACTGAGGTCATCATCGAGGGCCATCCGACCGACCCGGACATCCTGGCTGAGGCCGGGCCGGGCGACGCGGATGTGCTGGCGGCCTGCATGCCGGAGGACGCGGACAACCTGATGCTCTGCTACCTGGCCCGGACGCAGTACGGGGTCGGTCGCACCATCGCCTGGATCACCAACCCCAAGCATGCCTGGCTCTTCGACCCGGCGCAAAAGCTCTTCCACGTGGACGTGGCCCTCAACCAGGCGGACATCGCCGCACGCCTCCTGGAAGAAGAGATGTCGCTGGGCGACATGATGATCCTGCTCAAGCTGCAGCGCGGTCGCTACGCCTTGGTGGAGGAGAAGCTGATCCCCGAGGCGCCTGCGGTGGGCCAGGCCCTGCGCGAACTGGACATGCCGGCCCATGCCACGGTGACGGCCGTCATCCGCGACGGCGAGATGCTCCTACCGCGCGGCGATACGGTGCTGGCGGCGGGCGACGAGGTGCTGGCCCTGGTGGCCCAGGAGGACCAGGAGGCGTTGGCCCGGCTCTTCGGGGGCAAAGCGGAAGCGAAGGCGAAGGCGGAGGCCGCGAAGCCGCCGGCGGCGTAGTCGACCGCGCTACGGGATCGCCGCCGCCCGGATGTCAGCCGGCCTCAATCCCGCACATCCACCGCCGTTCCCGCCTCCGCCCAGTTGTACAGCCTCTCCGCGTCCGCCGCTGAGAGGACCACGCAGCCGTAGCTGATGGGCGAGCCCAGGTAGCCTTCCCACAGGGTCTGGCCGTTGATGATCGGCAAGGCGTGGATGCCGTTCTCCGAGCCGCCGGCCCAGTAGATGCCCAGCCAATAGGGCATCCACAACTGCCAGGCCGAGGACCAGGCGTTGGGGATCTTGCTCTGAACCTGGAAGCTGCCGCGTTGCGTCGGGTAGCCGGCCAGGCCGGTGGAAGCCACGAAGTTCCAGACCAGGGCATCCCCCTGCCAGACGTACATGCGTTGCTCGCTCACGTCCACCACGATGCGCTTCGCTCCGCCCAGGGCGGTCGTCGGGCCCTGGCCTTGAGCGGGGATGAGCAAGGTCTGGCCTTCGTAGATCGCATCGTCCGCCAGACCGTTCAGCCGTTGCAGGGCGGTGGCGCTCTCACCGAAGCGGGTGGCGATGGTAGAGAGGGTGTCGCCCGCCTGCACCGTGTAGGCCGCCGTCGTCGCGCCCGAGGGTGCAGGGCCCGCGGCGCGCGTGGGCAGCGGTTCGGCGGCAGCGTCGTCCTTCGCCTGCCCTTCGACGATCAAGGTGGCGCCGGCCTGGATCGAGCCGTCCAAGGGCAGGCCGTTCAGGCGGATCAGGCTGTCCACATCCGTGCCCAGGCCGGCTGCGATCGTGCTCAAGGTGTCACCGGGCTGCACGGTGTACGGCCGAACGCCCGCGGAGGCGCTGCGTAGGGGTGCCGGCGGCTTGGTGCCGCGGCGGTTCGACGCCGCGCGCGCCGTCTGCCCCGCCCTGGCGCTGCGGACGTTGGCCACCGGGATCCACAGGGCCTGGCCCGGCCAGAGAATGTCGCCCAATGCGCGGCCGTTGAGCCGGGCCAGATCCTGGGTGGCCATGCGGTAGCGCGAGGCCACGTCGAAGAGCGATTCGCCGGCGTGGACCACATGCGTGCCCCATTCGCCCTGCGGCGCGGCCATCTGGGCATGGGCGCTCGGGGCCGCGGCGGTAAGCGCCAGCAGGGCGCCCAGGCCGGCGAGGATGCGACAGGCGGTCTTCATGGGCTACAGCTCCCCGGGGACGGAGGGTGAGGGATCAGCGGAACGAACAGCACGGCGGGCCCACAGGACCCGCCGTGCCGATGCTTTCGCCGCGGCGGGCCGGCGGTGATCCACCGCCGGCCGTCGTCGGCTCCCAGCTGTTTCGTCCCGCGCCCACACTAGCGGGCGAGGGGCGTATCAGCGGGGATGAGGGCGGTCTCAGCGATCGACGTGCACCGTGACACTGCAGGGGCGCGGGAACTGGCCCCGGTTGTCGACGGCCGTCAGGCGGAGGGTCCAGGTGCCGGCGGGCAGGTTGCCGACGTACCAGGTGCCCAGGGTCGTGTCGTTGACCACGCGGGTCACTTCCTCGCCGATGCTGAAGAAGTTGCCCTCCAGCGGCGTGGCGCCCATCGCCGCCTCCAGCTTGTAGAACTGGAGGTTGGCGATGTTGGCCGTGCCCACCACGTTCACCGAACCCGACACATGCTCGTTCTGACGCGGGTTCACGATCTGGACCTCGCGCGGGCAGGCCGCCGGATGCAGGGCCGGCTGGGCCGTGGGCTTGGGACGGTGCGGGCCGGGCTGCGGCTTGTGACCGTGGTCATTGCCGTGGCCGGGGTTGACACCGCCCTCGCCGCAGGGAATGTACAGCGACTGGCCGGCGTAGATCAGGTACGGGAAGCCGATGCCGTTGGCACGGGCGATGGCGCCGATGCTGAGGTCATGATGCCAGGCGATGCCCGAAAGTGTCTCGCCCGGCTTGACCGCATGGCGGTGGCCGCAGCCCGGACCCGGGTCCACCCAGCCGCCGCCCGGCGCCGGCTCTGGCGCCCAGCCGCCGGGGATGGCCAACTGCTGGCCGGCGTAGATGTAGTCCGGGTTGCCGATGCCGTTGGCGGCCAGGATGGCCGAGACCGACACGCCGTACTTCCAGGCGATGCCATAGAGCGTCTCGCCCAACTGCACCAGGTGGGTCTGGCCGCCGCCATGTGCCGCGGGGGCCGGACGCCCGGCGGGGCCGCCGCCGGGGATGACCAGTTGCTGACCGGCATAGATGTAGTCCAGGTTCATCACCCCGTTGGCCGCGGCGATCTCCTCGGCGCTCACCCCGTAATGGCGGGCGATGCTGTAGAGGGTCTCTCCCAGGGCCACGGTGTGTACCGCCCGGCCCCCGTTGTTGGCGCTGACCGGATGGGCGCTGCCGGTTGCGGCGGCCATCGACAAGCCCAGGATCAGGGCCAGCGCGAAGCCGTGGAACGTCTTCATCATCGTTCTCCTCAAGGTCTTTGGAAATGCCGATATCGCGGGGGCTGAGGACTGGAAATGCGATTCAGGAATGGGGTGGGATGGGCTCTGTTGGGTGGGACGGGCTCTGTTCAGGGCGAGTCAGGCTGGTCGGAGCCTGCTGTCGGCCAATCCGGCAATTCTCGGCCTTGCAGGAAAGCCTGCAGGTCTGAGCGTCGGACAGCATCCGGTTGCCCAGGGGCTGTGCCGATTTCACCCGCGCGGATCATACGCCGCAGGGTGAAGACGCTCAGGCCCAGGCGATCGGCCAACGCTTGCACGGGAATGGTCTCGTCCATCACTGGGCAGGATATGGTTATTATTTCCTTTCGTCAAGCGTCGAACATCCAGTGGGTTGCAGAGCGCTGACACCACGACATGCGGTACCCCCTATCCGCGGTGGTGTTAACAGCGGTCAAGCCCCGGCCTGGGCTATCATGTCCGCATGGATCTGAAAGCGCTACGGCTCCTCGAATTCCACAAGGTATGCGAGCGCCTGGCGGCCTTTACCGGCTTCGCCCTGGGGCGCCGGCTGGCCCTGGCGCTGGAGCCTTCCACGGATGCGGCCGTGGTGCGGGAACGGCAGGCCCTCACGGCCGAAGCCCGCGACCTTGTCGCCCGCCGCGGAGGCCCGGACCTCTCCGGCGCCCATGACCTGCGCCCGCAGATCGAAAGCGCCTGCCTGGGCCGCGTGCTCGTCCCCGCCGAGCTTCTGGAGCTGCGCGACACCGTGGCCGTGGCCCGCCGTCTGGAGCGGACCATCGGCCGCGACGACACGCGCTGGCCCCGTCTGGCCGCCATCGCCCGGCGCCTGGAGCCCTCGCCCGCCCTCCACGACGCCATCCAGGAGGCCCTGGACGACGACGGCAAGGTGCGCGACGAGGCCAGCCCGGCCCTCAGGCGCATCCGCAAGGAGCTGCGCGTGGCCGCCGAGCGGCTGCGGCGGCAGCTGGAGGGCATGCTGGGCTCCGAGACCCTGCGCGGCGTGCTGCAGGATGGCCTGATCACCCAACGCAACGGCCGCTACGTCATCCCGGTGAAGGCCGACTTCCGCGGCCGGGTGCCGGGCGTCGTCCACGATACCTCCGACAGCGGGGCCACGCTCTTCGTCGAGCCCTTGGCCGCGGTTGAATCCGGCAACCGCCTGCGGGAGCTGCAGCTGGACGAGGAGAAGGAGATCGACCGCATCCTGCGCGAACTCAGCGGCCGGGTCGCCGCCGAAGCCCAGCCCTTGGGCGACTCCATCGAAGCCTTGGGGGATCTGGATCTGGTCTTTGCCGCCGCGCAGTACGCGTCGGTCCTGCGTGCGGTCGCGCCCCACATCCTTCCGGCGGGGGAGCCGCAACTGGACTTTCCCTTGGCCCGCCATCCGCTCCTCGACCCCGAGACGGTGGTGCCGGTCTCGGTGCGCGTGGGCCGGGACTTCAGCCAGATGGTGATCACCGGCCCCAACACCGGTGGCAAGACCGTGACGCTCAAGACCGCCGGCCTGCTGGTGCTGATGGCCCAGGCCGGCCTGCAGATTCCGGCCGATGAGGAGGCCTGCCTGACGGTCTTCGACGCCGTCTACGCCGATATCGGCGACGAGCAGTCCATCGAGCAATCCCTGTCCACCTTCAGCGGCCACATGACCAACCTCGTCGGCATCCTGCAGCGGGCCGACGCGGGCAGCCTGCTGCTGCTGGACGAACTGGGCGCGGGCACTGACCCCACCGAGGGCGCGGCCCTGGCCGGGGCCATCCTCAGCCATCTGCTGCGCCGCGGCGTGCGGACCATCGCCTCCACCCATTATTCAGAGCTCAAGGCCTACGGGCATGGCACCCCCGGCGTGGCGAACGCCTCGGTGGAGTTCGACGCCGTCACCTTGCGCCCCACCTACCGCCTGACCATCGGCCTGCCGGGCCGCTCCAACGCCCTGGCCATCGCCGGCCGCCTGGGCCTGCCGGAGGCCATCCTCCAGGAGGCCCGCGCCGGCCTGCAGGTGTCCGACGTGGCGATGGAAGACCTGCTGGCCCAGATCCAGAGCACGCGGCGCGAGGTGGAGGCGGAGCGCCTGGCCGCCGCTCAGGCGCGGGAGCGGTCAGAGGCCTGGGCGGTCAAGCTGGAGCGTTCGCTGCACCATCTGGAGGCGGAGCGGACAGAGATCATCAACGGCGCGCGCCAGGAGGCTCAGGCCGAGCTGGGCGCGGCCCGCGAGGCGGTTGCCACCCTGCTGCGCCGCGCCGAGAAGGCGCAGGAGGGTCTGCGGGGCCGGGGGACGCCCGCCCAGCCTGCCGCGCCGGCCGAACCCGCGCCGGCCGAACCCACGGCGGGGGACGCGGTGGCGGATCTCAAAGCGGCCATGGGCCAGCTGGACGCCTTGCGGGGCATCGTCGAGCGGACCCTCCCCAAGCCCAAGCGCCAAGACCTGGGCGCCCGCCCCTTGGGGCCGGGCGACGTGGTGCGCGTGGTCAGCCTGGGCCAGACCGGCGAGGTCATCAAGGTGGCGGGATCGCAGGTGGAGCTGCAGCTGGGCCGCATGCGCATGACCGTGGACGCCGCAGACCTGGACCGCCTGCCGCAGGCCCAGCCGGCGCTGGAATCGGATGCCAGGCTGCTCCGCGCCACCGGCTCCCGGGCCACGGTGCCGTTGCAGTTGGACCTGCGCGGCATGCGCGTGGAGGAAGGGCTGGAAGCCGTGGACAGCTACCTGCACGAGGCCATGCTCTCGGGCATGCCCTTCGTGCGCATCATCCATGGTCATGGCACAGGGGCGATGAAGACCGCGGTTCGCGAGGCGCTCCGCCGCTCGAGCATCGTCCACCGCAGCCGCCCGGGCCAACAGAACGAGGGCGGCGACGGGGCGACGGTGGTGTACTTCGAGGCGGAGAGCGAGGGCTGATTCCAGCTGTGGCCCGGCCACGCGAGGGCCTGGGCCTCCAGCGGCAGCGGGATTCTGCCGCCGCGACGGCGCCGCTTGCCGCCGCCGCCGCCCCGATCCATCATCCGTCTCATGCTCTACCTGGTCCTGGCCGCCAAGTCCTTCCGGCGGATGCTGGTCTACCGCGCCGCCACCTTCGCCGGCCTCTTGACCAACCTCTTCTTCGGCCTCCTGCGCGCCTATGTCTTCATCGCCCTCTTCGCGGCGGCGGGCCAGGAACGGGTGGCGGGCTTCAACCTGAAGGAGGCCATCACCTTCACCGCCCTGGGGCAGGCCCTGATCGGCCCCCTGAGGATCTGGGGCTCCACCGAGGTGCTGGACCGCATCAAGAGCGGCGACATCGCGGTGGATCTGGCACGCCCGACGGGACTCTTCGGCCTCTACCTGGCCCAGGACCTGGGCCGCGCGGCCTTCGAGGCCCTGGGCCGCGGCCTGCCGCTGCTGCTGGCCTACAGTCTGGTCTTCGACCTCAGATGGCCGGCCGGCCCCCTCACCTGGTTGGCCTTCCTCACCGCGGCCTTGCTTGGCGTGACCATCAGCTTCGGCTGGCGCTTCCTGGTGAACCTGGGCGCCTTCTGGCTGGTGGACGCCCGGGGCCTCGCGCGGCTGGCCTCCTTGGGGGTGATCATCTTCAGCGGCCTCATCCTGCCCCTGGCGATGTTCCCGCCGGCTCTGGTGGGCCTGGCCCGCGCCCTGCCCTTCGCCGGCTTCATCGACGCTCCCGCCCGCGTGTGGCTGGGCCAGGTGCAGGGGGCTGAGCTGGCGGTCCTCCTGGCCCGGCAGCTGGCCTGGGCCCTGGGGCTGGCGGCGGCCGGGCAGCTGGTCTACCGCCGGGGCATCCGGCGCCTGGTCATCCAGGGCGGCTGAGGCAAGGCGATGCGGTCGGCTGTCCGGGTCTACCTGGCGCTCATCGCCGCGCAGGCGCGCGCCCAGATGCAGTATCGCCTGGGCTTCCTGCTGAGCCTGACCACGGCCTTCGCGGCCACCATCGTGGACTTCATCGGCCTGAGCTTCTTCTTCATCCATTTCCCGGACATCGGCGGCTGGCGCCTGCCGGAGATTGCGCTGCTCTACGTGCTGGTCAACCTGCCCTTCTCGGTGGCCCATCTGCTGGGAGAGGGCTTCGAGGACTTCCGCCGCTACGTGCAGCTGGGCGAGCTGGACCGGCTGCTGCTGCGCCCGCGCCCTGTGGCCCTGCAGGTGGCGGGCGACGGCCTGGCCCTGCGGCAGTTCGGTCGGCTGGCCCAGGTGCTGGTGGTCGCCGCCCTGACGTGGCGCTGGCTGGACCTGGGCGCACGCTGGTCGGCCGCGGACTGGCTACTGGCCGGCTGGGCGATGCTGGGCGGCCTGGCCTTCTACCTGGGCGTCTTCCTGCTCTCGGCCACGCTCTGCTTCTGGACGGTGGAGTCCATCGAGCTGGCCAACATCGTCACCTACGGCAGCACGGAGATGGCGATCTACCCCATGCCCATCTTCGGCCGCTGGCTGCGTCGCACCTTCACCTACCTGGTCCCGCTGGCCTTCGTCAACTACTACCCGGCGCTGATCCTGCTGGATCGCGCCGACCCCACGGGTTTGCCGCGGTGGACGGGCTGGGCGGCGCCGCTGGTCTGCCTGGCGGTGCTGGGGCTGGGACGGGCGGCCTGGGGCGTTGGGCTGCGGCGGTATCAGAGCACGGGGAGTTGAGGGAACCGGAGAGGATCGGACCCCAACCCTCACGAACACCCCGCCACCCGCAGCAGCTCCAGCCGCTTCGTGCCCCCGGGGCTCCAGGCCCAGCCGACGTCGCCGTTGGGGTAGCTCATGAACTCGGCCCAGTTGTCGATCTTGGCCCCGCCGGCCGCCGCCGGACCCTCCAGCAGCGCGCCGGTCTCGCCGTCCAGCACCGCCAGCTGCAGGGCGCCGGCCTTGTGCCAGCCGGCCAGCAGCCGGCCTTCGCCGTAGGCGGCCAGGTAGGGGCGGAAGGGGTAGGCGGTGGCCAGCCCGGTGGCGAAGGGCAGCTTGTCGTCGCGGGTCACCTTGCCGGCCATGTCGATGGCCGCCAGGTGCAGCTCCATGGCCGCGCCGGGCTGGGCCATGTACAAGAGCCAGAAGCCGCCTGGCCGCGGCACCAGGCCGCCCAGGGCGCGTTTGACGGGGTCCAGCCCGTTGAGCAGGTTGCTCTCGCCACGCGGGCGGTCCAGCTCATGGGTGATCAGGTGGAAGGCGTTGGGGTAGGCGTCGCCGTGGCAGACGGAGGCGAAACGCTCGGAATAGGCCAGCCGCACCGCCCAGCTATGCGAGCAGGCCCGCACCCCGCCCTTGTCCACGGGCTTCCCATCGCTATCCAGCAGGCGCAGCAGGTCGGCGGCATGGATGTCGATCTCGCCCGGCACGCCCGGACGAGGGCTGGACTCGGCGGTGCGCCAGTACAGGCCGTAGTTCTGGCCGGACCAGACCAGTCGGGCGGTATGCTGGTACCACCAGATGAAGTGCGCGCCGTTGGCGTCCACGTTCACCTTCTTGGTCATCGTCCGCCGCCACTGCTCCCGGCCGCCGTCGTCGAAGCGCAGCAGGTCCAGCTTGCCGCAGAGGGCCTTGTCGGGCGTGGACGCGCCGCGGCAGTACTTGGGGCTGTAGATGTCGGGGTCGTTGGCCACGGTCACCAGAGCCCCGCCGTCCTCGTGGGCCACCAGGGCGTGGACCTCCTCGGCGGCGAAGCTGAGCGGCGTCCCCAGCAGGCGGTCGGTGTCATCGAAGCGGCCCACGCGCACAACAGGCCCCGCCTGCTCCCGCCAGGCCACCAGCGATCCGCCCTCCGGACGGGGCGCCAGGGGCAGGGGGAAGTACTCGTCGTTGGCCCGGAAGGCCGCCGGCAGGTCGCTGGCCGTGATCCGCAGCCGCTCCGCCAGGGCCGGGCAAGCCGCCGGCGAGGGCTTGGGCGAGGGCAGGGGCGTGACCGTGGGGGCGTCCGTCGCGCTTGGCGCGGGGCTGGCGCTGGGGAGGGGCGTGGGGCGGGAGGTGGGCGGCGGCGGCAGGTCGTGCAGGTCGGCAGCGCGGCCGAGCAACGGCAGGAACAAGGCGCCCTCGGGAACGAAGGGCTCGCCGATGGACTGAGCGCGGATCGGCCTGGGGGCTGCCGCGGCCAGACAGAGGGCCAGGAGGGTGATGGGGGTGATGCTGCGGGAGGCTGTCATGCTGGGCGTCCTCCGAACGTATGAGACGGGCCTGCTAGCCGGAGGCGAGCGTAGCACGCATCAGGGTACTTGTACATGCATGCACATGCAGATAGTATTGGTGACGAAGAGGCGACACAATGCGAACCACGATAGAGATCAGCAACGAACATCGCGCTCAGTTGATGGAGTTGGCGGCCCGTCGCGGCGAGAAGGGATTCTCCAGCTTGGTGGCCGAGGCGCTGAGTCAGTACCTGATGGGGCTGAACGACCGTGTGCAGTTGCGTGAGAAGGCGCTGGCGACACGCGGCAGCCTCTCTGCAGACGATGCGGATGCCATCAGGGGGGTCGTGAAGAGCATCAGGGAGTCGTGGCGATGATGGTGGCCGATACCGATGTGCTGATCGATTACCTGGCCGACAAAGGACCCATGGTGGCCAGAGTAGCGAGATTGATCGGGCTCGGTGCCCTGCACACGACCGCTGTCAACCGCTTCGAACTGCTTTCCGGGACTCGATCTGACCGTCAGCGCGGCCTGGCTGAAACGCTGCTGGCCAGCCTGCCGACCCTGTCGCTTGATGAGGTTGCGGCAGACGAGGCGGCTGCGATCCGGCGAGATCTGGAGATGCGCGGCCAAACCATTGGTATGGGAGACAGCCTGATCGCCGGCATCGTCCGGGCACATGGCGGCTTGCTTCTGACCAGGAACCGGAGTCACTTCGAACGCGTCGAAGGGTTGTCCCTGGCATCTGCCTCGCCTGCATCGGAAGAGGATAGTGCCTGAGTCATTGGTGGATTGACGTGGCCAGCCACCGGCTGCGGGTTGGTCCCACGACGAGCGCGTGCGAGATCCAGGAAAGACGTGATATCCTGACCTTCATCGAAGAGCCGATCGAATTCGCTGGCTGTCATGACCCGATACCTCGTGGTGCGCAGTGGCACGGCTCTTGCAGTTGACACCTCAAAGAGGTGACGATGATAGCGCGATACTCCGTCTGGGCCTTGGTCCCCGTCTTGTCCTGTTCGGCCTGTGCACTGCCTCCTCCAGTCTCCGTGACCATCCCTACGCCCATGGTGCTCGAGGCGATTCCACCCAGCCCCACGCCCACCCCCACCCTGACCCTGGCACCTACTCCGACGCAGACCGCCACGGTTACCCCCACGGCTATCCCGACCTGGGAGCCGAAGCTGGTCTGCGACGAGATCATCGGCCGGTTGGGTCAGCTACCGTTCCCGGAGGGTACGCAGGCGAGTGGCATGGGCGCTGATCCACAGGGCCAAGGCAATGAACTCTGCTGGTGGCGCGTCACATGGGGTGCGACGACAGCGGCCGATGGGAGCGAGCCTGAGATACCACTCTGGCCCGAAACCTGGCCGGTATTCGTACAGTCCCTCGGGCCGGGGGAACCGTTTCCTACGCCCATCTCTTGGAGGTCTTGTGGGTATGGCGCAAGCGTTTCGAGCCAGCAGATCAATCGTGGCGATATCATCTGTATCCATGAGTCTGGTAGTGGTTACCCAGTGCCCCCGGACGATCTGATCAGCTATCGATCACGGCATGTCGCATGCCGCTACCCGTCGCCTACACCGACACCAACGTCCATCTTGACAGCTAGCCCCACCCCGCCACCCACAGCCCCCGCCCGATGAGCCCCGGCTCCTCGAGGTCCGCCGCCAGCCCCGCGGCCCTGAAGCCGGCGCGCATCTCGTCCACAGTGAAGAGCCCTATGCTGTGGCGTTCCTTGAAATGCCGGGTCCCCTCCGGGGTGCTGACCAGGTGGTGCATGTCCATGACCGACAGGCGGCCGCGCGTCAGGCTGGTGCAGGCGCGGGCGATCTTCAGTTCGGGCAGGTCCACCGTTTTCAGGTGGACGGTGGACTTGCCTCCGCGCCAGGCCTCCGGCGTGAACCAGGGCTCCACCAGCAGCACACCGCCCGGCGCCAGGTGGCGGGCCATGGACCGCAGGGCCCGCGCCAGGCCCGCGCGCG